>Ga0076930_100880_pt1 | contig 21036 bp, 26 predicted proteins | sample HotLakConsoUCCRE_FD_71149 | JGI IMG/M metagenome (GOLD analysis project Ga0076930, IMG submission 71149) | Hypersaline microbial mat communities from Hot Lake, Washington, USA - Hot Lake Consortium UCC-RE (version 3) (version 3) ...
TGATGAAGATCGCCAAGGAGCCGATCTCTCTCGAAACGCCCATCGGCGACGAGGAAGACAGCCAGCTCGGCGATTTCATCGAAGACAAGAACGCCGTCCTGCCCCTCGACAGCGCGATCCAGGAGAACCTCAAGGAGACGACGACCCGCGTCCTCGCCTCCCTCACCCCGCGCGAGGAACGGGTGCTGCGCATGCGCTTCGGCATCGGGATGAACACCGACCACACCCTCGAGGAAGTCGGCCAGCAATTCTCCGTCACCCGCGAACGGATTCGCCAGATCGAGGCCAAGGCCCTGAGAAAGCTCAAGCATCCCAGCCGCTCGCGCAAGCTGCGGTCCTTCCTCGACCAATAAAACCGGAGTCCGGCCCACCCGGGCCGGGCGATGCACCGCACCGCACCGCACCGGACAGACCCCGCGCCCCTGCCCCGGCGCAACAGGAGAGAGAGAACCGCCCATGTCGCTCTGGTCCCGCCTGTTCGGCACCTCAAATGCGCCCCAAGGCCCCGAGCCGACCGAGCATGACGGCTTTCTCATCTACCCGGAACCCGTCCGCGAGGGCACGAAATGGCGCATCGCGGCCCGGATCGAAAAGGCCGTCGGCGACGAGATCAGGCGCCACGACATGGTCCGCGCCGACCTGCTCGACAGTCAGGACGAGGCGGTCGAGGCCACCCTGCGCAAGGCCCGCCAGATGATCGACGAACAGGGCGCGGGTATCTTCTCCTGATCCGTGGCCCCGGTCCCAGCCCCCACACCGAAGGCCGTCCATGCGCCCTCGCTTCACTCTTGTCGTGGTCACGAGCCGTGACGGCTTTATCGGACGCACCTCCGGGGACTCGCCCCACACATGGGCCTCCCCCGAAGAACAGCGCCTCTTCCTGTCGGAGGTCGCCGCTGCCGACTGGGCCGTCATGGGCCGCCGCACCCATGAGGCCGCAGACCGTCCCAACCGGCGGCGCATCGTCTTCTCAGGCACGGCCGGTGCCGGGGACTGGCGCAGGCCTGCCCAACTCTGGCTCGACCCCACGACCCTGACACCCGCCGATCTCGAACCTCTCGTCTCACGGGTGCACCCGCTGAAAGCCGGGCTCATCCTCGGCGGCACACGCGTCCACGACTGGTTCCTCGCCCATGACGCCATCGACGAGGTTCATCTGACGGTCGAACCCCTCACCTTCGGAACCGGCCTGCCGCTCTTCACCGAGCACCGCGGCGATCCCCGCGGCTTTCTGCCGGCGCTTGGTTTCGCCAGCACCGGCGAGACGCCGCTCAACCCCGTCGGCACCGCCTATTCGGTCTGGACCCCGGCACGGCCATGACCGCGCCGGGGCCGCCTTCGCTCAGTCGTCGAGCACGAAAGTAACGGCGAGGTTCACGCGGTAGGCCGCGATCTTGCCGTCCGACACCTCGACAGTGCTCTCTTTGACCCAGGCGCTCTTGATGTTGCGCAGGGTCTTCGAGGCACGCTCGATCCCGTGCGCGACGGCATCGTCGAAACTCGTGCGCGAGGTTGCGGAAATTTCCGTGACGCGTGCAACGGACATGGTCTGTCTCCCTTGGGTTCGCTTGGCGTGACGCCGCGGTTCAGGTCATGCGGCGGGTCGGGTCGCGATCCATCGGCGGCTTCAGCAGCACGAAGCCATGGATCGCCGCGCGGCCGACGAGGATTTGGACGAGGGGTGTCAGCCCGAAGACCGCCGAAACGAGAGCGACATCGAAAGCTCCGACAGGGCCCCGGGTGAGCGCGCCCACGATGATCAGGATCAGGGTGGCGATGCTCAGCGACTTCATGTCCATCTCCTTGCCTGGTCCGCTGCGACGACATCGCGGGAGCGGCGTCGACGTTCCGCTCCCGCACGGGAAATGCGGCATGGCGGACTCACCTCCGGGAAATCTTCGCCCGGATCAGCCGTTCCCTGACCTCGGCGCCGCCAGTCACGGTATGCTCCTCCACAGGGCGGTGAGGTACCGTCCGGCGGCATCGTCACCAAGAGCAGCGCCGCGACCCCACAAGAGGACCAAAGTCCATGGAACCTACCAAGACCCCGCTCACCGAAGAGCAGAAACTGCGGCGCCGGGCCGGCCGCACCCTCGCGCGCGCCATGTTCGTCGAACGCATCAAGGAAACCCGCCCGGAGATGACCGCCGAAGAGCGCAAGGAAGCCTGGAAGGCGGAAGGCAAGGCCGAGACCCGCCGCGCCATGCGCTACCTGCGCAAGCTTCACGGCTCCGGCATCGGCCTCACCTTGGTCGCCGCGGATGCGGCCGAGACGGACACCGAAGAAGCCGCCGCGTAACCGGAGAGGGGCCGGCCCGTCCGGCCCCGCCTTTGCCATGCAGACAACCTTCGACTTCCGGACCGATGGCCCGGGCCTCCGGGACGTCACCGCCGAGATCGCGGCCTGGATCCCGCGCGATGCAGAGGGTCTTCTGACCCTCTTCATCCGCCACACCTCCTGTTCGCTCCTCATTCAGGAGAACGCCGACCCCGACGTGCAGCGCGATCTCCTCGCCTGGCTCGGCCGGTTCATCCCGCCCTCCGACGACCCCGGCATGGCCTATCTGCGCCATACCGCCGAGGGCCCCGATGACATGCCGGCCCATCTGAAGGCGGCCGTGCTGCCTGTCAGCTTGCAGATTCCTGTTCAGAATGGCCGGATGCGGTTGGGCGCGTGGCAATCAATTTACCTTTTCGAACATCGGACCCGTCCGCGCAGTCGCGAAGTCGCGGCCCATCTCGCCTGACGCGACGCCCCCGACCCGGGCCCCCTGAGTCCCCCGCGCCACGGCGACGGCCTCAGGATGTTGGGGCGCGTCGTGCCCCCTACCCAAGCGCTGCCACCCTCCCTATAGTTCTCGCCGAGAAGGGCCGAACGCCCCCAAGAGGCGGAATGCCCAGAGGCAGATAAGGGGACCCCGCATGCGCTGTCCGTTTTGCGGCAATGTCGATACACAGGTGAAGGACTCGCGTCCCGCCGAGGACCACGTGGCGATCCGCAGGCGGCGGTTCTGTCCGGCCTGCGGCGGCCGCTTCACGACCTACGAGCGGGTCCAGCTGCGCGACCTCGTCGTCGTCAAGACCAGTGGCCGGCGCGAGGATTTCGACCGCGACAAGCTCGAACGCTCGATCCGCATCGCCCTGCAGAAACGGCCCATCGAGCCCGAGCGCATGGACCAGATGATCTCCGGCATCGTCCGCCGCCTCGAGAGCATGGGAGAGACCGACATTCCCTCCAAGGTCATCGGCGAGATCGTGATGGAAAGTCTCGCACGGATCGACACCGTGGCGTATGTGCGCTTTGCCAGCGTCTACAAGAACTTCCAGGCCGCTGACGATTTCGACAAGTTCGTCAGCGAGTTGCGCCCGAACGCCGCCGACGGGCGCTAGGCGGTGACGCCAGGCGACGACCTGCGCTACATGGGGGCGGCGCTCGCCCTCGGCCGCCGCGGTCTCGGCCGCACCTGGCCCAACCCCTCCGTCGGCTGCCTCCTCGTGCGGGAGGGCCGCGTCATCGCCCGCGCCCGCACCGCCGACGGCGGCCGCCCCCATGCCGAGACCCGGGCTCTCGCCCGGGCCGACGGGCGCGGCGCCACTGCCTATGTGACGCTGGAACCCTGCGCGCACGAGGGCGCCACACCCTCCTGTGCCGCGGAACTGGCCTCGGCCGGACTCGCCCGCGCCGTCATCGCCTGCCGCGATCCCGATCCCCGTACCGCCGGACAGGGCATCGCCCGCCTCCGCGCCGCGGGCGTAGCGGTGACCGAAGGCGTCCGCCGCGAAGAGGCGGAGGGCGATCTCGCGGGCTATCTGCTGTGCCGCACCACGGGCCGCGCGCGCGTGACGCTGAAGCTCGCGGCCTCCCTCGACGGCCGCATCGCCACCGCCTCCGGCGAAAGCCGCTGGATCACGGCGCCCCCCGCCCGCCGCCTCGTGCACGCGCTCCGCGCCCGCCACGACGCGGTGATGGTGGGGGCAGGCACCGCCCGCACCGACGATCCCCTGCTCACCGTCCGCGACATCGGCCATGACCGCCAGCCGGTCCGCGTGGTCCTGTCGCGTCGCCTCGACCTGCCCTTTCCCAGCGCCCTGACCGCCTCGCTCGACGAGGCGCCCCTCTGGCTCTGCCACGGCGCCGCGGCCACGGGCGACGCCCGCGCCCGCTGGTCCTCCGATCCCCGGGTCCGCCTGTTCGAATGCGCCACCGAGGGCCGCCAGCTCTCCCCCTCCGCCGTCCTCCGCGCGCTCGCCGGGGCCGGCCTCACCTCCGTCTTCTGTGAAGGCGGCGGCAGCCTTGCCGCCTCGCTGCTGGAGGCCGGCCTCGTGGACGAGCTCATCTGCGTCACGGCAGGCCTCGCCCTCGGCGCCGAAGGCACGCCGATGATCGGCGCCCTCGGCCTCGACCGCCTCGCCTCGGCCCCCCGCTTCACCTTGCACGAGACCCGCGCCATCGGGCCCGACATTCTCCATGTCTGGCGCCGAACCCCTGATTTTTCTGGCTGAAAATATCCGGGAGGGGGAATCGGCGCCGCAGGCGACAAGGGGGAGGGCAAAGCCCTCCCCGATCCAGACAAAAAAGAGGCCGCCCGAAGGCGGCCCCTACAGGATCACGTGACCCCTGCCCTACTCGCGATTGCCCAGAAGCTGCAGCAGGAACATGAACATGTTGATGAAGTCGAGGTAGAGCGCCAGCGCGCCCATGATCGCGGCCTTGCCCAGCCACTCCTGATCGCCGTGGGCGGCGTGCTGGAGATAGGTGTTCTTGATGTTCTGCGTGTCATAGGCCGTCAGACCCGCGAAGATCAGCACACCGAGGATCGAGATCGCGAAATGAAGCGCGGGCGATCCGAGGAAGATGTTGATGATCGAGGCAACGATCAGGCCGATCACGCCCATGATCAGGAACGCACCCCAGCCGGAGATGTCCTTCTTCGTGGTGTAGCCCCAGAGCGACAGGCCCGCGAACGCGATCGAGGTCACGAGGAACACCTGGGCGATCGAGAAGCCCGTGAAAGCCACGAAGATCCACGACAGCGACAGGCCCATCACCGCCGCGAAGGCGTAGAAGAAGAGCTGTGCGCCGGCCGCCGACAGCCGGTTGATGGCGGCGCTGAACGCGAACACCATGATCAGCGGCGCGAACATGATCACCCAGCCGAGGATGTTCGGCCGGAGCGTCGCAGGATCGCGGAACACGCTCAGAAGCTCCGGCGACGTCCCCACGGCCCAGGCCACGGCAAACGTCAGGAGCATGCCCACGGACATTGTGCCGTAGACCTTGTTCATATGGGCCTTCAGGCCCTCGTCGATCGCCGCGGTACGAACACCCGCAGCCGTGCGCATGGTCTGATATTCAGCCATTGAAACCTCCAGAAGTCCCTCCAGTCGACCGGTTACCCCTCCGGGGCTCCCTCGACTGGTTATATTGGGAAGAGATAACATGGTTTCAAGAAAATCCCGCGTGAGTTCATGCGAATCCGACCGAAACGGGCGGGATTGTCGCGGCCCCGGGCAGAGATTGCACTTCCCCCCGTCCCCGGGCACCTTCCGCCCATGACGGATGACCCCAGACTGACCCCCCTTGCGGCCTCGCTGCCGCCCTCGGTGCCCTTCGTCGGCCCCGAGGAACTCGAGCGCCGCCGCGGCGCGCCCTTCCGCGCCCGTCTCGGCGCCAACGAAAGCACCTTCGGCCCCTCTCCCCGCGCGGTGGCTGCCATGGCCGAGGCCGCCGCCGAGGGCTGGAAATACGGCGATTCGACCTCCCACGACCTGCGCGCCGCCATCGCACGGCACCACGGCATTGCGCCCGGGCACGTGCTCGTCGGCGAGGGGATCGACGGCCTGCTGGGCCTTCTCGTGCGTCTCACCGTCACCCACGGAACCCCGGTCGTCACCTCCGCCGGCGCCTATCCGACGTTCAACTACCATGTCGCGGGCTTCGGCGCCACGCTCCACGCCGTCCCCTTCCGCGCCGACCACGAGAACCCCGAGGCGCTCGCCGCCCAGGCCCGCGCGACCGGCGCGCGGCTCGTCTACATCTCCAACCCCGACAATCCGATGGGAAGCTGGCACGACGCCGCCACCATCGCCGCCCTCGCCGAGGCCCTGCCCGGGGACGCGCTCCTGATCCTCGACGAGGCCTATGCCGATTTCGCCCCGCCCGGGGCGATCCCGCCGATGACGCCCGAGGACCCCCGCGTGATCCGGATGCGCACGTTTTCCAAGGCCCACGGCCTCGCCGGGCTGCGCGTGGGCTATGCCATCGGCCCCGCGCCGCTCATCGCCGCCTTCGACCGGGTGCGGAACCACTTCGGCATGACGCGGCCGGGTCAGGCGGGCGCCCTTGCCGCGCTCGAGGATCGCGACTGGCTCGCCTCCGTTGTGGCGCAGGTGGCGGGGGCCCGCGCCCGCATCGCCGCCATCGCCGCCGCCTCCGGCCTGTCCGTGTTGCCCTCCGCCACCAATTTCGTGGCCGTGGACTGCGGCGGCGACGGAGCCCTCGCCCGCGCGATGCTGACCGAACTCGCGGAGCGCGGCGTCTTCGTGCGGATGCCGGGGGTGGCCCCTCTCGATCGCTGCATCCGCATCAGCTGCGGCCGTCCAGAGGACCTCGACGTGCTCGAGGAGGCTTTCGCAGGCAGCCTCGCCGCTGCAAGAAAACGTTAGTCGACCTTCGGGCCAGCCGGGCTAGACTTTATCCCGCCCAAGTCAGGAGAATCGCAATGGACGAGGGTCCGAAGCGGGCACCGGACTATACCACGGCCTTCCTGGTCACCACCGGGGGTATTCTCTTCATGGGATTCTTCACCCTCGCCGCTCTCGCGGGCACCATCGCCGTGGCCCTCGGCTTCGCTGCCGTGGACCTCGTGATTCGGCTCCTCGACTGGCGCCGCTCCATGGCCGCGCGCGCCGTCACTCCGCCGCGCGACGAAGCGGGCTGACCGCCTCCGCCACCACCCGCGCCGCCGCCCGGCACGCGCCCGCGCCGTGGGGGATGCCCAGCGCCAGCAGCCCGGCCTCGATCACGCCCACGACGCCCAGCGCCATATGGGCGTTCACATGCCCCATGTGGCCAATGCGGAAATAGTCGTCGCGCGGCTCGCGCCCGATGGCGAGACCCAGCGTGACGCCCAGCGTCTCGGAGCACCACCGCCGCAGCCGCTCGCCCTCCCCGCCCGGCAGATGCACCGAGGTGACCGCCCGCGACCGCGCCGCGGGGGAGGGCACGTTGAGCCGCATCGCGCCACCCTGCCCCCAGGCCTCCACCGCCGCCCAGTAAGCGCGCGCGAGCGTGTCGTGCCGGGCCCAGATGCCGTCCAGCCCCTCGGCCTTGAGCATGTCGAGCGCCTGGCGCAGCGCGAAGAGGTGATGCGTCGGCGCCGTGCCGCAGAAATGCTGGTAGTAGAACTCCGGCGCGCTGCGCGGCCGCCAGTCCCAGTAGGAACTCGGCGCCACCCGCGCCCGCGCCTCCGCCGCGCGGGGCCCGAACCAGACGAAGGCCATGCCCGGCGGCGTCATCAGCCCCTTCTGGCTGCCCGACACCATCACGTCGGCGCCCCAGGCATCCATCTCGAACCGGTCCGCCGCCAGCGAGGCGATGCAGTCCATCATCAGGAGCGCCGGATGCCCCGCCGCGTCCCGCGCCGCCGAGAGCGCGGCGGTGTCCGACAGGATCCCCGTCGACGTGTCGACGTGGCAGCACAGAACCGCCCGGATCGCGTGGTCCCGATCCGCCCGCAGCGCCTGTTCCAGCCGCGCAGGGTCCGCGGGCGCGGTCATGCCGAAGTCGATCAGGTCCACCTCGATCCCCAGCCGCCGCGCCATTTCCGCCCAGCCGTGGCCGAACTGTCCCGAGGCCAGAACCAGAACCTTCTCCCCCGGCCTGATCGTATTGGCCAGCGCCGCCTCCCAGGCTCCGTGCCCGTTGGCGGCATACATCACCACCTCATGCGCCGTTCGCGCCACCCACTTCAGGTCCCGCACCAGCGTCGCCGTCATCTCCACGAGATCGCCCTCGTAGATGTTCGGCGCGGGCCGGTGCATCGCCGTCAGCACCTCGTCCGGCATGACGGAGGGGCCGGGAATGGCGAGGTAATGACGACCGTGATGGAGGGACATGCGTGCAGGCTCCGGCTGCGGGGGACCGCGGGAAACTAGACCCGGCCGGAACGGACGACAAGCCGCGTCGACCGGTTCCGCGGCCACGGCACCCGGCTGACAGGAGTTAGCGCTATCACTAAATAATTCAGAGGCTTGCACCCCCGTCCACGTGTGGACGCCCGGAAGTCTAGCTCTTTTCCCCGCCCTCGGGCGGCTCCTTCAGATAGCCCTGCAGCGCCACGATCTGCCACCACAGGAACACCATCAGCGCCGCCGGAAAGGCGAAGGTCTCGAGCTTGACCCACAGATCCGTCGACTGCGTCCGCCAGATCACCTCGTTCGCGACGGCAAGCCCCGCGAGAAAGGCCGCCAGCCGCCGCGTCAGGATCATCCAGCCCTCGTGCGCCATCGGCAGCAATTCCCCGATCACCCACTCCAGCCACGACTGCCCCCGCGCCAGCCCGATCCCCAGAAGGCCGGCCATGATCCCGTAGACGATCGTCGTCTTCATCTTGAAGAACCGCTCGTCGTTGAACCACGCGGTCAGCCCGCCGAAGAAGATCACCATGAAGGCGGTGAAGATCTGCATCCGGCTCAGCTTGCCCGTCAGCGCCCAGAGCACGCCCATGGCCGCGAGCAGGATCGGCACGAAGATCAGCGTGGCGACGATGAAGCCGGAATACTCCGCCCCGCCAAAGCTGAAGCTGTCGTCCCTCAGCCGCAGGTAGACGAGAAAGAACAGGATCGTGGGCCCGAGTTCGAGCACCTGTTTCAGGACGGGATGGATCGGTCGTGCATCAGCCATGCCCCAGACATAACGATGACGCCCGTGGATGCCAGACCAAACCGGTCACCGGAACGTGTCCCGCCCGCCCGGCGTTCCCGGCCCGGAGGTGCGCGCGTGCTGGCAGCCCTGCAGACCGAACTCACGAGCGGCTTCGACGCCGTGTCCCCGATCGTCTCCGCGGCCCGCCTGATCGCCGCCCTCGTGCTCGGCGCCGCGATCGGCCTCGAACGCGAGATCAAGGGAAAGCCAGCGGGTCTCCGGACCCATGTCCTCGTCAGCGCGGGCGCCGCCCTTTTCGTTCTGGTTGGCCTCGAGCTCGGCGATCTCACCTTCGGCGACAACGGCGCGCACAGCATCGACCCCCTTCGCCTGATCCAGGCGGTAACCGCGGGCGTGGCCTTCCTCGCCGCGGGGCTGATCTTCACCTCGGGCGGCAAGGTCAGCAACATCACCACCGGCGCCGCGCTCTGGCTCTCAGGCGCCATTGGTCTCGCCTGCGGTGCAGGCGAGGTTCCGCTCGCGGCCATGGCCACGGCCCTCGTGCTGATCGTGCTGTCGGTGCTCGGCTGGCTCGAGACGCGAACCGGCCTCGACGACGGGCAGGACTAGCTGTCGAGACCCACCAGCGCCGCGGCGAATTCCTCGGGATCGAAAGGCGCCAGATCGTCGATCTGCTCGCCGACTCCGATGGCATGGATCGGCAGGCCGAAGGTGTCGGCGAGCGCCACAAGCACGCCGCCCTTCGCGGTCCCGTCGAGCTTCGTCATCACGAGGCCCGAGACATCGGCCATCTGCCGGAAGGTCTTCACCTGGCTGATCGCGTTCTGGCCGGTCGTGGCGTCGAGCACCAGCAGCGTGTTGTGCGGCGCGTCGGGGTCCTTCTTCTTCAGCACCCGCACGATCTTCGCCAGCTCCTCCATCAGGTCGGCCCGGTTCTGCAGCCGCCCCGCCGTGTCGATCATCAGAAGGTCCGCCCCCTCCGCCTGCGCCTTCGTCAGGGCGTCGAAGGCGAGGCTCGCCGGGTCCGATCCCTCGGGCGCCGTCAGCACCGGAACGCCCGCGCGGTCGCCCCAGATCTGGAGCTGCTCCACGGCGGCCGCCCGGAACGTGTCGCCTGCCGCGATCACCACCGACTTGCCCGCCGCGCGGAACTGGCTGGCGAGCTTGCCGATGGTCGTGGTCTTGCCCGAGCCGTTGACGCCCACCACCAGCACCACCTGCGGCTTCACCGGGTAGATCGGCATCGGCCGGGCCACCGGCTCCATGATCGCAGCGATCTCGGCGGCCAGCGCCTCCTTGATCTCCCGCGTGGAGACGCGCCGCCCATAGCGGCCCTCGGCGAGGTTGGCGGCCACCCGGACGGAGGTATCCACACCCATGTCCGCCGTTATCAGCAGCTCCTCGAGGCTCTCCAGCATCGCGTCGTCAAGCACCCGTCGCGGGGCGGACGCATCGCCCCGGCCCATGAGCCGGCCCAGAAGCCCAGGCCCGCCCTGCTCCGGGACGTCAGGCGCGGGCGTCTCGACAGCCGGGCGCGGCGCGGGCGGTGCAGGCGCCGTCGGAACAGGAACGGGCTGCGCGACCTCCGCCTCGCGTTCCGTATCGCCATCGGAGACGATCGCCTCGAGCCCGTCCTCGAATTTCGAGGAGGATTTGAAGAGCCGGTCCTTCAGCTTGCGGAAAAACGCCATCGTCAGCCTCGTCTGGTTCGCTTCGAGGTAACCCCCGCCGCGCCGATTTGAAAGGGGCGGCTCTGCCGCGCTTCTGCCCCCGGCCGGTCATGTTCGCACAAGGAATGCGTGCTACGATCACGCAGATGAGATCCCCGCTTCCCCTCTTCGCTGCCGCCGCGGCCCTGCCCCTGCCCCTGATCGGGGCGGCAGCCCTCTGGGGCGGGTACTGGGCGGGGATCGCGGTCCTCTGCATGACCCTTCTCGCCTTCGTGCTGGACGAGGCCGTCGCCCGCACCTTGCCGGCCCTGCCCGATGCAGAGGAATTTCCCGTGGCCGACGGGCTTTCCGCCCTGCTCGCCGCAGGTCACCTCGGCATTCTCTTCCTCTCCGTCGCCGCCCTCTCCGGCGATGCGCTGGAACCGCTGGAAAAGGCGCTGCTCTTCGCCGCGACCGGGCTCTGCCTCGGCCAGATCGGCAATGCCAACGCCCATGAGCTGATCCATCGCAGCGGTCGCGGCCTGCGCGGCCTCGGCATCGCCGTCTATACCGCGCTCATGTTCGGCCACCACGCCTCCGCCCATCCGCTCGTGCACCATGTCCATGTGGCCACCCCCCGCGATCCGAACTCCGCCCGCCCCGGTGAAAGCTACTGGCGCTTCCTGCCGCGCGCCTGGATCGGGTCGTTCCGCGCGGGGCTCAAGGCGGAAACCGCGCGCCGCAGGCGGGCCGGAAAACCCGCCTGGCGGCATCCCTATGTCCTCTATATCGGTGGCGCGCTCGCCGCCCTCGGCCTCTCGGCGCTGATCGGCGGATGGGGCGGGATCGCCGCCCATCTCACACTGGCAAGCTTCGCCACCAGCCAGCTCATGCTGTCCGATTACGTCCAGCACTACGGCCTCGTGCGCGCCACCGGCCCCGATGGAAAACCTGAACCCGTAGGCCCGCAGCACAGCTGGAACGCGCCCCATGCCTTCAGCTCCGCCATGCTCTTGAACGCGCCGCGCCATTCGGACCACCACGCCCATCCCCGTCGGTCCTATCCGGCCCTGACCCTGCCCGAGCGCGGACCGATGCTGCCGCGCAGCCTGCCGGTCATGGCCTGCATCGCCCTCTGGCCCGGCGCATGGAGGCGCCTGATGGACCACCGCGCCGCCCGCTGGCGTGACGGTCCGGCGCGCCGCCTCGCGGCGGAGTGAGCGGCGGGGGCTGGTCTCGCACCTCCCCCTCGGGCAGTCTGCCGCCCATGATGCGACGCTTGCTTTCCCTCGCCCTGATCCTCTCCGCCACTGCCCCTGCTGCGGACACCCCCATGACCGCCGAGGAATTCGAGGCCCGTGTCGAGGGGCGGACCCTCACCTTCGAGGCGGACGGCCAGCCCTACGGCATCGAGCGCTACATGGCGGACCGCCGCGTGCTCTGGTCCGTCTTCGACGACCACTGCGCCATCGGCAGCTGGTATCCCGACGGCGAGGCGATCTGCTTTGTCTACGACACCGCACCGGACGATCCGCAATGCTGGTTCGTCTACCTCGAGGACGACCGGCTCAGGACCGTGCTCGTCGACGACCCGTTCGGAACACCGCTCTACGAGGCGCGGGAGAGCGCCGAGGAGATGATCTGCCCCAACTTCGGCTCCTGACGCGCCTCAGAACAGCGAGCCCTGCTCCGGCGGCTCCTCCGCGCTTCTGGCCCTTGGCCTCGTCCCCGCGCCGGGGTTCATCCGCCCGTCGGCGAATTCGATCTCCAGCACCTTCGCCTGTCTCGCCTCCGCGGATCTCGTGACCACCTCTCCGTCCCCGCGCACGACGGCATAGCCCCGCGCCAGCGTGGCGCGGTAGCTCAGGGTCTCCAGCAGCCGATCCACCGACCCGAGCCGCTCCCGCCGGGCCCGGCCCTCGGCCAGGGCCACCCGCACGAGCCTTTCGGACAGGCGATCCAGCGCCCGCCGCTCCTGCCCCAGCATGGCCTCGAGCCGCTCCGGCCGGAGCCGCAGCGCGCATTTGCCGAAATCGCGTCTCTGGGCCGCCACCCCGCGCGCCAGTGCCGGCCCGAGCCGCGCCGCCTCCCGCATCAGGCGCCGCCGCGCCTCCGTCGCCCGTCTGCCGACCACGGAGGGCCGCAGCGCCCCCGCCGCCTCTCCCAGCCGGACCCGCCGCGCCGCCACCACCGCCCGCAGCGCCGCCGGCAACCGCCCCTCCAGCGAATCGAGCCGCTGGCGCGCGGGCTCCACCAGCGCCTGGGGCCGCCCCAGCCCCCGCGCGAGGTCCCGCAGCCGTTGCCTGCGCGCGCGCAACCCCTGCTCCACCGCCCGCACCGAGCGCGCGCCGAAGGCCTCCACCGCGGCCAGAAGCTCCAGCCGCACCGGCACCGCGATCTCTGCCGCCGCCGTGGGCGTGGGCGCGCGCCGGTCGGCCACGAAATCGAGAAGCGTGGTGTCCGTCTCGTGCCCGACCGCGGAAATCAGGGGAATGTTGCCTGCCGCCGCGGCCCGCGCGACGATCTCCTCGTTGAACCCCCAGAGATCCTCGATCGACCCGCCGCCCCGGGCCACGATGATCAGATCCGGCCGCGGCAGGGGCCCCCCCGTCTCCAGCGCGTTGAACCCGGCGATGGCCCGCGCCACCTCTCCGGCACAGGCGGGTCCCTGCACCGCCACCGGCCAGACCAGCACCCGGCGCGGAAACCGCTCCCGCAGACGGTGCAGGATGTCGCGGATCACCGCCCCCGTGGGCGAGGTCACCACCCCGATCACCTCCGGCAGATAGGGCAGCGCCCGCTTGCGTTCGGCCGCGAAGAGCCCCTCCGCCTCCAGCGCGGACTTGCGCTTTTCGAACATGGCCATCAGCGCGCCCACGCCCGCCACGGCCACGCCTTCGGCGTTGAGGTTGTATTTCGACTGCCCGCCATAGGCCGTCATCCGGCCCGTGACGACGACTTCCATTCCCTCCTCCGGGATCACCGACAGGCCCTCGACCTGCCCGCGCCAGGTGGTGCAGGCCAGCACGTTGCGGTCGTCCTTGACGTCGAAATAGAGATGCCCCGACCGCGCGCGCACCACACGGCCGACCTCGCCGCGCACGCGGATGCGGCCAAAGGCGTCCTCGAGCGTGCGCTTGACCGCCCCCGAGACCTCCGAGACCGAGTATTCGGGCAGGTTCGCCCCCGGCTGAGGCTCTTCGATCAGGTCCACGCGCGGCCCCCTTGTTCTCTGCGGACCCCGACCCTAGAACGCGCGGACGGCTGGGAAAAGAGACGAAGGCGGGCCCCGTGAACATCCTCATCCTCGGATCGGGCGGCCGCGAGCACGCCATCGCCTGGGCCGTGCTGCAGAACCCGAAGTGCGACCGCCTGATCGTGGCGCCCGGCAACGCCGGCATCGCGGCCATCGCGGAGACGCCGGACCTCGACATCCTCGACGGCGACGCGGTGGCGCAGTTCGCGGTCGAGAACGCCGTGGACCTGACCATCATCGGCCCCGAGGCGCCCCTCGCCGCGGGCGTGGCCGACCGGCTGCGCGACGCGGGTCTGCCGGTTCTGGGCCCCTCCGCCGCCGCCGCCCGGCTCGAGGCCTCCAAGGGCTTCACCAAGGCGATCTGCGACGCCGCGGGCGCGCCCACGGCGGCCTATGCGAAGTTCCAGAACCTCGCCGAGGCCCGCGCTTATATCGCGAAGGTCGGCGCGCCCATCGTAGTCAAGGCCGACGGCCTCGCCGCGGGCAAGGGCGTGGTGGTGGCAGAGACCGAAACAGAGGCGCTCGAGGCCCTCGAGGCGATGTTCGGCGGGGCCTTCGGAGCGGCGGGCGCGGAAGTGGTGATCGAGGAGGTGCTGCGCGGCGAGGAGGCCAGCTTCTTCTGCCTCGTCGACGGCGAGACCGTGCTGCCCATCGGCACCGCCCAGGACCACAAGCGCGCGGGCGACGGCGACACCGGCCCCAACACCGGCGGCATGGGCGCCTATTCCCCCGCGCCCGTCCTGACCGACGCCGTGGCAGAACGCGCTCTCTCGGAGATCATCCGCCCCACCATGGCCGTTCTCGCGCGGCAGGGCACGCCCTTCAGCGGCATCCTCTATGCGGGGCTGATGATAGAGGACGGCGCGCCGCGGCTCGTGGAATACAACGTCCGCCTCGGCGATCCCGAGGCGCAGGTGCTGATGATGCGCCTCGGCGCCCAGGCGCTCGATCTCTTCCAGGCCTGCGCAGAGGGTCGCCTGTCGGAGGTCTCCCCGCACTGGGCCGACGATCACGCGCTGACCGTGGTCCTCGCCGCGCGCGGCTATCCCGGTGCCTATGCAAAGGACACGGAGATCCGCGGCCTCGAGGCGCTCGCGGGCGACAGCCGGCAGATGCTCTTCCACTCGGGGACCCGGGCTGCGGAAGGCCGCTTCCTCTCCGCCGGAGGCCGCGTCCTCTCCGCCACCGGCCGGGGCGCCACCCTCGCCGAGGCCCGGGAGCGGGCCTACGCTCTCGCCCGCGCTGTCGACTGGCCCGAAGGCTTCCACCGCACCGACATCGGCTGGCGCGCCCTCTGAGGCAGCCCGTCCGTCCCTGGCATTCCGACCGGAGTGCCGCCGCAGGGCGTGCTCCGCGACGAACGATCCCGCCCAGGGCCTCCGGCATGGGGCGACGCCAGCCGCACCGCGTGGTCCACCGGAATCCACAACACCGGAAGGACGATCCTGTCTTGGAGGCCTGCGGCGTCCCTCGGTTCCGTTGTCCCGTCCTTCCGTTCATCGCGACGGGTCAGGGCAGCCCGGCGCGAATCTCCACCGCCCGGATCAACCGCCGTGTCCGGTGCGGTCTTCGCCCTGCTTCAGGTCCCGTTGCCTCCGGGAGATCAGCACCTCTGCCCCGGCACTTGCCGCAGCGACGAAGACGCAGAGGCCGACGAGGATGTAGACCATGCAGAAGATCTTGCCCGCCACCGTCTGCGGGAGGACGTCGCCATAGCCCACGGTCGAGATCGTCGTCCCTGCAAAGAAGGCGGCTTGGAGGATGCTCCAGTCCTCCAGAATCCGGAACACGACCGGGGCCAACGCGATCAGGGCAAAGGTGACTGCCAGGAGGCTGCGCACCTCCGGGCCTGAAAACGCATCCGCAAGGCCGCGGAAAAGGGAGGTCATCGCGCTCATGGCGGGTCCGTCGGTCGGGTCGTCCGATCGGGTGGGCCCGGAGCGTCGTGCCGGCCCCGGGGACCTCACGCGGTGCCGGGCCCGCGGATGGCCATCCCAAAGGAGACCAGCGACACCCCGGTGGACGGCAGTTCCACCCCCAGCAGCAGTCCCAGGCTCACGACCGCCGATCCGGGGAAATTCGTGAAGATCATGAACGCAAGGATCAGAGACAGCCCGCCGCTGATCGCCAGTGGTCAGAACCGGCCGAGACCGAGGGCGAAAGACATGACGATCTTGATGACCTCACCGGCGAGGAACAGGATCGCCGCCAGCAGCGTCAGCGACAGGACGCCGGCGCGCGGTTCGCGCGAGAGGTTCGTCCCGGGCAGCCGGAAGACGACCCCATGATCGCGTCGAGGATCTTGGCGCCCCAGCCCGCGCCGCGGAAGACGGCGACAATCTGCAGGATCCCGATCAGGATGAAGAACCAGCCCGCGAGAGCGGTGGCCGTCAGGATCGCCGCGACCGGATTGAACAGGCCCATGAAGCCCCGATGAAGGCAATGACGCCCGTGATTATGGAAACGATGGGACGGTCCATATCTCACTTCCCTCCTGAATTATGCCCGGTTTGTCGGTCGGCTCGGAACCGCCCCGGATATCGGTACATCGTCCTTTCGGCAAAGGACCCATGGCAAACCTGCAGGAAGATGGCCTGTCTTGCCGGGGGTTTTTCTCCCGAGGCACACCCGCGCACCCTTTGCAGGGATGGGCATGGCGCGGCCCGCAGGGCAACATGCAGGGTAAGCCCCCCGGCAAGAGTTCCATCGGCCGCGGCTCCAATGCCTCAGGCGAGCGGCCATTGCCCTGTTACCGGTGCGGGGCTAGCCTCGGAAAACGGAGTGAAACGGGAACTCGAGATGATTCGACTTTTGGTTTCGACAGCCGCCTACCTGATCGCGAATGCCGTGGGCCTGTTGGTCGCGGTGTTGCTTTTGCCTGGGTTCAATATCGGGTTTCTCGCTTTCGTCGTGGCGGTTCTGATCTTCTCGCTGGTACAGACGATCGCGGGCCCGCTGGTGACCAAGCTGTCGATGAAGCACATGCCGCAGCTTCTGGGGGGGATCGCGCTGATCACCATCTTCCTCGGGCTGCTCGTGACCGCGTTCCTCATGCCCTCGATGGAGATCGGCGGCATCTCCAATCTGCTGGCCGCCACGCTGCTGGTCTGGCTGGGCAGCCTGCTCGCCTCGATCCTGCTGCCGATCTACGTCTTCAAGCAATTGTCCGAGAACGTGAGGGGCACGCGCGCCGCCACCGAAGAGGCGACGGCGCGGGCCAACGCAGCCGCCGAACGCGCGGAGCGCGCGGCACAGCACGCCGGCAAGCCGCCGGGGAGGGGGGTCTGACGGCGCGGGCTCCGGATGACGACATGGTCGCAAGACCTGATCGGCGGGGGCCGGCCTGATGTGGACTGCCCTTCTCGTTGCTCTCGTCCTCGTGCTGCAGGGGGCGGCGGTCTGGTGCGCGTGGCGCGCCATCTCCTCGGCACGGACTCCGCAGGGGGCGGTCGGCTGGGTCGTGGTGCTGCTGGCTGCGCCGTATATCGGCGTCCTTCTCTATCTGTTTCTCGGCCACCACCGTTATCGCGGCTACCTGATCTCGCGGCGCGACAGTGAGCGGGTGATGCAGGCCCTGCGCGACCACGCGCAAAGCAACGCGCCGGAAAGCCGGCCCACCCTCGATCCGGCCGCCTTCGAAAAGATCGCCGAGCTTCCCGCGGTCCGCGGCAACGGATTCCGGCCGCTGATCGATGGCAAGGAAACCTTCGACGCCATCTTCGCCGCCATCGACGCCGCGAAAAACTACGTCCTCGTGCAGTTCTACATCGTCCATGACGACGCTCTGGGCCGGGCCTTCCGCGATCGTCTCATTGCCGCCTCCCGGCGCGGGGTGAAGGTGCGCTTCATGGCGGATGCCGTCGGCACCTACGGACTTCCCGACAGCTATTACCGGACGCTCTCGCGGGCGGGTGTCGAAATCGCCCATCCCCGGGAGGGGCGCCGCCCCCGCTGGCGCTTTCAGATCAACTTCCGCAACCACCGCAAGACCGTGGTGGTGGACGGGACCGTGGGCTTCACCGGAGGCCTGAACGTCGGCGACGAATACATGGGCCGCGATCCCCACTTCGGGAACTGGCGCGACACCCATGTGGAGTTGCGCGGGCCCATCGTGGCGCAGCTTCAGCTTATCTATGCCGAGGACTGGCACTGGGCGAAGCACGAGGTGATCCTCGACGCGCTCGACTGGACGCCGCCCCATGCCGCGGAGAACATGACGGCCCTGCTTGTGCCGACCGGTCCCGCGGATGCGATGGAGACCGGCGCGCTGTTCTTCATTTCCGCCATCGTCGCGGCGAAGGAGCGGATCTGGATCGCCTCGCCCTATCTCGTGCCCGACACGGACGTGCTGTCTGCGCTGAAACAGGCCGCGCTCCGGGGTGTGGAAGTGCGCATCCTCGTTCCGGAGGTGATAGACCACCAGATCCCCTGGCTCGCCGCCTTCGCCTATTTCGACGAGCTGCGGAGGGCCGGGGTGGAGATCTGGCGCTATACCGACGGGTTCATGCATTCGAAGGTCGTGCTGGTGGACGACACGCTCGCGGCCATCGGAACCACCAATCTCGACAACCGGTCGTTCCGGCTGAATTTCGAGGCCATGGCCGTGGCCTTCGATGCCCGCGCGGCGGAGCAGGTAGAGGCCTTTCTGGTCAGGGATTTCGCCCACGCCTACCAGCTGGACAAGACCCTGGCCGAGCAGAGGAGGCGCATCCGCCTGGGCGCACCCGTGGCGCGGCTATTCGCGCCGGTGCTCTGACCGCTCACCAGGGCGGCGGACGGGCGTCGAAGACCGCGCGCAACGCGTCGGCCCGCTCGGACGACCAGCCCGGCGGATCGGTCAGCGCGGCCCAAGCGTCGATGTAGTCGTCGCCTACATAGAAATGTCCGTAGCCCTCCACGCCAAGCGCCGCGGTCATGTCGAGCGCCGTCTGGAAGGCCGTCACGAGGGGGAACCAGCGCATCTCGGGCGCGACGTCCGGCGCGCGCGGGTCCTCGGTGAGCCAATCGGGCGCGCGCCAGATCGTGGCGAAGTCGAAATTGACGATGGGGTCGCTGCCGTAATGCAGGAACACCATGCGGATCGGCCCCCAGGGCGCCGCAGCCAGATCGTAAGTGTTCTCCTGGTTCGACACCCGCACGAGGGAGCCGTTGCCATAGACCGGCCGCCACGCCGGGCTGCCTGGCACGCGGTCCCGGCGGATATCGGCCCAGACCGGGCTGACGAAGGGCGAGCCGGCCCAGAAGGCGCCGTCTATGGGATCGGCCAGCATGTCGGTGAAGGGCAGCGTCGTCTGGCTGTTCAGCGCGCCCTGGCTCAGCCCATGGATATAGAGCCGGGGCCGGTCGTCCTCCGGCAGCCCGGTCCAGTGGCCGTAGATGACGTCAAACAGCGCGCGCGCCTGGTCGAGGCCGTATTCCACATTGGTGAGGATCGACAGAACCGAGGTGAGGTAGGAATACTGTGCGCCGACATGGGCGGTGTCCCCGTTCCACATGAAATCCACCACGTCGTGACTGCCGGGGTCCATCCAGCCGGTCCCCACGGGGGTGGTGACGATCAGGATCTGTCGCTCGAACCCGCCCTGACGGATCAGCTCCTCCAGCGCCAGTTCGGCGCGGGCGCGGGCGGTCTCGGCGGAGGTGCGTCCGACATAGACCCGCACGGGGCGCAGGGCGTCTTGTCCGGTATAGGCGGCGATCTCGGCGGGATCGGGCGTCCGCGCGACGAAATCGCGGCCGCGGTTGCCCAGGTCCTCCCAGGTCACGAGCGAGGCCTCCGAGCCGGTCATCATCGGGTCGATGGGCTGCTCCCGGCCCTCGTCGAAGGTCTGTTCGATCACGGCAAAGAGGCCGTCAGCGAGGGTCATGACCTGCCGGATCACCACGCCGTTCAGCAGCGCCCAGAGCAGCCAGAGTACGAGAACAGCGCCCAGCACGGGTCCGGTGCGGCCCGGCATCACCCGCGCCAGTCCATGGCCTGCCCGCCGCGCGGTCAGAAGGACCGTGCTGCCGAGGGCCCAGAGCAGGGTGAAGACGACTAGGCCGACAAGGCCGACGGTCAGGGGATGGGCCGTGCCCACGGACTCCAGTTCCATCACCCGGCGGGTGGCGTTCTGCCAGTCCGCCGCGCGCCAGAGCCCGTAGGCCACGAGCGCCATCGAGAGCCCGAAGAAGGCGAAGCGCACCTCCCGGTCCTCGCCCGGCTCCGGCAGCGGCAAGCGCAGCGCACGACCCCAGATCCAGACCATCAGCGCGCCGACGCCGTAGCCCACCGCCGCCGACAGACCCGACAGGGCGCCCTGCATCAGCGGCGCGCGCGGGATCATGGAGGGCGTCAGCGAGGCCACGAAGAAGAGCGCCGCCATCGCCAGACCGAAGGCCGAAAGACGCCAGTAGCGCGGCTGCGCCCCTGTTCCGGAAATGCCGTCGAAAGTGGTCATCCGTGGCTCCCTCTGCCGACCGCATCCGTTGGCCGGACGGTGGGACACGGCCTGCCGCCCCGTCAAGACGGGGATGGACCGGACCGGGCGATGGCGATCCTCGCAGCGGGGCGGCAGTTGCGGCGGCTCTGGCGCTGCCGCCCGGACGATGGCGCGGTGACGGGCCTGGCGGCCGGGATGGCCGCGGCAGTGGAGGCGACACGCCCCGTCGTGGCGGGGCTCATCACGCTCTTCGCTCCGGAAAGTGCCCTCGCGACGCCGGTCTTCGTGGGCGCTCTTGCCGGATAGGCTGTGCTGCGCGCCCTGCCCCACGCCGTGATCGAGCGCAGGCGCAGCGACGGGCACGCGAACGCCGCATCGGCGCCTCGTGACGATCACCGGACAACAGCGCGCGCATCACCGCCCCTGCGTCAAGGGCCCGAGCCGGACGCCGCGATTCAGGTCCGCATCATCCTCAGGGCCATCGGCAACTCGGGCAGAGGCTTGCGCGGCCAGCCGGAGCCCATGGACCATGCCCCTGTCGAGCCCGGACCACGCGTCTTCCGACCGTGGCGCCTCGCGCCCACCACCGAGACTCCGGCAAAACGGCAAAGCCGCGGGCAGGACCCGCGGCTTTTCAGTCTCAGCGAACGCCGGCCGGTCAAGCGGCGCGCGACACCAGCACTTCACCGATCTCGCGGGCGGCGGCAGTCTCGTCGTTGCCGGCCACGGCGGCGATCTCCCGGGTCAGCCGCTCGAGGGCCGCCTCGTAGAGCTGGCGCTCGGAATAGCTCTGCTCGCGCTGGTCGTCGGCGCGCTGGTGGC
>Ga0076930_100883_pt1 | contig 20992 bp, 25 predicted proteins | sample HotLakConsoUCCRE_FD_71149 | JGI IMG/M metagenome (GOLD analysis project Ga0076930, IMG submission 71149) | Hypersaline microbial mat communities from Hot Lake, Washington, USA - Hot Lake Consortium UCC-RE (version 3) (version 3) ...
ATTTAAAATTAAAAACTATCTTTTAACTAAATGTGGAGCTTAACTATTGATCTCCACAAAACAAAAACCCAGATTAAAATATCAATCTGGGCTAACTCATTTTAAATACCAAATTCAAATTATCTTTGAAATCCTCGGAGCTTAATCTCTGTTAATTTCCTTTTTGTATCCATAGGGAAGTCACCTTTCATCATCCAGTCGTAATAACCTGACTCTTTTTTCAAAACATCTTCTACTGCTTGTCCTTTGTGCTTACCAAAATTGAATACTTCAATTCCATCATCATTAAATACAAACCTGCCAGCCAAATCAACCATATTATCATTGGTAATCTGATGTAAGGTTTCAACATTATTTTCAATTGTACCTATCACCTTTCCCTTTAAGTCCATTAAACTTTCACCTTCGTATCTTTTGATTTGGGCATCCAAAACTTCAAGTGTTGCAAGTGTGTCCGCTTCCGCAGAGTGAGCATCCACTAAATCTTTACCACAATAGAATTTATAAGCAGCTGTTAGTGTTCTCTTTTCCATCATGTGGAAAATCTTTTGTGCGTCTAATAATTTTCGCTTTGAAATATCAAAATCAACATCTGCTCTTAAAAATTCTTCTACCAAAACTGGAACATCAAATTTAAGAATGTTGAAACCCGCCAAATCGCAACCGTGTAAAAAGGCGGATAATTCTTTCGCACGTGATTTGAATGATGGCTTATCTTTTACATCTTTATCATATATTCCATGAATCAAGCTGCTTTCAAGAGGTATTGGTCTTTCTGGATTTACCTTTTCAGTATTTTTAATGATTTCACCATTTGGCATTACCTTCACAAAAGAATATTCTACAATTCTATCGCTTACTACATTGGTTCCGGTTGTTTCCAGGTCGAATATGACCAGTGGATTTTTGAGTTTTAAAAACATATTTTATTTAACTAAATTTTGAGCGGTTTCTTTAAGGTTTAAGTTTCCAAAATGGCCTGATGTTAACAAGGCAAAGGTAGACACCTTCCCTTTTTGGCTTTCCAATGCATTTTTCAGTTCATTTTCATCATCAAAAAACTGCAAATCAGATTTATCAAAAGCTTCTTTCAGATCAGATTCATTCAATTTATTATCTCCTTCAATTTTCAAGTTGTCAGGATTGATGTAAACAAATGCCACATCAGCATGCTTTAAAGTATCTCTATACTCCTTTATAAATTCCTTATCCAAACTGCTAAAAGTGTGCAATTCGTAGGCCACACAAATTTTACCATGTTTGAATTGGTGATGCAATGCATTGACTGTAGCTTTTAACTTTGATGGCGCGTGGGCATAATCTTTATAAACCCTCACTTCATTATTTTGCGCCAACAATTCCAATCTATTTTTAGCACCTTTAAAGGAAGTAATTGCTGCATAGAACTTATCTGCAGGAACTCCCAAAAGATCACAAACTTCTTGAGCAGCTTTTATATTTTGCAGGTTATGCTTCCCAAAAATGTTGATTTTCACTTCACCATGATCTTTGGTTTTCAAATAAGTCTCCCCATTTCTTATTTCTGCCTCATGGGCAGCATAAGGGACTTTACGCACATCTTCACGTTCTTTAGCCCCTACAATGTTGGCGAGATTATCTTCTTCACAATAAACCAAGGAACCCGCTTTTGGCGTTTTATCTGCAAACAAATCAAACTGCTTCGTGTAATCCTCGAAAGTTGGAAAAACATTTTTGTGATCCCACTTTATCCCTGAAATCACCCCAATATGATGATCATATTTCAAGAATTTAGGTTGAGGGTCTAATTTTGAAGCCAAATATTCATCGCCTTCAATAATGATGATGGCTGCATCAGAAATTTGAACTGTTAATTCAAAGCCTTCAATTTCTGCACCTACTAAATAATCAAAAGTTTTACCAGCCGATTTTAAAACATGCATAATCATAGCCGTAATAGAACTTTTTCCGTGGCTACCTCCTACTACTATTCTTTGTTTATTCGCAGATACTTCTCTGATAAATTCAGGAAAAGAAAAAATTCGTAAGCCTAGTGCCTGTGCTTTTTTCAACTCAGGATTATCTGCTTTGGCATGCATCCCTAAAATAACGGCATCCAACTCTTTATGAAGCTCCTCAGGATTCCATCCGATGGAAGGATTTAATCCAGCTGCTTTTAATTTCCCCGCTGCGGGTTCGTAAATTTCGTCATCCGAGCCAGTGACCTTTATATTTCTTTTGTGAAGGGCTAAAGCGAGATTATGCATCACGCTTCCGCCTATTGCTATAAAATGTACTTGTTTAATATGATTTAAATCCATTGAGTTTGTATTAGATTATCCAAAAATAGAATAAAGTTTATGCTGTGGCAAATTATCTTAAGTTTTTAGATGTTGATAAGCTGTGGATAAGTTGTCGGAAACTTGGTCGGTTTTCGTTAAAGATAAAGAAAATAATAATTTAGCTTTGTTAGCTTTTCAAAATAACAAATTAAGTAGGGGAACAAATGGAGTCAAAGAAATCATCCGCATTAAGAATTGGTCAGAAAAATAAAAAGCTTGATTTAAGCGATAATATGGGGAAAATGCCCCCTCAGGCGGTTGAATTAGAAGAGGTTGTCTTAGGTGCTTTAATGCTGGAAAAAGATGCTTTGACGAATGTTATTGACATATTAAAACCCGAAAGTTTCTATCGAGAAGCACACGAAGAAATTTACAAATCTATTGTTCAACTTTTCAACAATTCGGAACCCGTTGATTTAATGACGGTTACGAATCAATTGAGAAAGAACGGAAAACTAGACCTGGTTGGAGGGGCTTATTACATCACTTCCCTTACTTCAAGAGTCAACTCCGCTGCGAATATCGAATACCATGCGAGGATAATAGCTGAGCAAGCCATCAAAAGACAACTCATTAAAATATCACGAGAAATTCAGGAAGATGCCTATGAAGACACTACCGATGTTTTCGATTTATTAGATAGAACAGAGCAGGAATTATTTGATGTAACCAACTCCAACATCAAAAAGAACTATGCGGATATGTCTTCCTTAATGAAACAAGCTTTTGTGGAATTAGAGGAAAAAAGAAATCATACCGATGGTTTAACTGGTGTACCTACTGGATTCTCTGCCCTAGACCGAGTGACATCGGGATGGCAAAAATCAGATATGGTGATTATTGCTGCGAGGCCAGGCATGGGAAAAACTGCATTTATAGTTAGTGCACTACGAAATGCCGCTGTAGACTTTAAACAACCAGTAGCCATGTTTTCTTTGGAGATGTCATCAGTACAGCTGGTGAATAGATTGATATCTTCTGAAGCGGAATTGGATTCGGAAAAAATTAAAAAAGGAGATTTAAAGGATTACGAATGGCAACAGTTGGTTCATAAAACGGCTGCTCTAACCGAAGCCCCTATTTTTATAGATGATACCCCTGCCCTATCCATTTTGGAATTAAGAGCCAAATGTCGAAGACTGAAACAACAACATGATATTCAACTTATTGTAATTGACTACTTACAATTGATGTCTGGAGATACTTCCAAGTCAGGTGGCGGAGGTGGAAACCGAGAGCAGGAAATTGCTTCCATTTCCCGATCGTTAAAAAATATTGCCAAGGAATTGAACGTACCGGTAATTGCACTTTCTCAATTAAGCCGTGCGGTGGAAACCCGTGGCGGAGATAAACGACCTCAACTTTCCGATTTGCGGGAATCAGGATCTATTGAGCAAGATGCGGATATGGTAATGTTCCTTTACCGACCAGAATATTACGGTATTACAGAAGATGAAAACGGAATGCCTACTTCCAATGTGGGTGAAGTGATTATTGCTAAGCATAGAAATGGTTCTTTGGAGACTGTGCCTTTGAAATTTATTGGTCGATACACCAAATTTTCAGATCTTGATGCTCCTGGAAGCGATAGCGGAGTTCCTGGTTATGGAACTACCTTCCCTTCACAAGCGGGAGTTCCTTCTGATTTTGATGATTCGCCTAGTGCAGTAACCATGCCTAGTAGAGCAACTGGAAAGGATAATCCTCAGGATTCGGATGAAGCTCCGTTTTAAATTTGTGATAGTAGCTTGTTTTTAAACATTTATCCTCAATATTCATTGATGATTTTTGAACACAAAAAGCACTGTTTAACCCAAAAATAAAAAAATGAAAGCACTGATTATAGCAGATAATAATCAACTCGAATTTATAGATAAAGAAATTCCAAAACCGAAAGATCATGAGGTTTTGGTCAAAATAAAAGCAGTAGCACTCAATCACAGAGACCAATTTATCAGAGAAGGGAAATATCCAGGCATCAGACATGGAACTATTTTAGGCTCTGATGCTTGCGGAACAGTAGTTGAAACTGGCGAACAAGTCGATTCTGCTTGGGAAAAAAAAGAAGTCCTCATCAATCCGAATGTAGATTGGGGTGAAAATCCTAAAGTTCAATCGCCCAAATATCATATTTTAGGAACCCCTTCTGATGGGTTATTCTGTGAATACGCAACCATCGATGCAGAGAAAATTTCCGAAAAACCGGCTCATCTAAGTTCTGAAGGTGGGGCTGCTCTCCCCTTGGGAGGTATGACTGCTTACAGAGCATTATTTCATCATGGTAAATGCCAAAAAGCTGAAAACGTATTGATATCTGGTGTTGGTGGTGGTGTTGCTCAGTTTGCTTTTCAATTTGCCTTGGCAAAAGGGGCAAATGTTTATGTGACCTCCAGCGATGAAACCAAAAGAACAAAATCTGTTGAATTGGGAGCAACAGATGCCTTTAATTACAGAGATAAAGATTGGGTAAAAGAAGCTAAGGAAAAATCAGGAGGCTTTGATTTAGTTATTGACAGTGCAGCTGGTGATGGCATCAATGATTTGATTAAATTAATGAAGCCCGCAGGCAGAATTGTTTTTTATGGGGCCACGCAAGGAAAACCACAAAATCTGGACGTTCATCGCATGTTTTGGAACCAAATCACACTGCAAGGCAGCACGATGGCAAATGATGATGAATTTAAAGCCATGATTGCCTATGTGAAGAAAAATAGAATAGAGCCTATTATTGATTCCGTTCGTCCATTTGATGAAATAGTGGATGCTTTTGATAAAATGAAATATGGAAAGCAATTTGGGAAGTTGGTAGCTAGGTTTTAGAGTGTGAGGGATGATGGGTGCGAGGTGCCGGATGCTGGAAATTTGAAAAAATCAAGTCGAGTAACTGCTTATTAATAAATATTATTATTTTTAAACCAAGCAAGTGGTAAGAAGATGAAATATTTATTATTTAATTTAATAGTAAGCTGCGTTTCTATTGGAATAGTAAACGGGCAGGACCTAAACTTAGTAGAAAAACAAAAAATAGCAGACGAAGCCTTTGGAGCTAATAATTTTGAAAAAGCTAGTGAAAATTATTTATATGTATTTCAAAATTCCAATGAAGATACAGAAGAGAAGGGAAAATTAGCATACAAAATTGCCATTTCTAAAAACTATTTAGGGGAATCGGGAGAGGCCATTCATTGGTTTAATGTATCGGCAGACATTTTATATAAATTAAAAAAACTAGACAATTATTATATAGCAAAAGGTAGACTGGCTGGAGTTTATGATGATGAAGGAAATTATACTGCTGCAATTGAAATAGGAGAAGAAATAGTTGGTTATTTTCAAAAACAAAGAGATAGCTTATATACTGGAAAAACCTTGCATAATTTAGCGCTGTATTATTACCATAATGGTAATACGGACAAAGCTATAGAAACCTTTTCCGATGCCATTAACTGGATTGCAGAATTAGATGACAATTTGAAATCAATGTCATTAAACATGTTAGGTAACATTTGGGCTGTAGATCTTGAAGACGAAAAAAAAGCCCTCTCCTACTACAAACAAAGTTTAGTACTAAAGCTAAAAAATGCCACAGCTCAATCCATTTCTGCTTCCTATAACAATATAGGTATATCTCATAAAAATTTAGGCGACTACGACAGTGCGTTATACAATTATAAAATCGCTTATGACTATGCCGTAGAAAGCAAAATTCCCAATGCCGTTTTCAATCCTTTGGTAAACCTTGCAAATCTCTACAAAAGACTTGGGCAAATGGACAAAGCCATCACCTACTATAATAAAGTGCTGGACATAGATAAATATTTAAATGTCCGTCAGCAGCTAGATATCCGATTAAACTTAGGCATGGCTTACAATGATGGAAAACAATATCAGAAAGCCTTAAAGCAATTAAAAATAGCTGAAAAATTCGCCAAAGAGAATGATAATTTAAAAGATCATTCTACTATTATGGCTCAAATTGGAGTTGCAAATAATGGGCTAAAACAATTCGGAGAAGCTTATCAAGCGCAAATAACCTACAATAGCTTAAAAGACAGTCTGCTATCCAAAGAAAAAGCACAAGAAATTGCTGATCAAATGATTAAGTATGAATCGGCTCAGAAAGATTTGCAACTTTTGGAACAGCAACAAGCGATTCAGCAGCAAGAATTAAAAAGTCAGAGACAATCGATTTGGTTTATTACAATAGTGGGAACTGTTTTACTAATAGCTGGAATTTTATTTTATCTTTTCAAAAGAAATCAAGCAATAGCCAAGCAGGCCTCATTGGAACTAAGTTTAGCTGAACAAAAAGAAGTTAGCAGACTTCAAGCAGAAAGATTGAGAATTTCAAGAGAATTGCACGATAACATTGGCTCTTACCTCACCCTAATGAGCGCCTCAATTGAACAACTAAGTATACAAAATGGAAATAATAGTAAAGATGGGGAAAATCCATTGAAGATTAATGATTTACAGGACACCATTTCTATGAGTATGAGAGAATTAAGAAAGACCGTTTGGTTGCTAAATAAGCAAAGCGTTTCGATAGATGAAATTGCACTTCGTATCCGAGATTTCTTTAAACCTCTTCATCAAAATGGCACATATATTTTTGTGAAAACTGAAGGGAATACAGAAGAAAAAATAAATGAAATTCAAACTACTCAACTTTTCAGAGTAATTCAGGAAGCCGTAAATAATGCCTATAAATATGCCAAATCCAATAAAATTGAAATTAAACTAGCGGCAACATCTGATAAAAAATTAAGCTTTTCAATTGCAGATAACGGAGAAGGTTTTAACCTAGACCAATCAAATTCAGGAAATGGCTTACAAAATATAAAATCACGCATTGCAGAACTCAAAGGAGAAGTTCAGATCGAAACAAAAATGGGAAATGGAACACTAATAACTGGAAGTTTCCCGCTAGAGAATACGAAAAACTTCGTATAGCTTTCAAATATCGGTTAACCTAAATTGCTGAAAATTTGCAGTACACTATGCCCATATTAATAGCAATAGCAGAAGACAATAGTTTCGCTCTTTCAGCATTAAAGGAAAGGCTAAAAAACTATCCTGAGCTTAAGGTCAAATTTACAGCTCCAAACGGCAAACAGCTTTTAGAATTATTGGAAAATGATCCTAGAATAGATTTGGTATTGATGGACATTGAAATGCCTGAACTAAATGGTGTAGAAACTACAAAAGCACTCAAAAGCAAATACCCGCAAATTAAAGTACTAATGTTAACTATGTTTGATGATGAAGAAATGCTATTTAATGCAGTGATGGCTGGGGCTTCTGGATATTTACTAAAAGAAGATGGCGCTGTTCAAATTTTTCAAGCTATTACGGATACCATGGCCGGTGGAGCAGCTATGAGTCCAGCAATTGCAATGAAAACACTTAAATTGATTCGGCAGCCGCTTCCAAAAGATAAAAAATCCGAAGGTTTTGGATTAACCGAAAGGGAAATGGAATTACTGGTTCAATTAAAAAATGGGCTTACTTATGAAGAAATAGCCTCCAATTTGCACATCAGCTATCATACCGTTCGAAAGCATATCGAAAATATCTACCGAAAAATGCAAGTCAAAAATAAAGTAGAAGCCATCCAAAAAGCTTCTGAAAACCGGTTGATGTAAAGGCTATAATGATTTGCAAACAATCAAAGTTTCTATACAACTGGCTCAATTAGCTATTGCTTAACTGCTTACCACTGCTGGTTACTTTGCAACCGAAAGCATTAAAATAACAAAACAGGCGAATGCTTGGTAGACCATGATGATACCAGAAGATCTTGATTATCTGTTTCTACTGGAAATCGTCAATGATACCTTAATGAAGTGCAGTTCTTATCAAAGAATAGCTACACTCCTCTTAGAAAGTCTTTGAATACTTGATTGAAAAATTATTAAATACGAAAAGTTGCGTATGGATTTAAAATTTAAACTTACCGAATTTTATGAAAAATAAAATTATAAGTATAAATTATGTAACAAATCTAACCATTAAACTTTTATCAATTATGAAAAGAATTATTCTAATTTTACTAATCGCCATTTTTAGCATTGACCTAAATGCTCAACAAATTACTGAAAAAGAAGTAAGCAAAAGTGGTTCATTTAAAGCAGGGAAATTCAAAAAAGCTCCAAAAAAACTATATATCAATAGCTTTAATGTCTATTTCCAGGTGTTTGGCAGTGCTAGAGCTAGTACTTCTGGTGGAGAAATGTTGGGAACTCTAAAAGGCAATACCAATGTAGCAATGGGTGTATTCCTTGACGGAGTAGATAATGGGGATTTCCAAGAAATCACCAATAAGGTGTACGATCGCTATGTTAACAACCTCAAAGAACTAGGCTATGAAATCATTACGGCAGATGAAGCTGGTAAAACAGAGGAGCTTAGCGATTGGGTTAGAAAAGAAGGTGGAAATATCAATGCTGCACAATCGGTAGGATTTGTAAAAGTTACGCCAGAGAATTATGCTTACTTCGTGAAACGTGAAACTAATAAAGGAAAAGAAAAGTCAGGCTTTTTTGCCAACACTGCTGCGTTATCCAAAGAATTAGACGATGCAGTAATTGCTGATGTAAATATGACCTTCTATTTTGTACAAATGAAAACCTTCGATAATGAATTCATTGGCTATTCAAAAGTTTCCGGTAAACCTAACTTTCATTTTGCCCGCCTACTTGGAGATATTAATAATCAAGTTTTGAGTAGTGCAAATTATGCTTTTGGAAAAAATCTAACTTCTACTGAAGCTGCCATAAATAGCACAATCAAAAAAGGTGTTTGGAGCAATAAAGAAGTATTTGAAAAAGGGCTAAAATTCAAGGAATCTGCAGCGGCTGCCAGTAAAAGCATACCAAATTATGCCTCCGTAATATTTGTAAATAACGCCAATATGAGTGCCTCCCATTACATGCCATGTAACCCTGAGCTTTATAAATCAGAAACAGAAAGAATGATGAATGAATTTTTAGATGTCAGTCTAAATCGATTAGCTGAGAATCTATAAACCTCTCCTTATCATCAGCTAGAAGTGTAAAGCAAAAGTAAATGTCTTTGCACTTCTTTTTTTTTACAAGTCCTTAATTACGCTTTAAACATCCTTACATTGGCTTAAAAATTCAATATCCTTGCAAATTTACTGCTTTCTGCAAGCTTTCTAAAGCATTTTTTGTTTGGCGTATTTCTTTTCAGCTGCAGTTCAAATAAGGTGAGTATTTGATTTAACTTCTATACTTTTTCTATCTACTTTAAATAAGGAGTATAAAACCTAGATCCAGTTGATTTATGTATATGCACAATGGCATTGAACTTCGAATTGAACAACTAAGAATATCCTCGCTTTTTTACACTATAAGCTTTTACACAAGAAGGATTAGGCAAAAAAGTGTGAATAACATAACTATTAAAGATTTTAATGTAAGATTCCGGCTATTAAGTGCTTTAACTTTGTTTAATTAAAACCTATTCAGCTATAAATAACGAACTTTAAAATACCCAGCAAAAAATAAGGATGAGTGAGAAAATAGAGATCGAGGAAAAGAAGATAAAAAAACTTCTTGAATTAAATGAAGAGTTAGAAAACTACTTTAGAAACACGATCATACCTCAGTTGTTTGTAGACGCTAATCTAATTCTAAGGAAATTCAGTCCGCCAGCAAACACTCACTTTCAGTTAGCAGAAAATCATATTGGAATTTCCATTTTTGATATCCCTGCACTTACACAACTGGAAGGATTGGTAGAAATCATAAAAGAAGTTATAGATACAAATATCGATTTTGAGGATGAAATTCAAACTCCAGACAAGCGGTGGTTTCAAATGAATATATTACCCTATATCGTGAAGAAAAAAAATGTTACCAATGGTGTTGTTATCACTTTTGTAGATATCACTGGTCGGATTAATGACAAGAAAATCATTGAAAAGATAAATGCTGATCATGAAACTTTTATCTATTCGGTCTCGCATGATTTAAATGGTCCAGTATCTAATGTGATTTCGCTGGTTGACTTATTAAACCGTTCTCATGGTGATGAAATTAGCGAAGAAATTCAGAAGTATTTGAAAATGATTAAAGAATCAGCCTACTCTTTAAAAGAGGTCATAGGTGAACTTACCGAAATAGCTAAAATCGGAACTGATGTCAATAGTAATGTTAATACTGTTAATATTGAGCAAATTTTGGACGAGGTAAAGTTAACATTGAAAAATCAGATATATCAATCACATGCTAAAATTACTACCAATATTATTGTTCCCGAAATTCAGTTTTCAAAAAAGAATTTAAGAAGCATTCTCTATAATTTAATCTACAATGCCATCAAATTTGCAAAAGAGGATACTACTCCCGAAATATTCATTAAAACAGAAGAAGCCGGAGAGTTTACACTTCTTTCAGTAAAGGATAATGGAATAGGTATTGAGCCAGAAAAAAAAGAAGAAATATTTTCAAAATTCACCCGCTTGAAACCACATATAGAAGGGACTGGCTTAGGTTTATTTATCATAAACAAAATGGTCACTAACCAAGGCGGAAAAATAGAAGTAGAAAGCGAGCTTGACAACTATACTACTTTTAACATTTATTTAAAGCATGAATAAATATTAATCAGCCTCACTCCTCAAACGACCCTCATCTCTTCGATTACGCTTCATTTAGAAGTCCCAACAATCAATGAATTTAATTAATTTTTAAGATGTGGGAATCATATAAATCTTCCAAATAATGATGTAACATTTTACTCAATTAACAACATTAATTTTGATTTGTAACTTCTTGAAAAAAAGTATCAAGAGTTATTCAACCTTAAAAAGTTAAAATTATGGTTCATCACATAAAAGAATTAAAATTTAATGAAGGGGTTACCAAATTTGATCTTAAAGCTCAGATAGATAAGATAGCTCATCTTAAAAAGGGGAATATGAACTGGTCAGTTTATCAAGACAGAGTTGAAGCTAAGTCTAGAGTAAATTCAAAAGATAGGTTTGGTTCAGTATTGAGTCAACTTAATAATAAATAAATTTTAACCACTTAAACATCAAAAAATGCAAAATCAAAAAATAAAAGCCTCGCCCGTTAAATCATCTCAACTATTAAAATTATTTGAAGATCAGTTAAAAGACATTTATTGGGCAGAAAAAGCATTAACTAAAGCCATCCCAAAGATGGTCGATAATGCAACATCAGAAGATTTAAAAGATGCACTAAAAAGTCATCTGGAAGAAACAGAAAACCAAATCAACAGATTGGAAAAGGTATTTGAATCAATTGATAAAAAAGCAACTGGCAAGAAATGTGATGCTATGGAAGGCTTAATTAATGAAGCAGAAGATATAATGGAATCATGCGATGAAGGCTCAATGTGTGATGCTGGAATTATTCTCGCAGGACAAAAAGTAGAGCATTATGAAATCGCTACCTACGGAACACTTCGTCAATTTGCAGAAGTATTGGGCTTAACTGAAGCTGTTTCACTTCTTGAAGAAACGCTTAATGAAGAAAAAGCTGCGGATGAACATCTATCTGAAATTGCAGAAGCAATAAATGTTGAAGCAGCAGTAGGAGAAGATTAAGAAATAATATCCGAGAAAATCATTCAAAAATGATAGTAAAAAAATAGCATGAAATATATTCTTTATATAGTAGCAGTAGTTATGATCATCATTTGGGTAATAGGATTCTTCGTTTACAGCATCGGAGCTATTATTCATCTCTTACTAGTAGTGGCATTAGTATCAATCCTGATAAAGGTTTTTTCAGGAAACAAATCAATATAAATAAGAACCATTAAATCGGCTTCATAAGTTTCCCTTTGGAAGCTTAATGGGGCAATAAACAAGATCAATTATGAGCAAAGGAAAAGCAGTATTCGGAACATTAGTAGGACTTGCAGCGGGTGCAATTGTCGGTATATTATTAGCACCTGAAAAAGGATCTACAATGCGCAAACAAATCAAGGATAAAAGTGATGATTATTTAGATGAGCTAAAATCGAAGTTTGATGAATTTTCAGATCTGGTATCCAAAAAAATCGACACCACGAAAGGTGATGTTCAGTATTTAGCGGGAAAAGGAAAAGCGAAAGCAGATAGCTTCAAAAAAGATCTGAAAAATGCAGCTTCGGATGTTGAACATTCAGGATATTAATTTTTGATTCATCCATTTTATAACGCTTAAAGATTAGATTATGAACGACAATGCAACACCCCTAGAAACACTTTTAAAGCAGGCTGAAGACTACAGTAAAACATCAATCGAGTTTTTTAAACTATCAGCAATTGATAAATCGGCTGATATGGCTTCAACCTTCGCTTCTAGTATTGCAATTTTTATAATAGTTGCATTGTCGCTTGTAATCTTAAATATTGGATTGGCATTATGGATTGGAAAAGAACTTGGCGAATCCTCATATGGATTCTTCATTATTAGTGGCTTTTATGCAATTCTTGCAGTGCCCATTCATATTTTCCGTAAGGAACTAATTAAAATCCCCATCAGCAATTCTTTAATAAAACAATTGCTGAAACAAAAAAGATAATGAAGGAATAGACTATTACTCAAATACGAAATTGTGTAATTCACCTTACCTAAAATCCCCTCACTTAAAAACAACAGTAAAATGAAAAATGAAACAGATGCTTTAAGTGAAAGAATACTAGATTTAGAAGAAAAACGTGCTAAAGAATTAAGGTTGCTGCGGACACAATTGGAAACTACAAAAGAAAGTTTAAAACCCTTCAATCTAATTAAAAGCACCATTTCAGAGATATCTTCATCTTCTGAAATTAAAAATAACATTATTGGTAGTGCAATCGGGATTGGAACAGCAGTACTTTCCAAAAAACTTATGATGTTTGGATCTCATAACCCCATCAAAAATGCAATTGCTACACTTTTTCAATTTGCTATTGGAAATGTTGTTTCTAGAAATGCAAACGAAATGAAATCTAAAGTCGGAGGATTTGTACATTTTTTCATGAAACGTAGAAGAGAATCCCAAATTGAGGTGGAAGATGCTGATGTTCAAAATATGGATGAATTAACCGAATATGGTAATGAGCGAAAAATCTTCCGAAATTAAAAATCAGTTTTGAAAAATTTGCTAAATCATAATTAAGCATATGCGGATATTCACTCTAATACTATGCGTCATTTTACTTATAGCTACAGGCTTGCCCATGATCAATACCGATGAATGGTGGATTAGAATATTCGATTTCCCTAGAATTCAGATTGCAGTTTTAGTTCTAATGGCTATAATTCTGGCCTACTTTTTTGTAGATCTTAAGTGGATTTACAAATATTCACTAATACTTATTCTTACAATCACCCTGGTTTATCAATTACATTTTGTAATCGTTTATACACCTCTGTACAAATCTCAAGCAAAGAACAGTAGCCAGCCAATTACAGAAAACAGCCTTACATTAATGGTTTCAAATGTATTAATGAAAAATGAAGACAAAGAACGATTTCATTTACTAGTAAATAAAATTAATCCTGATATTCTGTTAATAAATGAACCCAACCAAGAGTGGGCAAATTCTATCAGAAAGCTTGAAGTTGATTTTCCGTATTCCGTTAAATGTCCGATGGAAAATACCTATGGAATGATACTACTATCAAAACTTCCACTGACTAAAAGTTCAGTGAATTTTTTGGTTCAAAAAGACATACCATCAATTTTTACAAAAATTACCTTAGCTTCAGGAATCATTATAGATTTTTATGGCGTTCATCCTGAACCCCCAAGGCCTGGTTCTGACACTTATGAAAGAGATACTGAATTACTAATTATTGGCAAAAAAATCCAAAAATCAAATAACCCTACCATTGTGGCAGGTGATCTAAATGATGTGGGCTGGTCAGATACTTCACAGCTCTTCAGGAAATATAGCGGGTTAGTAGATCCTCGTGAAGGAAGAGGATTATATAGCACATTTAGCGTTCATTTACCATTGCTTCGTTATCCTTTAGACCACATTTTCTATACCAAAGAATTTGGATTAATATCCTTACAAAAATTAGAAGATATTGGATCTGACCATTTTCCGATTTCAATAGCTTTAAATTATGAAGCCAATAGGTAATATCAAGGAAAAAGTCGTTTCAATATTTATAGTAATTAGGGTATTCCGCATTCACGAAAAGCATCTTCAATTCCATTGTCATTATAATCCCCAGATAAATATAAAATGTGGGAATCCTACAAGGCAATTAAATGATAATGTAACATAATCTATTTCAAGATTATGACCTTTATAGAACAATTATCAAACCTATAAATTATTACGCACAATGTAAATTTAAAATCAAAAATGATGGAAAATCGAACTCAAAAATCTGAGGATATGTCAACGAACCATGACATGTTATCAGGAATGTTTCACGACCGTGAGAGCACTGAAAATGCTTACAAAACATTAGTAGATAAAGGGTACTCAAAGGATGAGATTAATTTAGTGATGACTGGTGAAACCTTAAAAAAACATTTTTTAGGTGATATCCGACACACAGAATATGGGGCATATACTACTAAATATGCTGTAAAAGATCCTTCCATCTGCAGTAATCCAAGCGTGATCTCAGAAGAAATAGGTCTAAATGGAAAAAGTGTAGTAGTGAGAGGACTTGTAATTATTTTATCTGGGCCTATCGCTTCCGGGATTTCGGGTTCTGGAGCAAGCGGAATTCCAGGAGGAATAATTGGTGCACTTATCGAATCAGGATTTTCCAAAACAAGTTCCAATATATATGAAGCAGGAATCAAAAAAGGAAATATCATTATTGGAGTTAAACTTCATAACGATGATGACGCCCAATATATAAAAACAAATTGGCGAACTGTCAAAGTAGAAGAAATCCATATTTAAAATTGCTATTCAATTATTTGGATTAAAATTAAAAGCTACTCCAATTAATAACCAAACTATCAATAATCAACACTTATTAAAATGAAATGAAAAAGAACCAAAGTATAAAAAAAGCATTGTTGCATACAACTTTAGCTGGCACTGTTTTACTATTTATTGCTTGCGAAAGCGAACAAAATCAAGACAGCAATAAAGAAATTGCAATAGAACGCAATGACAGAAAATTCGAAGATAACAAGCAAGAGCAAAAGAATGCTAAATTCTTGGTTGATGCTGCTGAAATCAATTTGAAAGAAATTCATTTAGGGCAGCTAGCCCAGCAAAAGGGCGCAACACTGCACGTGAAAGAACTAGGAAAAATGATGGAAGAGGCACATGCTAAATCTCAAAAGGATTTAATTGCACTTGCTGACAGTAAAAATATAACCATTCCTAAAACTCCTTCAGAAGATTCAAATGACACTTACACCAAATTAAACGATAAGTCAGGAAATGATTTTGATAAAGAGTATACTGATAAAATGGTGAGTGCCCACAAAGATGCAATTGATGTATTTGAAGAAGCTGTTAAAGACAGTAATGACACAGAAATAAAAAATTGGGCAAAAACGACATTGACCGATCTGAGAAAACATCTAGATCAATCAATTGAATATCAAAATAAACACCAAAAAAGTAAATAAAATCAATTCACAATTTAACGAACCTAAAAAACAAAAAGATGAAAAACATCATATTATCAATCGCAACAATAATGATTACCGCAGGGGCTTATGCTCAATCTGAATCTACAAGTAGATTAGGCAATCAATCACAAAAACAGTATTATTCAGAAAATGAAAATCGAACTCCTCCAGATGGCTTTATGCTTCAGAATGGAAACTTGGTTATGCATAAAGATGGGAAAACCACAAGAGTAGAAAATGACACTACATTGAGTAATGGAACTGTTATAATGCGTGATGGACATTATATGAATAAAGGCGAATCAAAAGCAATGTTCAAAGAAGGTGATCATATGGATATGGATGGAACCTTTACGTCCGCAGATGACTCGAAAAACAAGGATGGCTCAGATAAGAAAAACTATCCAAATGGATACATTTTCCAAGATGGAAAAGTAATGAAGGTGAAGAATGGTAGTATGTCTCCTTTGGATGTAGACATAAAGCTCATTAATGGAACTGCTGTTATGAAAAATGGCTATTATATGAAAGATGGCGAGCCAAAAATGAAATTCAAAGAAGGCGAACATATTGATATGTCAGGTGAGCTCACACAAACTAGTAATGATAAAAAGGTTGATGAGTATCATAAAATGAATCAGCATAAAGAGAAACACCCAATGTCTGACAGCACCAAAAACAATGATAACTAATTCAATTTTCAATTAAAATTATAACAATCTAAAAAGAACCAAAATGGATTATGAAAAAGCAATTGACGCGCTAAACTCGCTAATTACTATCAATAATGATAGAATAGAAGGATATGAAAATGCATCTGAAGTAACAGATGAACAAGATTTAAAAACCTTGTTTGCGAAATTTATTTCCACTAGTCAGAAATGTAAGCAAGAATTGGTTAGGGAAGTGAAAACCATGGGAGGCGAAATAGCTGACGGTACAAAGCTTACAGGTAAATTTTTTCGAGCATGGATGGACGTAAAAGCAGCGCTTACGGGGAAAGATCGTAAAGCAATTCTTAACTCTTGTGACACTGGCGATGATAAAGCTATTGAAACTTACAATGATGTGATAGAGGATAAAATGCAACACTTGAGTACCGACCAAAAAAACATGATTATTGCTCATAAATCCTTAATAAAAGGGGATCAAGACCATGTGATATCATTGCGAGATGCTTTGGTTGATGCATAAATAATCTTTAAATAGTTATGGTTTATTTAAAGTAATTAAGTCGGGAGAAATCTTAAAAAGCTTAGATTAAAAAATGAATATCAATTTATTTCTCATTTCCAATCTATTTTTGGCTAATGAATAGGGAAATGAGTTTGATTTGATAATCCTAAGTTAGATTTCTCCTGACTTTTTTATAGTTAATCATAAAATACATTGACATAAACCTCAAAAAATTCTTATCGCTCCTACCCTGATACAATTCTTATCATATTTACTTAAGAGAAAATAATTTTTAGTACTTTCGTATGTTGCTTAGTATAAATTTCATTGCAGCATAATTATGATCAGTTACCTAAATGCAATTAAGTTATTAATTGGCTTATTAACGATTGTTATAGTATTCCATCTTTTAATTTTTACCAAAATAATTCCGTTCGATATTACCTGGGGTGGCAGACTTAAATCTGACCAAGAAATGTATGTTTTTGAAGGCATTTCCATTGCTATAAACCTATTTCTGATTTGGATATTGTCACTTAAAATTAAAAACATCAAAAGAAAAATAGTTAATATTATCCTCTGGATTTTCTTTGCCATTTTTTGCCTGAATACCATTGGGAATTTATTTGCACAAAGCACCTTAGAAAAGTTTTTCTCAGTTTTAACATGTATTTTTGCTCTGCTCATCTTGAGGATTCTGATCAGTAATAAAAAGTATGAAAAATAACTATCTTGCTGTGGCCGGAATAGGGACTGCCATAGCCTCCGTTTTACATCTAGCCATAATTACGGGAGGTGCTGACTGGTATCGCTTTTTTGGAGCTGGAGAAGGCATGGCGCAATTAGCTGAAAAAGGCTCGAATTATCCCATAATATCAACAAGCATAATCGCAGCAATTTTAGCAATATGGGCTCTATATGCCTTTTCAGGGGCTGATTTCATTCAGAAACTGCCACTTCTAAAACCTATATTGATGATTATTTCTATCATTTTTATGATACGAGGTTTATTTGGAATACCGCTCATTATAATCCTTGATCACCCCTATTTGAATGAGTTGGAAGGGAAAATGACATTCATGGTGATCAGTTCTATTATTTCGCTGGCTTTGGGCTTGTTTTATTTAAAAGGAGCCATCAAATTAAATTCAAAAAATGAATAATTTAAAGGGGCTGCATTAATACTAGGCACCATCTCGAATAAAAAAATAAAAATGATTCTGCAGACATCCGTTAAGTGTGTGGGATCGAACTCAAGGTTTGAATCCTACTTTTACTATTTTCACTGCTTTCTTTTTGCTATTAAAATCCAAAGCACCATTGCACTCAAAATTGCAGCGAAAAAACACCAAACTGAAACCACATATTCTGTAAAGAATATTTCCGTAAAAATATAGGCCAAAACAACTGCTCCTCCTAGAATCCACATTTTCCTATTTGTGGAGATAAATGGAGGCATAGCAGAAGCAGCCAAATACAAAATCCCTCCAATTATGCCAAATTGCTGAAGATAAGCTTGATTATAAGAAATATGATGCCCTAGAATTTCAGCTGTTATAGGATTGGTAAAAAGGTAAAATGCCATTATAATTGCCACAAGCCCCCCTATTCCGATTAGGGATTTTCCTACAATACTTCTTACTCCCTCCTGCTTTTCAAATTTATATATAGAAAAAGGAGCCCAGACGGGCCAGAGGACTTGTGCAAAGAAAATAAAAGTCTTTGCAGCCATTCCTTCCAAAAATGCATAATCAGGATCGGTTAATGAAAGCCAAACAAAACCTTCTGAAATTTGCTGCAATCCAAAAAAAAGTGGAATACTTGCAAATGGAATCTCAAAAGGTTTCTTGGTTTTCTTAAGGGAAGCAGCTCCCACTGCAGTCAAAACTGCCCCTGCTACAAAACTCGCACTAGCTGAAAAACACATACTGGATAGTTTATAGTACTATAAAGCAATATCGCTTTATAAATCTCAAATTTTTCATTGAATGAAGATGCCTTTTAGCTTTTTACATCAAGAAAATGCTTTTGTTCTAAGGTAACAAAAAAGTATGGATGGTCTTTCTTAAATGAAAATATTAAACCTCGGCCTAAAGTATTAAGTCCTCGCAGTCTTGCAACTAAACATCAAGAGAGATAGCAAAACATTCTAATTGCAAAAAATGAGAATGTGAACTTAACCATAAAGCCTTTGCCTGTTCTTTTGTGGTTAATTTCCCAGCTTTAGCTGGTGGTAATTTTCTTGTAGAAGCAATTCTTGTGATATAGTAAACTAAAAACAATAGTAGTTGCCACTATTATTTCGTATATTAAGATAATTCAGATATTAGGAGGTAGCCTTCTAAAATAATTAAAGATACCTTTTAAAAAGAGCATTAGATTTACTCATTTTCAATAAATCATTTTGCGATTACGCTTCTAACCCAATTTTTTAGGCATGCAACTCAATCCCATACATATAGCGCTTCTATCTCCAGTAGCTAAGGAGAAATTATACATAAAATTCATGGTAAGTCTCCGGTGCAAATTGTTAGTGCAAGATGAACTTAAAAGACTTGAAATCAAACATTTAGTGGTTGAATTAGGCGCTGTTGAATTATTACAAGACATTAGTCCGGAGCAACGGGAAATACTTAAGAAAAACCTACTAAAATCAGGCCTTGAACTCTTAGATGACAAAAAAAGCATCCTTGTTGAGAAAATAAAGAATACCATCATTGAAATGATTCATTTCAGCGATGAACAACCCAAAGAAAACTATTCCGACTATCTAAGTGAAAAACTCGATTATGATTACACCTATCTTTCTAATCTTTTCTCTGAGGTAAAAGGAATTACTATTCAGCAGTTTATAATCATCCACAAAATTGAAAAAGCGAAGGAACTAATTCTTTATGCAGAACTTAACTCATCTGAAATATCATTTATGCTTCATTACAGTAGTGTTGCGCACTTTTCAAATCAGTTCAAAAAAATTACAGGCCTTACTCCTTCTTTCTATAGAAAATTAAAAGAAAAGAGGCAGGGGAATCTAGAGGACGTATAATCCAGTATTTTTCAACATCCATCAAAAGTATTTATTTCAAAGCTCATATTCCATTTCTAATATCCTACTAACTCTTTTCAATCATTTTGAATCAGTGATTTATGTAAATCTCTTGGTTTATTATGTAATACTATTCTATGCCTTAAGGCCTAATATTGTATCACCATAAGAATAAATGGTTTTACCTGACTGAAACAGGAATAAAAAAACGGGGCGATTCTGAAAAGCCTTATGAGTAGGTAAAAATATAAATTGATATGATGAAAAAAATTAGCATTACGATTCTAATAACATTTTTAGCATTCGCCTATGGCCATGCACAAGATTACAACACAGGGATTGGTCTAAGGGGTGGATTTGCAAATGGGCTAACCATTAAGCACTTCATATCTGATAAAGCAGCCTTTGAAGGAATCATTGCAAGTCGCTGGAGAGGAGTTGAAATTACCGGTCTCTACGAAATACACGGGAGAGCGTTTGATACTGATAGATTGAACTGGTATGCTGGTTTTGGGGCGCACATTGGGTTTTGGGATGGAAATAATACAAGATGGGGTGACGATAGATCATACACAGTTATTGGTTTAGACGGAATTTTAGGCTTAGAATATAATTTTACTGAAATCCCGGTAAATTTTAGTATTGACTGGAAACCTTCATTTAACCTAGTTGGATATTCTGGTTTTTGGGGTGATGGAGGCGCACTCTCTATTCGTTATATTTTTTAATGCATAGCGAATAATAAATAATACACTTTTTAAATTTAAGAAAATGAAATTAATTAAAACAATACCGATTTTAGCCATGATGTTTGTATCCGTCCGAGCAAACCATCCCTATTAGTGTAGGATAGTATTTAATTTTTAAC
>Ga0076930_100884_pt1 | contig 20951 bp, 16 predicted proteins | sample HotLakConsoUCCRE_FD_71149 | JGI IMG/M metagenome (GOLD analysis project Ga0076930, IMG submission 71149) | Hypersaline microbial mat communities from Hot Lake, Washington, USA - Hot Lake Consortium UCC-RE (version 3) (version 3) ...
AAGCCCGCGGTGTTCACCAGCCGGAACGGATACCCCCCCAGAGAAACCGGGACCTCCAGGGCGTCCCGGGTGGTCCCGGGTTCGTCCGTGACGATGGCCCTCTCCTCTCCCAGGAGCGCGTTGAAGAGACTGCTCTTCCCCGCATTGGGGCGCCCCGCCAGCACCACCAGCGCCCCCTCCCGCAGGAGGACACCACCTGGAGCCGTCCCCAGAAGGTGGTCCAGCGACCCCACCACGCCATCCAGTGCCTGGGCGATCCGCTCAACGGGCACGGGGGGTTCATCCTCGTCCGGAAAGTCCAGGTGCTGGACCAGAAGCGCCTCCACCCCCAGGAGGTCCCCCCGGAGTCCGGCGATGCGACGGGAGAGCCCCCGCTGGAGCTGGTGCAGCGCGACGTCCTGCTGGGCGGGATTGCGCCCTTCCACCAGGTCTGCCACCGCCTCTGCCTGCAGGAGGTCCATCCGTCCATTGAGGTAGGCCCTGCGGGTGAACTCCCCCGCCTCCGCCTGTCGGGCCCCCAGCCCGCGGCACGCCTCCTCCACCGATCCCACCACCACCGGGCCCCCGTGGCAGGAGATCTCCACGACCTCTTCCCCCGTGTAGCTCCCGGGGGAGGGGAAGAGGGTTACCACCGCCTGGTCCAGAAGTCGTCCGGATCGGGGATCGCGGAGTTCCGCCACGGTGGCCCGTCGAGGCGCGGGGAGCGCCTCACGCCCCGGAGTCAGGGCCCGCAGGATTGAACCCGCCCCGGGCCCCGAGAGCCGGATCACCGCCAGGGCTCCCGCTCCAGGCCCGGTGGCCCGGGCCACGATGGTATCCGGCTCCAACGTCATGGTCCTCCCCACGCGGACCCCCCCTGGAACTCCCGACCCCGGAGGGTCAACCCGTGGCGGGCTCCGGCTGCTGCACCTTCACCTTCTTCCTCTCCTTGGCGATCCACCACTGCTGGGGGATCGTGGCCACGTTCGAGACGGCGTAGTAGAGATTCAGCCCCGACGCGAACTGGAAGAAGATGAACACCATGAAGATCGGCATGAACCAGAGCATGAACTTCATCTGCGGGTTGATCTGGTCCATGGACCGGAAGCTCACCCACTGGAGCAGGAACATGGACAGCCCCAGGAAGATCGGCAGGATGAAGTACGGATCCGGCGCCGACAGGTCCGGGAGCCACAGGAAGGGCACGCCCCTGAGCTCGATGGTGTTCTGGAAGACGAAGAACAGCGTGATCAGGATCGGCCAGGGAAGCAGGAGGGGAAGACACCCCGCCAGCGGGTTGAAGCCATGCTCCTTGTACAGCTTCATCAGCTCCTTCTGGAGCTTCTCCGGGTCGTCCTTGTAGCGCTTCTGGGCATCCTGCAGGAGGGGCTGGACCGCCATGTTCCGGAACTGGGCCCGCATCGCCCTCTGGTTCAGGGGCCAGAGGAGGATCCGCATCCCCACCCCGAAGAGGACCAGGACCCAGCCGTACCCGATCCCCAGGCTGGTGTGGAGCCAGAGGAGAAGGGCGGTGACCACACCTACGATGGGGCGCAGGATGGGGCGCAGGAAGTCCCATCCGTACGCGTTGATCTCCTGGAACTCGTGCCCCAGCGTGCTCAGGCGGGCATAGTCCTGGGGACCGGCGAAGAGCCGGTAGGAGAACCCTCCCGACGCCATCGGCTGGGCCACCACCAGATCCACCTGCCCCGATTCCTCCTCCCCGATGGGGGTGGCCACCGCCCCCCCGAGGAAGGGCTCCAGCTCGCCCTCCGCCTGGTTCGCCAGCATCGCCAGGACGAAGTACCGACTCCGGAAGCCCGCCCAGTAGAGGGGACCCTCCGTCACCTCCACCTCGTCCACCCGGGTCAACTCCCGGGCCTCCACCCCCTCCCGGGGATGGTGGGTCACGTAGGCGCGGCTCCGGAGCTCCTCCTGCTCCCGGGCCTCGTTCAGCGGCAGCCCGTCTCCCAGCTCCGTCAGGAGGACCGTCCCCCCGAAGCCCACCCGCCCCTCCACCTGGACCACATAGGCATCCGGGCGGAAGGTATACCGCAGCTCCACATTCCCCCGGGGGTCCGCCGCCGTATGCCGGAACACCAGCGTCTGGGGGCCCCCCCCGGCGCTGAGGAGGAGCCCGTTCGCCGGCTCCACCTCGAAGGGGAGCGCTCCCAGGTCCACCGTGTCCGCCCCCACCACCACCCGGGAGCCCAGCACCGGACCCACCTCGGCACCCACCAGCTCAACCGACCCCTCACGGGCAAAGGACTCGAAGTTCGGGAGGATTGCGGAGCGGACCCGCCCCCCACGGGTGGTGAACGTGTACCGCACCAGCGGTGTCTCCACCGTGACCAGCCGTTCCGGGACCGCCGTCACCGCAGGGGGAGAGGGGTCGTCGGAGGGCTCGTCCACCACGCCGCCGGGGGGGAGCCGGAGGGAGGGCGTCCCGGCCTCGGGAACCCCCTCTCGCTCCGCCACGCCGGGGGCATCGGTTGGGGTATCCGGGATGACGGGGGGGAAGAGCACATTGGTCCCCACCAGCACCCCGACCATGAGCACGATGGCCAGGAGAAATCGCAGTTCGGTCCGCATCGGTCCTGGTGAGCAGTCAGTCGTTCAGATCAGGAAGGAGGAGCCGGCCTGTGTTCCGGTCCTCCGGGCAGTCGATCGGTGGTCTTCGTGGGCACGGGATCAAATCCCCACCCACCCCAGGGGTGACAACGCATCACCCTCCGGAAGGCCAGCCATCCCCCTCGCAGGCTGCCATGCCGCTCGATGGCCTCCTGGGCATAGGCCGAGCAGGTGGGGGTGTACCGGCACGACGGGGGTGTGAAAGGGGAGATCCCCTTCCGGTAGAACCGGATCACACCCAGCATCATCGAACGGAACACAACTCCTCCGTATACCTCGCCAACTCGTCGCGGAGTGACTCGTACCCCGCATCGTACGCCTCTTTCCGTGCCCGCACGAGGAGGTCCAGATTCAGCCCCGCATCCCTCAGCCTGGGAAGGATCTCGGTGCGTCCGATCTCCCGGAGGCGCCGCCGCAGGAGGTTCCGCTCCACGATGGTGTGGCGGTGCTTGGGCACCACCACACCCAGCCTGGGAAACGAAACGGGGGAAGCGGTGACGAAGACGTCCAGATGCGACGTTCTTCCCCGCTTCCCCCGTCTGAAGAGTTCCCGGATCTCCGGGCCGCGCCGGACGCGCCTGATCCGGGAGAGTCGGAAATCGACCCCTTTCCCCTGATCAGGGCGCTCCGCGCCCATCCCGGGAACTACTTCGAGCCGATCTCGACGACGAGACGCTGACGGCCCCGACGCCGGCGGCGGTTCAGGGTCTCCCGCCCGGCCTTCGTGGCCATCCGGGCCCGGAATCCGTGCTTGTTGACGCGCTTGCGATTCCGCGGCTTGTATGTCGGCTTCATGTCTGACTCGCACTTCTTCCAGGATCATCGGGACTCGTATCGAGCTAGGGAAGATATCCGCTCCCGCACGGGAGGGTCAAGTGGACCGGATCCCGGCAAAGCCCGTCGAGGACGGGACTCCGGGGTCACCGTCGACGGGGGATGGCCTGGAACATGGCCCCCCGGAAGTTTCCGTTGACGCTCCACTCGGTCCGGTTCTAGGTTGGGACCCCTTCCCGTTCCGGGGTCCGGTTCCGCCGTCCCGCCCACCACCAGCCCCGAGCGCATGGAGCTCTCCGCTACAGACCTCTGGTCCCGGGTACTGGACGCGGCCCGCTCCGCTCTTCCGGAGCAGACCTTCCGAACCTGGCTCGCCGGGAGCACCGCCGTCGCCCTTGTGGACGACGAGCTCCTGGTGCAGGTGGCTGGCGCCTTCCATGTGGAGTGGATCGAGGACAAGTACGGAACCCTGCTGGCGGATCTGGCGGCTTCCGTCCTGGGGCGGCCCATCCGGCTGGCCTTCCAGGCCCCCTCCGGCCGCCCGCAGGAGACGGGCCCCCTCCCGTCGGTCTCGGTGGATGGCTCCTCGGTGGGGGATCCCTCCTTCAGCACCCCTCCGGCCGCCGCTCCCCGGAGGGAGGGGGTCCCGGCCCGGGGCACCCCCCACTCCGCCCCGGGACTGAACGAGCGGTACACCTTCGACCGCTTCGTGGTGGGAAACAACAACGAGCTGGCCACTGCCGCCTGCCGGGCGGTGGCGGAGAAGCCCGCCCGGATGTACAACCCCCTCTTCCTGTACGGGGGGGTCGGGCTGGGGAAGACCCACCTCATGCACGCCATCGGCAACCACCTCCTGGAGGACAACCCCTCGCGGAACATCGCCTACGTGCCCAGCGAGGAGTTCATGAACCAGTTGGTGACCTCCATCCAGCAGGGGTCCACCGGCGAGTTCCGGCGGCGGTACCGGCAGATCGACCTCCTCCTGGTGGATGACGTCCACTTCCTGGAGGGGAAGGAGCGCACACAGGAGGAGTTCTTCCACACCTTCAATGCCCTCTACGACGCGGGGAAGCAGATCGTTCTCACCAGCGACAGGGCACCCAAGGACATGCCCGGGCTGGAAGAACGCCTGATCTCCCGCTTCGAGTGGGGGCTGGTGGCGGACATCAAGCCCCCGGACTACGAGACCCGGGTGGCCATCCTCCGGAAGAAGGCCAATGACGACCGCCTCACCCTGGACTCCTCGGTCCTGGATTTCATCGCCCGGGCATGTACCGCCTCGGTGAGGGAGTTGGAGGGGGCGGTGATCAAGCTTCTGGCCTACTCGTCGCTGACCCACCAGGAGATCACCCTCTCCCTGGCCCGGGCCGCGCTCCAGGGGGTCATCCGTCAGCCGGTGCCCTCGGAAGCGCCGGGACCCAACCCGGAGCGCATCCGGGACCTGGTGGCTCGCCAGTGGAACGTGACCCCGGAGGCTCTGGCCTCGAAGCGCAGGACCCGGGACCTCACCGTTCCCCGTCAGGTGGCCATGTACCTGATCCGGGAACTGGCGGACCTTCCCCTCACACAGATCGGGGAACTCTTCGGGGGACGGGACCATTCCACCGTCATCCACTCCATCCGCGTGGTGGAGAACCGGGTGAATGTGGAGCCCACCTTCCGGCAGCAGGTCCAGGAGCTCGAAGCGGAACTGGGAAGGATCCCATGAGGCCGGAAAGGAGGGTGCCGGGGAGCGTGGATTCCCTGTGGATCATCCATACAGGGAATGTGGAGACGTTGACGACGAGGAGGGTCGCAGCCGGCGGAGGTGGAAACGGTGGATGACTCCTTACGGTCTCCACGCCCTTTCCACACACCGTGGAATCCCTGGTACGTCCTGCCGGTAGAACGCTTCACAGGGGGCCGGACGGGGCTTCTTCCACACTTCCACACCCCCTTCTTCTACTGCTACCTTTTCTTTCTGGACCCTACAAAGAGAAAAGGACCGACACCCACTCTGGAAAACGCCCTCTCTCACCGGACGTCCGCTCCATGAACTTCTCCATCACCCGACAGAACCTGCAGAAGGGTCTGGCCGCCGTCTCCGCCAGCATTCCGGCGAAGACCACCCTCCCGGTCCTCTCGAACATCCTCTTCGAGACCACGGAGGAGGGGATCCGGATGAGTGGAACCGATCTCGACGTGGGGGTGAGGGTCCGGGTGGCCGCCGATGTCACCACCCCGGGAGCCATCACCGCGCCGGGAAAGAAGCTCCAGGAGATTGCCCGGGAACTCCCGGACCATCCGGTGACCATCTCCACCCGTGGAGACCAGATCGAGCTGAAGTGCGGTCGGGCCCAGTTCAAGCTGAACGGCCTCCCCGCCGAGGAGTTCCCCAACCTCCCGGACGTCCCCTTCGAGGACGGTTGGTCCATTGCCGGCAAGCAGCTCCAGGCCCTCATCCATCACACCTCCTTCGCCGTATCCACGGAGGAGAGCAGACCCATCCTGAACGGGGTCCTCTGGGAACTCCGGGACGGGCACATGCGGATGGTGGCCACAAATGGGCACCGACTGGCCAGGATGACCGTTCCCGCCGGCTCCTCCAGCGCCACCAGCACCGACCTCATCGTGCCTCCGGCGGCGCTCCAGCAGGTGCAGCGGCTCTTTTCGCCGGATGACGAGATCCGGGTGTCCAGGGCGGGGAATCACCTGGGCTTCCACTCCGGCGGAACCGAGATCTACACCCGCCTCATCGAGGGCTCCTATCCCAACTACGAGCAGGTCATCCCCAAGGACAACGACCGGGTGGCCATCGTGGACCGGAAGGCGTTGGAGGGGGCGGTGAAGCGGATGGCTGTGGTGGCCAGCGATCAGACCCACCGGATCCGGATGCAACTGGACCAGGGTCGGATGAACCTGAACGTCCTCACCCCGGATCTGGGGGAGGGACATGATGAGCTGGAGTTGACCTACGAGGCCGAGGGGATGGAGATCGGTTTCAACGCCAACTACTTGTTGGAGGTGCTCCGGTACATCCCGTCGGAGGAGATCAAGATGACATTCAAGGCTCCGGAGCGGGCTGCCACGGTGGAGCCGGTGGGGGAAGGGGTACCGGACTACCTCTGCCTGGTGATGCCCCTGCGTCTCCTGGACTGAGGCGCTTTCCCCGGGTCACCGGCTGGCGTGGAGTTCCAGGAGTTCCCGGGCTGTGGTCAGTGTGAGGAGAAGGGGAATCCCGGCCTCCTCGAGGGTCTGCCGACCCCCCTCCTCCCGGTCCACCACAGTGAGGACCGCCAGGATCGAGCACCCTGCATCCCGGAGGACCTGGATCGCCTGGAGAGCGCTTCCCCCGGTGGTCATGGAATCCTCCACCACCACCAGGGAGGCCCCAGGGGGAACGCCCCCCTCGATGCGCTGGCCGGTACCGTGTTCCTTCGCGGCCTTCCGCACGGTGAAGGCGTCCAGTCGGGCCCCCTGGAGCCAGCTGTGATGGGCCACGGCATAGGCCACGGGGTCGGCTCCCAGCGTCATCCCCCCCACGTGGGTGGGCTTCAGTCCGGCCTGCTGGATGGATTCCCAACCCAGCCTTCCGATGAGAGCCTGCCCTTCGGCAGTCATCGTGGTGCGGCGGGCGTCGATGTAGTAGTTCGAACGTGCTCCGCTGGCGAGGGTAAACTCACCGGTGCGGAGGGAGCGTTCCACCAGCAGGGCCCGGAGTCTGTCTTGAGGATTCATGAGAGGAACGTGTCCGGCGTGGCTGGACGGCGTCAAGGTCCGCTGAGGTCGCCGGGTGGGGTGTCAGCCTCGATCCTGGCGCTTGTACTGGGGTTGTCCGCCTGCACCAACGGAGATCCCCTGATCCCTCCCACCCTCCGCTTCGGGCAGGTGGGAGAGATCCGCCTCAGCGTGTCCACTCCGCTGGGAGCACCGGGTGGGCTCCTGCAGCAGTCCATGACCTGGCGCTCGGACGGGGCGTGGCAGTTGGACGAGGAGATGATGTACCGCGGGCGCTCCGGCGGCCGTGAACGGAAGACCCCGCTGGGGAATCAGGGGGCCTACGCCTCCTCCTACGCCACCCTCATTGCACAGGTGAACGAGACGCCGGGGCTGGAGCTCTTCATCTCCGGGCTGGATCCGGCGCTTGAGCCGGACTGCGGCACCGGGCGGGCCACGGTGGTCCTGGAGATCACCGATACCGGTCGCCAGGAGGCGGCCCGGTGGACCCGCTGCGGCACGGGGCCTCTCGCCGCCCTGGGCCCGCAGGGGGCCGGTCCGGACCTGAACGCCGCCCGGGTCATCTCCGCCGCCGCCGCCATGCGGGATCTGACACTGGGAAGCAGCTACCGCTCTCCGTTCCTGGGGAGCCTTCCCTTTGCCACACTGGACCGGGGGGAGGACTCCGGGGTGGCCCTGACCCAGCCCCTGATCTTCCTACCGGTGATCCGATCCAACGGAACCGCGGTGGCCCCCCCCAGTTGGGCGAGCTTCTGGAACTCCCATACCCGGGGGCTGAAGCCCCTCCCCTCCGTGGACTGGGGGGATGAGATGGTCCTGGTGGGGGCGGTGGGGCTTCGCACCGAGGCAGGGGACAGCGTCCAGGTGCAGCGGATCCTCCAGGTGACCGATGGGGCCATCGTGGACCTGGTGGAGCGGGTTCCCGGCGATTTCTGCTCCCCTGCGGCACGGAGCCAGTATCCCTTCCACATCGTGGTGGCGCCCCGCACTCCATCCAATATCCGCTTCGGGAACGTGGTGGTGGAGAGGGTCCCCTGCGGCCTCTGACGGCGTATCCCACGGGGAGTGATGTGGGATGTCGCTGAGACGGCAATTTGTCCTGGTCTTCGTCTTCTTCTCCCTGGTCCTCACGGCGCTGGGAGGGCTCATTGCCTGGCTGGAGGCCAGCAGGGCGCTGGAGGAGGAGTTGGACGAGAAGCTCCGCTGGGTGGCGGGGGCCGCCGCGGAGGTGGGCTTCGATCCCGACTTCCTCCGGAGCTTCCAGCCCGGGAGCGAATACACCCTGGAGTGGACCTCCCAGTATGAGCGGCTGAGGCGGCTCCAACGCTGGGTCTCCGCAGCCTACATCTTCGATCGGGAGAGTCGGGCGCTGGTGACTACGGAGGGACCCGACGCCCTCCCGGTGGGGACCCCGATCTTCTTCCTGGATCTCTATCCCGAGGAGCTGGAGCGGGCCTGGGAGGAAGGGGATGCCAGCACTCCCCTCTTCCCGGGGTTGGACGGCCGGTACTACAAGTATGGCCTGGTCCGGGTGGCCGGATCCGACGTGATGCTGGCCGTCCTGATGCAGACCGACTACCTGGCGCCGCTGAACGCGCTGCGGCAGCGGATCCTCTACGGTTCGGTGATCGCGGCGGTTCTGGCGGCGGCGCTGGCGGGGCTCATGGCCACCACCGTGGTGGGTCCCCTGGAACGGCTGAGCCGGGTGGCGCTGCGGATCCAGAGGGGGCGACTCACCGAGCCGGTGAAGGTGGAGCCGGGGGAAGAGCTGGGACGGCTCTCCCGGGCCATGGAGCGGATGCGGGTGGGGGTGGTGCAGCGGGATGAGCAGCTCCGGCTGATGCTGGCCCAGGTGGCCCACGAGATCCGGAATCCCCTGGGGGGGCTGGAGCTCTTCGCCTCGGCGGCCATGGACTCCGAGGATCCGGATGAGCGGAACCGCCTCCTTGGGAGGGTCCGCTACGAGGTGGAGGCGCTGAACCAGATCATCAACGATTTCCTCACCTTCGCCCGTCCCATGGAGCCCCACGCCCAACTCCACGATGTGCGTCTTCCTCTCCGGGAGGCGGCGGAGCTGGCGGAGGGAGAGGTGGCCCGCCGGGGGGGGACGCTGAGTCTGGAGCTTCCCCCTGAGGAGCTCATGGCCCAGGCGGATCCTGACCATCTCAAGCGGATCGTCCTGAACCTGGTGAAGAATGCCGCCGAGGTGGCGAACGTGATCGAGATGCGGGCCCGGTCCACCCGGGGGGAGGTGGAGATCGTGGTCCGGGACAATGGCCCGGGGATCGCCACCACCCTCCGGGACCGGGTCTTCGAGCCCTTCGTCACCGACAAGGAGAAGGGGGCGGGGCTGGGGCTGGCCATCGTCAAACGGCTTGCGGAGGCGAATGGAGGGCGGGTGACGCTGATGCCCTACGATCCATCGCATGGGGCGGGAGCGGAGTTCCGCCTATATTTCCGTGGGGCCGACGACATCCCGGCCACCGGAACGAATCCCCTCGCCGACGACGGGGGCTGAGGGGCGGACGCCCCCCGGGGCCGGAACCACCTCCACCGGGAAGGTCCATGGCGCAGGTCCTGATCATCGACGACCACGACTCCATGCGGGAGGGGCTGGAGCTCCTCCTCCGGAAACGGGGGCATCGCACCCTCTCCGCCAGCGGGGGGAGGGAAGGGCTGCGGGTGCTGGAGGAGAATGGTGCCGACGTGGTCATCACCGATCTGAAGATGTCCCACGTGGATGGGATCGACGTCCTCAAGAAGGTGAAGGAGTTGGACCCGGGGACGGAGGTCCTGGTGATCACCGGATACGGCACCATCGAGAAGGCGGTGGAGGCCATGAAGCTGGGGGCCGCAGACTTCATCACGAAGCCGTTCTCCTCCGAGGAGTTCGCGGTGAAGATCGAACGCCTCCTCCAGGAGCAGGGAGAGCGGAAGCGACTGCAGAAGGAGAATCTGGCGCTCCGGGTGGAGAACCAGTCGCTGCGGGAGGGGGGGGACGCCCGCTATGGGGAGATCATCGGCGAATCTTCCGCCATGGCGGCGGTCTACCACTGGATCGAGCGGGTGTCCCGGAGCGACTCCACCGTGATGATCTACGGGGAGTCCGGCACCGGGAAGGAGTTGGTGGCCCGGGCCATCCATGCCCGCTCCCCCCGGGCCACGGGTCCCTTCATCCGGGTCAACTGTGGTGCGTTGGCGGAGGGGCTCCTGGACTCTGAGCTCTTCGGCCACGAGCGGGGGGCCTTCACCGGTGCCGAGCGGAAGCGCCGGGGGCGCTTTGAACTGGCCAACGGCGGAACCCTCTTCCTGGACGAGATCGCCACCGTCTCCGCCTCCACCCAGGTCCGGCTCCTCCGGGTCCTCCAGGAGCGGGAGCTGGAGCGGGTGGGGGGGGAGGAGACCATTCCGGTGGATGTGCGGATCCTGGCCGCCACCAACACCCCGGCCGAGAAGCTGATGAATGGCGACGGGGGCTTCCGGGAGGACCTCTTCTACCGGCTCCATGTGGTCCCGCTGACCCTTCCCCCCCTGAGGGAGCGGACCCTGGACATCCCCCTTCTGGTACGTCACTTCGTGGAGAAGCTGCGGAGCCGGACGGGAAGCCGCGTCATGGAGGTCTCGGACGAGGCGGTGGTTCGGCTCCAGGAATACCACTGGCCGGGGAATGTCCGGGAGCTGGAGAACCTGGTGGAGCGCGCCCTGGTCATGGCCGACGGCCCGGTCCTCCGGGTGGAGGATCTCCCCCCCTTCACCCACGGGAACGGGGACCATCGTCCGGTCCACCCCGAGGAGGCCTCCCTCCCCGCCGGGGGGATGGACCTGACACGGGTGGTGGAGGGGCTGGAGGAGAAGTTGCTCCGGGAAGCGCTGGAGAAGGCCCAGGGGGTGAAGGCGGAGGCCGCCCGGCTCCTGGGGCTGAAGCCCAGCGCCCTCTACTACAAACTGGAGAAGTACGGAATCGAGGGATGAACGCCGCTGCCCCCCTTCCCATCCGCCCCCGAAGGCGGAGCCCGGGTCCGGCCCTCCTGGTCGTGCTCCTGGGGGGGGTGTGCCTGGGATTGGCAGCGCCGGCCCCGGCAGCGGCCCAGACGGCCAGCGATCTGGCCCAGTGGGAGGTGCGGTACCAGTCGGCGCTCCGTGCCCATGAGGCGGCAGAGGCTGCCATGGAGGAGGCCCGGGTGCTCTTCGACCAGGCGCAGGAGGCCCGCAACCTCCCCCTGGCCAACGAGCGGTCGCAGCAGCGGCAGATGCAGGAGAGGCGGCTGCGGCAGACGCAGGCCGCCCTGAACCAGGCCAGGGACAGCCTCACGGCCGCGCTGGATCGGCGCCTGGAGTACCTGGTGGAGGTGGAGTACGAGCAGGCCTCCACCGATGAGGGGCGGGTGGCGGTCCTGACCCTGGCCCAGGATGTGGAATACCAGTTGAGGGAGTTGGACCGGACCCCCCCGGTGGACGAGGCGCGGCTGGCGGCGCTGGCCTACCCCGTGACCCCGAGCCCCCGTGACTCTCCCTCGGAGCTGGAGTCGAAGGCCCGGGTCCTGGAACTCCGGGTGATCCAGGCGGACTCCCTCGTGGTGGTGATCGACGCCCGGGTGGAACTCCTCCAGGGACGGGAGCGGCTCTACCAGGAGTTGAACGACTTCTCCGCCAACAACGACCGCTTCAGCGCCAACCGGATGCGGGTGGGGGCCGCGGAGTCCAGGGTCACCACTCCCAGGGAGGGGGTGGCCGCCGACTCCACCGGCCTCCCGGGGCGGACCCCTGCCGAGGAGATTGCCCAGCTCCGGGAGCTTCGGGAGACGGTGATCCTGCTCCGGAACGCCGATCGCCAACGGGCGGTGGAGATCCGTCGCCTCGCCACCGGCAGGAGCGGTTGATGACGGCCTCCCCGCGGTTCCCGTCGTTGCTCCCGGCCCCCCTGCTCCTCTCCCTCGCCCTCCTGCTCCCCGGGGACGCCGGCGCCCAGGGGGTGGTGCTCCGGGACCTGGTCTTCACCGCCGGGGCATCCGGAGAGCGGTACGAAGGGAACCTCCCGGCGGTGGCCCTCCCGGTGGTGGACTCCACCGAGCGGGCCGATGCGGCGGTGGGGGAGCTGGGGGTCCGGGGTGAACTCCGTCTCCTGGAGGACGAGAGCCGCACCCTGGGGTTCCGCTTCGATGCCGGCCTCCGGCAGTTCTCCGCCAGCGGATTCCAGCTCCGGGACTACGCGCCCCAGGAATGGGTGGGGAGCGGCGAGCTGGACTGGAGCTCCACGGCGGGGGAAAGGGCGATGGTCCGGGCCATCCTGGGGACCCGGCTCCGCTCGGTGAGGGACCGCACACCCGTGCCCCTCTTCATCGAGCCGGGGTACCGGGAGATCCATGGCGGAGTGGCGGTGGCCTTCCAGCCCCGCCCGGGGCTGGATGTCACCGCCGAGTTCTCCGGAGAGACGACCGACTTCGAGTCGCTGGCCCTTCTTCCCCAGTTGGACCTCCTGGACCGTCGCTCCGCAGGGGTGGAGGTGGGGGCGGAGTGGGGGACCGGCACCAGAACCCGCCTCTCGGGTTCGGTGCGCCGCTACCACTATCCTGAACAGGGTACCTTCGACCCGGAGGATCCCTTCCGGAGAGACCTGGCCTTCAGGGGGGGAGCCACCTGGTTCTACGAAGGGCCCATATTCGCCGAACTGGGGCTGGACGGAACGCTGAACCGCTCCAACTCGAACCGCCCGGAGTACAACGCCATGACGGCCCGGGCCCTCCTGGCGGCGCCCACCCCCTGGTGGGGGATGGGGGTCCAGTTCTACGCGACGGTCACCGGGAAGCGCTACCTCACCGCATCCCCTTTCGCCAGGCTGGTCCCGGGAGAGGAAGCGGACAACGCGTCGTTGATCTACCTGCAGGTGAGCCGCCCCCTGGCTCCCAATCTGGATGGGGCCCTCCGCTTCGGTTGGACCCGGGCCGAGACCGAGATCGGGGACTCCTACTTCCAGCGCTACGGGGCATCGGTCCTCCTGAACTTCCGCCCCTGGAGGAAGTGAGGAGGGACCTCCCGATTCCCCAGGGGGTCCAACGCTGTGCACATGCTTGAGAGTGGGTTATCGTTCTCCCCCGTCTCCGCCCACATCTCTCCACGGCGCCACATCCCGAGATTCCATGATCCGCCGCCTCATCTTCCCGGTGGTGGCCCTGTTGGCCACCCTCCTTTCTGTCACCGCCCTCCCGGCACAGATCCCCGAAGGGGAGAATCGCGTGCTGACGGGAACCGTGGTGGATGCCGGGGGCAGGGCGCTGGAGGGGGCCGCCATCCGCTGGGAGGGGATGGGCACCGCCACCGATGGGGCGGGCCACTTCCGCCTGGAGCATCTCCCCTCCCGGGAGATCCAGGTCACCATCGGGCTTCTGGGATACGGCACGGAACAGCGGACCGTGGACCTCACCTCCGGAGACGCGGTCCTGACGGTGGTGCTCCAGCAGGAGACGGTGGCGGTGGCCGGAGTGGAGGTCACCGCCGAAGCGATCCAGCTCCAGGAGGCGCTGCGGGATACCCGATCGGTGGCCCGGATGACCTCACGGGAGATCAGCCGGGAGCGGGGGCAGACCCTGGGGGCGACCCTCCAGGACCTTCCCGGCGTATCGGTGATCCAGTACGGACCCAGCATCGCCAAGCCGGTGGTCCGTGGACTCCACTCCCACCGGGTCATCATGATGAACGGCGGAGTCCGACAGGAGGGACAGCAGTGGGGGAGTGAGCACGCCCCCGAGGTGGACGTCTTCGCCCCGGACGAGATCCGGGTGGTGAAGGGTCCCGGGAGCGTCCTCTACGGTTCCGATGCCCTGGGAGGCGTGGTGCGTCTGGAGCCCCGCCCCCTCCCGGTGGTGGGGGGCCTCTCCGGGGAGCTGGTGGGGAACGCATTCGCCAACAATCGGCAGGGGGCAGGGTCCCTTCTGCTGGAGCATGCCTCCCTCCCGATCCCCCTCCTGGGTCCCACCGGGGGCTCCCTCCGGGTCAGCGCCCGCCGAGCGGGGGATGCGTCCACCCCCAGCTACACCCTGCGGAACACCGGCTTCAGCGAGATGAATGTGGGAGGAGCGCTGGGGGTGGCCCGCCCCTGGGGGACATCGGAGCTGCGACTCAGCCGTTTTTCCACAGAGTTGGGGCTCTTCACCGGCGCCCATGTGGGAAATTTCGATGACCTGCAGAGGGCCATGACCCAGGAGCCCACCGGGAGGAGCTTCAGCTACGATATCCGGAATCCCCGCCAGGAGGTTGTCCACACCACCGCCAGTTGGCGCACCCGGCTCCTGGAGCCCCGGGGGTTGGACGCCCTGGACCTCACCGTATCCTGGCAGCGGAACGACCGGCAGGAGTTCGACAGCCACGGCCCCCTGGCCAGCCGGAATATCCCCGCCTTTGCCCTGGTCCTCACCACCTGGACCGCCGATCTCAGCGCCGAGCATCGGGCCGGCCCCTTCCGGGGAACCCTGGGGATCAGCGGCCTGCGACAGGGGAATGTGAGTCGGGGGAAGTCGTTCCTCATCCCCCAGTACCGCCTCTACAGCGGCGCCATCTACGGCCGGGAGACCCTGGAGCTGGGGAGGGTCACCCTGGATGCGGGGCTCCGGTGGGACCACCGGTGGCAGAGGGTCTTCCCCTTCCGGAATGTCTCGGTGCTGGAGGAAGCCGAGACCCGGAGCTGGAGCGACCTGTCCGGCTCCCTGGGAGCGTCCGTGGTGCTGGGAGAGGGGTGGTCCGTGGCCTCCTCGGTGGGGCGGGGGTGGCGGGCGCCGAATGTGAACGAGCGCTTCAGCCAGGGGGTCCACCACGGCACCGCCCAGTACGAGTTGGGGGACCCCGATCTTGGGAAGGAGTCCACCCTGAACCTGGACCTCACCCTCCGGCGGCAGGGGGAGCGCCTCTCCCTGGAGGCGGGGGGCTTCCGGAACCGGGTGGACGGGTACATGTACCTGGAGCCCCGGGATCCCATCCTCACCATCCGGGGTGCCTTCCCCGCATTCAACCACCGGCAGACCGATGCCCTCCTCACCGGTGGGGAGGTCATGCTGAGTCTGCAGGCCACCCGGATCCTGGAGGTGGAGACGGCGGTGAATGTGGTGCGGGGAACCCGTCAGGACGATGGTTCGCCCCTCCACGACATGCCTGCGGACCGCTTCAGCGCCTCCCTCCGCCTGGCCCTCCCGGACCTGGAGCTCCTGCAGGGGGGGTGGCTGAAGCTCCAGGGGGTGAGGGTCCGGGAGCAGACCCTGGTCCCGGCCAGCACCGTGTATGCCCTCCCCACGGAGGGGTACAGCCTGGTGAACCTGGAGGGCGGAGCGGACCTCCTCCGGGTGGGGCCACTCCCCCTGGACCTCACCCTCTCCATCCGGAACCTCCTGGACCGCCGCCACCGGGACTACCTCAGTCGCTACCGGCTCTTCGCGGACGATCCCGGGCGAGATGTGGTGCTCCGCTTCACCATTCCCTTCGGGGGCTGAGCCGGGGAAGCCCTGCACGGGCCCCCCCCATTCCCCGGCGGTGGTCCACCCGGGGGGAAAGAGCAGGAGGCCGCCGGGGCATCGCCCCGGCGGCCTCCTTCATCCTCCCCCCCCAGCTGGGGACTACTGGACCGCGAGCTGGAAGTTCACGTCGATGTCCGTCTCGTTGCTGGGGGTGGACCCGTCTCCCTTGGGGACGTCATCGTAGTGGCTCAACAACACCCGGATGGTCCCCGAGCCCGAGGCGTCCTCGGCAGCCACCACCTGGAAGGTCACACCCAGGGGCGCTCCATTCCCATCCATGTCCAGGGATGAGTCGGGTACCGTCACCCCGGTCACCCCGGTCACCGTGTAGAAGAAACGGTGCTCATCGTCCTCCTCCCGGACCTCCACCGTGATGTCTTCCACGTCGTTGGGATCCGAGGCGTCGAAGACCCCCACCGTTCCGTTGTAGGTGGTTCCCGGGGTCAGCGTCAGGACCGAACTGGGGGCGGAGGGGGGAAGGGGTCCCATCCCATCCGGGTCATTGATGGTGGCGGTCTGGACCGTACCACCCCCCACCGGGGTGAGGGTCACGGTGATCCGGGTGATGAGCTCGGTCTCGTTCTCATCCGAAGGAGCAGCGGGATCGTCCTCGCAGGCGGTCACAACCAGCAGGCCGGCAACCGCCAGCAGCAGGGGCCAGCGGGATCGAACTCGAGTGGTCTTCATAAGCGTCTTCCGGGTCTCGATCCGAAGAAACAGATCCCCGCACCGGATGCGCTCCGGAGGCGGGGGGGACGGATGAATATGACACACCATTATCGTCTCAACAACCGCATGGGGGGAGTCCGGGGCGTCCTCGCCCCCTTCCCTTCCCCCCTCCCCGGGGGCACCTTGGAAACATGACTGCCGACAACGATCTGGAGCGGGCCCTGCAGCGCTTCCGCCGTGCAGGGAAGGAGATGCGGATGCAGCTCCTCCTCAGCTACGCCAAGCGCTTCCCCGAACTCCCCCCGGAACTGGCCGCTGCCCGGGACGCGGGGCTGAACCGTGTCCACGAGTGCCAGACTCCACTCTTCCTCTGGGTGGGAGTGGAGAACGGGATGGTCCGACTCCATGCGGACGCCCCCAGGGAGGCCCCCACCGTACGGGGCTTCATGTCCTTCCTCATCGATGTCCTGGACGGGAAGCCGCCGGAGACGGTGGCGGCGCTTCCGGGGAATCTCCTGGAGGAGATGGGGCTGGGAGAGGTGCTGGGGGTGATGCGCACCCAGGGGCTGGGGGCGGTGATCCGTAGGGTGAAGGGGGATGTGGCCAGGGCCTCAGCCCCCTCCTGAGGGAGGCGGTCTCACCCTCCTCCCAGCCGCGTCCTCACCTCGTCGGGGATCCGCATGGGGGTCCGGTCGGGGCCGATCCACACCAGCACCACCCGGCCCTCCGCCACCACCTCCCCCCCGGGTTGGCAGCGGGCCACCTGCGTCAGCGCCAGGGAGCTGTTCCGGACCCGCTCCACCGTGGTGGTGATGAGCATCTCCTCCCCCAGGCGGGCCTCCCGTCGATAGTCCACCTCCACCCGGACCACGTGGATCCCCCACCCCCTCTCCGCCAGGGTGGACGGGGCGAACCCCGCCGCCTCGATGGTCTCGAACCGGGCCTGTTCGAACCAGTTCAGGTGCACGGCGTGGTTCACATGTCCGAAGGAGTCCAGCTCATAGCTCCGGACCCGGGTGCTCCATTCCACCACCAGCCCCCCCGCCCTCCCGTTTCCGGTGCCCCGCTCCACCTCGCTCATGAGACCAGTGGCCGGACGTCGTGCACCCCTCCCACCCCCTCCGCCCCGGAATCCAGCGCCGAACGCACCGCACGGGCCAGCTCCGCCGGGGCAAAGGGCTTCGGAAGGAAGGGACCGTCCACGACCCGGTCCGTTCCCCGGCTCAGCGTCTCACGAGCGTACCCCGACGTGTAGAGCACCACCACCCCGGGAACCATCGACCCCACCCGGGCGGCCAGGGCGGGGCCGGTCATCCCCGGCATCACCACATCCGTCACCAGGAGGTGGATCCCCACCGCCCTGGGCCCCTCCAGCCGCTGCAGCGCCTCCTCCGGCCCGCTGGCGGGAATCACCCGGTAGCCCAGCCGCCGGAGGACTCGGCTGGCCAGGTCCCTCACCACCCCCTCGTCCTCCACCAGGAGAATGGTCTCGGAGCCGCCGGTGACCTCCCCCTCCTCCTCCTGCGGATCCGCCACCCCCTGTGAGAGGGGGTCGGCGCTGGCGGGAAGGTGGAGCCGGACGCTGGTGCCGGCGCCCGGGGCGCTGTCCACCTCCACCCGCCCACCGCTCTGCATGACGATGCCGTACACCATGGAGAGCCCCAGCCCCGTCCCCCGGCCATCCTCCTTCGTGGTGAAGAAGGGCTCGAAGATCCGGTCCTGGATGTCCTCCGGGATCCCCTCTCCGGTGTCCGATACCTCCAGCACCACCCCCGTATCCCCCGGGGAGGCGCCACCCTCCTCGACGGCAGCTGGACCCCGGGCCCCCTGGCTCACCCGGGTCCGGATACAGAGTGTACCCCCGCCAGGCATGGCGTCCCGGGCATTCACCACCAGGTTCATGAGGACCTGTTCCAACTGGTTGGGGTCCGCCCGGGTGGCGGGAAGGTCCTCCGCCAGGATGGTGACCAGGCTCACATCCTCTCCGATGAGGCGCCGGAGCATCCCTTCAACGCCGGTCACCACCTGATTCAGGTCGATGAGGCGGGGCCGGAGCACCTGTCGCCGACTGAAGGCCAGGAGCTGGTTGGTGAGGGTCCCCGCCCGACGGGCCGCCTCCCGCACCAGTCCCAGGTCGCTGGCCATGGGAGAGGAAGGGGAGACATCCTCCAGCATCAGATCCACATGCCCGGTGATGGCGGTGAGGAGGTTGTTGAAGTCGTGGGCCACCCCCCCGGCCAGACGTCCCACCGCCTCCATCTTCTGCGACTGGCGAAGCTGCTCCTCCAGCGCCCTCCGGTCGGTGATGTCCAGGATGTGGCCGTGGATCTCCACCAGGTGCCCCTGGGCGTCGAAGATCCCCCTGGCGTTGCCGATGACGTGGACGTGCCCCTCGTCTCCTCGCCGGAGGGTCATCTCGTAGTAGTCCACCCTCTTCTCCTGCCGGATCAGCCGCACCAGCCCCTCCCGGTCCTCCGCCGGCGCGATCCGCTCCAACCCCATCCCCACTGCCGACTCCATGGAGGGGAGCCCCAGCAGCTCCACGAAGGTGCGATTGCAGGCCAGCAGCGTCCCCTCCACTGAGGCCACATAGTTGCCGGTGACATCGTCCTCGAAGAGGGCCCGGTAGCGCTCCTCGCTGGCCCGGAGTGCAGCCTCGCCCGCCACCCGCTCCGTGATGTCCCGCAAGCTCAGCGTCACCCCGTCGTCGGAGGGAAGCACCTCCACCGCCATCCACTGGCCAGGGACCGGACCGTGGGTCTCCAGGCGATGCACCTGTCCGTCCTCCCGGGCCTGGTGGATGGCCTCCCGGACCGCCTGGCATTCGGGCCCCGGGAAGGCTTCGTCGAAGGGGCTCCCCTGCACGGCGTCGGGATCCTTCCCCCGCGCGGCGAGCCCCTTGCGGACCACCTGGTTGAGATAGAGGACGCGCCCCCCGGCATCGAGGTGGAACAGCCCTCCGGGGACCCGGTCCAGGATTCTCGCCCGGAGGGGCACCGCGGCGTCCGGTGAAGGATCTCCAGAAGCAAGCGTATTCCCTGTGCCGGGAGCGGGTGAGCCGGAAGGGTTCCCCGGGTCGGTGGCTCCCACCATGCCTGGGGAGTCCCCGGGAGAGCCCGGAAGCGCGGACCGCACCCGTCCGGACCGCACCCGTCCGGAACGGACTCCCAGCCACCAGACGGCAGCCGCTCCCAGGAGGAACGCTGCCGGGTACATCAGAAGGGACGTCATCGGCCGGCGGTGACTGGAGGGAGAAGGAGTGCGGACTCCAGGGGCCGTGTCCGTGGGAGAAGCCCACGTCCACAACGAGGAACACAAGTTGTTCGCATATGGAGCAGAAGGCCAGTGGTACCCGGTAAAAATGGGCCGCACCGGGAACCAATTCCACGCCCTCCGGTAGCCACGCGGTCTGTCCACGAAGTCGCCATCAACTCCCCGCCGGGACCTGAAATGCGTCGATCCTCCCTGTTGCCAGGCTCCGTCCTGCTGATGATGGCCTCCCTCTTCGCCGGGGGATGTGCCTCATCGGCCGGTCCGGATTCACCGGGTACCCCCGTCCAGGGGGCTTCCGCCGCCGAGGTGGCCTCCCGGGCCATGTCCCGGGAAGAGGCGGTGCAGATCTTCGACTCCGCCTGGAGCCGGATCGGAAACAGCTACTACGACACCACCTTTGGAGGTCGCTCCTGGGACGGGGTCCGGGAGGAATTCCTCCCCCGGGCCGAAGCGGCCGGGACCGAGGCCCGCCTCCGGGACGTGATCCAGGACATGCTGGACGGGATCGGGGACTCCCACTTCGCCCTGATCCCCCGGGAGGCCGCCGATGCCCTGGATCCCTCGGCCATCGCCGCAGGGACCTCCGACATCGGCGTCCCCGGCGACCTAGGGATGGAGGTCCGGGTGTTGGAGGGGATGGTGACCGTGGTGCGGGTGGAGGAGGATTCCCCCGCCGGAGCCGCCGGCGTCCAGCCCGGGTGGGTGCTGGAGGCGGTGGGGGACCGGAACCTGGAGGAGGTCCTCGCCACCCTCCGGGAGCTGGAGGCTCCGATGCAGCGCACCCTGGCCCAGATCCAGATCTCGGTGGGGGTGAACGGCGCCCTCCAGGGTCCGGCGGGGTCGGAGCTGGAACTCACCTTCCAGGATTCCGCCGGAGACTCCCGGACCCTCACCCTGACACGGCGGGAGGCCCCTGGCGAACTGATCCGGATGGGGAACCTCCCTGCCCTGCTGGCCCGCCTGGAGTACGAACGGGTGACCACATCCGCCGGGTGCATCGGGATCATCGAGATGGGGATCTGGCTGGCCCCCCTGGCGGCGGCCTTCGACCGGGCCGTGAACGAGCTCCGGGACTGCCAGGGGATCGTGCTGGACCTCAGGGGGAATCCCGGGGGGGTGGGAGGGATGGTCATGGGGGCCGCCGGCCACTTCGTGGACGAGGTGGTGCCCCTGGGGATCATGCAGAGCCGGGGGATGGAGATGCGCTTCGTGACGAACCCCCGACGGGTGGATCCCCAGGGGAATCCGGTGCAGGTCTTCGGAGGCCCGGTTGCGGTCCTGGTGGATGGTCTCAGCATGAGCACGTCGGAGATCTTCGCTGCGGGGATGCAGTCGCTGGGGCGGGCCCGGATCTTCGGCACCCCCACCCCTGGCCAGGCCCTCCCCTCCGCGCCGGTCCGCCTCCCC
>Ga0076930_100885_pt1 | contig 20945 bp, 18 predicted proteins | sample HotLakConsoUCCRE_FD_71149 | JGI IMG/M metagenome (GOLD analysis project Ga0076930, IMG submission 71149) | Hypersaline microbial mat communities from Hot Lake, Washington, USA - Hot Lake Consortium UCC-RE (version 3) (version 3) ...
AAGAGGCTCAAAGCCTTGGTTTGGCAGCGATGAAGATATTCGAAGCGACTCTGGGTGAAGATCATCCAATCACTGAAGAAGCACGTGAACGTTGGCTCTAAAGCTTCAAGAGTTAGAGCAAACCAATTTAACCAAGATGGAGGTACCAGCTATTTCATTTCATACGATTCCTTTTCTAATACAAAGCTTTCAGTCTCATCCCATTTTTTGCTAAAGACATGAATATAATCACGTTGAAACAGTTGTAATTATACAAATTCCTTTGCTTTCTTTTTGAGAAAAGGAGGGGAATAATTTCCCAAAAGGACAAATCGGGTTTGAAATCCGGTAAAAACCTGTCGAATAAGAGGGCAGGGTTGATTTTGAATGCAATTTCTTCAGAGGTGGATTGGGTATCAATAAAATCAGAGGTGTAGATTTCTTCCACGCCATTTTGTCTGACTTTTGCCCAGATTTCATTTAAATCATCAAATTGTCTGCTGGCTATCAGTGCTCCATTCAGTGAGCCTACCGATACCCCGGCGACAAGGTCAAAATTCAGGGGATCCCGGTCACAACCCAGGGTATCCCAGTTATCCTTGATATAATTTAGCGCACCCATTTGGAAGGCTCCGTTAAACCCCCCTCCACTAAGGACCAATGCTAGTTTCTTCATTTTAAAATTTGCGAATAAATCAGCTAAAATGCAATTTTATATTTGAGAATTATGGGATCTTCTTCATCAGATAACATTTGAATGCTTTGAAGCAGTTGTTTTTCATGTCTTCCAAAATAAGATATATCCAGAGCTCTTTGCCAATCCTCTTGCCGCATTAGCTGATAAAAATACCCATCTTTGGCGTAGGTTTTATTACGAACATTCATTAATGCTTCCGTTAGTTTAACCTTTTCTGTATCACGTTGGATAAAAACATCATAAAAAGGAAAAGTGGAAAGATCATCCCTATCAAAATCAGGGTTTTTTCGTATTCCGTAGGCCATTAATTTTAGTATTCCATCACTGATAGAGATGTGGCCGGTGTTAAAGGCATAATTTTGTGACAGCAAAACTTTTTCTATAAATGCCCCGCCGTCCAGCTCGAAATCGATCGGATCAATGCTTTTGTCACCAAAATTAAGGGTAGTATAAATGGATACAGTATCTTCGTGATAAAGGTAAATGGTGTCAGAAAGCCCAAAATTTAGTAAATGACTATTTCCCATTCTGGCGAGCAGTCCAGGATTCAACTCTCCGCTAAAGGGTAAGCTGGTAACGGGAAGGGTTTTTGAAGTTTTGGTTTCCAGATGAATTTCATGAAATATATTATTTCTTTCATTTCCGGAAGGTTCAGAGGATATCAAGAATTTATTAGGGGAAATAAACGAAACTGTAGGTACAAAGTTAAAGTCTCCTAAAACTATTTGCTCTTTAAACTCAAGCGCCGGAAGGCCATATTTAACAATGGTTCCTCTCCCAGTATTGACATACATTTCATTATTTTCCACCATCAATCCATGCAAGGATGGATATTCTTCCGGACCATCACCTTTCCGGTTCCAGCTCCTGATGTAATTTCCTACCAAATCAAAAGCATGTATGGATAAGTCATTGTGGCACCTGCTGGCATAGTATAACCTGTCATTGACGACCAATTCGTAAATTCCGCAAGATAGGTTAATCAAACTGTCTTTTGGAGCAAGTAAAGGAATAAATTCAACATCAGATACACAGTCTTCAAAACTAAGTAGAGAAGTCTCATCTAATAGAATGGATGAGGCATGGAGTATGTTCTTTTCCTTAGGCTGGCATTGGACCAAAACCCATCCCAGCAAAAAAATGATCGACAAGTAAACTTTGTTGTTTTGGATTTTTTTAATTGGGCCCGGCTTTGGCAATATTTTCATCGACCTGATGTTTGAATTTTTTAAAATTTTCCCGAAACAGTTCAACCAAGGCACTTTTGGTTTTTGAAAACTGTTTTTGGTCTTTCCAGGTGTTTTCCGGCACCAAAATTTCGGAAGGAACTTTGGGGCAGCTTAATGGAATTTCCAATCCGAAATCTTCCTCTTTTTGGGTTTTTACCTGGTCAAAATCCCCCTGGTGTATGGCATCCAAAATGGCCCGGGTATACTTCAGTTTTATTCTGGATCCCACACCAAAAGCACCACCACTCCAACCGGTATTTACCAGCCAGGCAGAAACCTGATTCGTTTTCATTTTTTTAGCCAATAATTCCGCATAGGTATTGGGATGCCACATCATAAAGGCGGCCCCAAAACAAGCACTAAAGGTGGCCTGGGGTTCCTTGATACCCATTTCCGTACCTGCCACTTTAGCGGTATATCCGGATATAAAATGATAACTGGCTTGTTCAGGGCTGAGTTTGCTTACCGGCGGCAAGACACCAAAAGCATCACAGGTTAAAAAAATGATGTTTTTTGGTGAACCCGCAACACATGGTATCTGGGTGTTTTCTATAAAATCAATGGGGTAGGAGGCCCGGGTGTTTTGTGTAATTGAAGTGTCTGTGTAGTCTACTTCTCTGGTTTCCTGATCAAATACTACATTTTCCAGGACTGTTCCATAGCGGATAGCATGAAATATATCAGGTTCCTTTTCTTCGCTCAGGTCAATGGCTTTGGCATAGCATCCCCCTTCAATATTGAACACCCCATTTTTGTGCCAGCAATGTTCATCATCTCCGATGAGTTTTCGTTTGGGATCTGCGCTCAGGGTAGTTTTACCAGTGCCGGATAAGCCGAATAACAGGGAAACGTCTCCCTCGGATCCTACATTTGCAGAGCAGTGCATGGGCAGAACATCCCGCATGGGCATCAGGTAATTCATGATGGAAAATATGCCTTTTTTCATTTCTCCGGCATATTCTGTCCCCAATATCACCACTTCTTTCCTTTCCAAGCTCAGGCCAATGCTGGTTTTTGAGGTCATGGTGGTGGTAAAGTGATTGGCAGGAAAACTTCCTGCATTAAAAATGACATAATCTGGTTCACCAAAGGATTTTAACTCTTTCCTTCCTGGCATGATCAGCATATTTTGCATAAACAGGGCATGGTAAGCTCTGGTGCATATGATCCGGATCTTCAGTCGGTAATCAGGGTCCCAACCGGCAAATGCATCGACTACATACAGGTGTTCCCTGGTGTTGAGGTAGTCTATGGCCCTTTCCCTATTGACCATAAAGGTATGTTCGTCCATGCCATAATTTACCGGGCCCCAATCTATGTTTTTCTCAGACGCAGGATGCTTTACCACTCTTTTATCCTTTGGGCTTCGTCCGGTTTTCTTTCCTGAATACACCATTAAGGCACCTTTATTGGAAATAGCGGAGCCTTTTTCTAACTTTAGAGCAGACTCATAAAGAATAGCGCGCTCACTGTTTCTCAAAATGTTGGTTACTTCTATACCGTAAGCTTGCAAATTAAAATCCATAAATAATTTTGGTTTCCATTAACTAAAGTTTGAAAATACAAACTTTTCTTTAAATGGTCAAAATATTAAACCAAAAGCCTGATATTTATCAGGCTTTTGGTTTTTAATTGGTATGGTAGGGGACTTACATCTTACCTTTCAGCATTTGATTCCAGTAAAGATAGGGCAAGCCATATTTTTTTAACAACCACATGGGGTAGAGCTCTTTGGAGGTATCAAAAAGCTTGCTCAGCAGTGGATCACTATCCCTTACATTATCGTATTTAAATTCGGCTAATACCATCTTGCCATACCCGGTAACCAGCGGGCAACTGGAATAACCTTCATATATTTTTTCTCCGATTTTATTGCTTTTGATCAAATGAAGCAGGTTGTCAGCCACTACAGGAGCCTGTTTTCTAATGGCTGCACCAGTTTTGGCTGTGGGTAATGCTGCTACATCGCCTAAAGCAAATATATCAGGATAATCCAGGTGTTGCAAGGTGTTGATATCTACTTTTACCCAACCTTTGGAGGGGCCTTCCTGGTAAGCAATTTTTGATTGTTGTATGAATTTTGGTGCTTCCTGTGGTGGGGCCAGGTGCAACATCTCATAGGGCATTACGATTTCGGTATCTTTAACAACTTCTTCATTGATGCGATTATCTTCAGTCCCCACACAACTGTTGATGCCAGATTGGGAATATTTAAAATGGATCTTTTTATTTTTAGCGTCGATCTTTATGGGAGAATAAAAGGGTTTGAAATAAATATCTCTTTCCTGAATAATTTTGTTCAGGGTTTTAGCAAAATCCTTCACTCCAAAAATCACCGTCCCGGGTGTAGCAAAAATTACATTCGATTGCTTTCTCAGCCCATTTTTCCTGAGATAGTCCTCTGCCAGATACATGATCTTTTGCGGCGCACCGCCACATTTGATTGGGGTGGATGGTTGGGTAAATACTGCATTTCCTCCTTTAAAGTTGCGAAGGACTTCCCAGGTATATTCCGGATCCACATAGTTGGAACAAACCCCGTCTTTACCCAAACTTTCTCTTAATCCCTCAATTCCGTCCAGATTCATAACCAGGCCCGGAGCGACGACCAGGAATTCGTACCCAAATTGGCCGGAGGTTTCTGTAGCAACCATTTTTTTCTCAGGATCAACGGCAGTTGCAGCATCTTTGATCCAATCAACTCCTTTGGGTATATAGTCTTTCTCTTCCCTTATCGTTTTCTGCATGTCAAATGTCCCAGCCCCCACCAGGGTCCAGGCTGGTTGGTAATAGTGCTTCTCTGAAGGTTCAATTATCGCTATTTGCAGGTTTTTATCTGCTCTTTTCAATCTTGCTGCCACCATAATCCCTGCAGTTCCTCCACCGATAATTAAAATTTTATAAGTTTTCATTGGTCTTTTTGGTTAATTACCCATAAAAAAACAAAATTTAAACATATTAGTATGTAATAAAAATCACAAAGCACTCACCTTTTTTGCTTTGGTGTTTTGATGCAATGAGGTCAATTGCATAAATGCTGCTTTATCAAAGCTCGCATGATCGGAAGGAATGTAATGGCAGGCAAGGGGCCAACTTTTGCATAAAAAATCGGGTACCCTTCATCCATCTAACCGGAAAAACTCAGAAAATATGGTTTTGGCCTTGCTTTTTTCCACTTCAATAAACTCTAAAAAATAAGGGTACAGGCAAGATGTTTAGCGGTAGCCTAGGGTATCCATTTGATGTGTTTGAAATTGGGTTTTCGTTTTTGAAGAAAGGCATCCCGCCCCTCTTTGGCTTCCTCCGTCATATACGCCAGGCGGGTAGCTTCCCCTGCAAAAACCTGCTGCCCTACCATGCCATCATCGGTAAGGTTGAAGGCAAATTTGAGCATTTTTATTGATGTGGGTGATTTGGCCAGGATTTCCTGTGCCCATTCATAGGCTGTGCTTTCCAAGTCATCATGTGGAATGACTGCATTGACCATTCCCATATCGTAGGCTTCCTGTGCAGAATAACTTCTACCCAAAAAGAAAATTTCACGCGCTCGTTTCTGCCCTACCATTTTGGCGAGGTAAGCAGAACCATACCCACCATCAAAACTGGTCACATCCGCATCTGTTTGTTTGAAGATGGCATGTTCTTTACTGGCAAGGGATAAGTCGCAAACCACATGCAGGCTGTGTCCACCGCCCACTGCCCATCCCGGAACCACCGCAATGACCACTTTAGGCATGAAACGAATCAGGCGCTGTACTTCCAGAATGTTAAGTCGGTGCATACCGTCGTCACCTACATACCCCTGATGCCCCCTGGCTTTTTGATCTCCCCCACTGCAAAAGGAAAACACCCCATCTTTGGGTGACGGACCCTCTGCGGACAACAGTACAACTCCTATTTGGGTATCTTCCCTTGCATCCAGAAAGGCGTCATACAATTCTGTAGTGGTTTGGGGCCTGAACGCATTTCTAACCTCAGGTCTGTTAAAGGCAATTCTTGCCACACCTTCACATTTATGGTAGGTAATATCCTTGTAATCCTTTACTTTTTTCCAATCGATCATCATTGGGGTAATTTTAGCAGGCAAGATAACAGGGGAAATTAATTTTTAGAAATTATTACCAAAGTAATCTGCCGAATGGTCCCTTTTTACTTAGTTTTGCTTCCAAAAAGCAGGTATGATCGTTTTCGGCAATATTCCCTATACCATAGATCAGATAAAAGCTGGTGACAAAGGCTCCCTGCCCATCGGTTTTGAGAAGGGTTTTGAATTTTGCTGGCAATGGCTTAACGGATGGGACCGTTTTAGTCTGCAAACTTCCGGATCCACTGGCAAACCAAAGGAAATCGAAGTGAACCGGAAGCAACTTATTTCAAGTGTCAGCGCAACCGGAGCATTTTTTGGGGTAGAAAAAGGTTGGAAATTGCTTTGCTGCCTGGATACGGAAAAAATCGCCGGTAAAATGATGTTGCTCAGGGCCTTGGAATGGGAGGGGGATTTGTTGGTTCAGCAGCCCAGCGCCAACCCCCTGGAAAAACTGAAGGATTGTGATTTTGACTTTGTGGCCATGGTTCCGTTGCAGGTGGAAGCTTGTCTGAGCAATCCCAGTACAACAGATGCATTGCATAACATTAAAAATCTGATCACAGGAGGAGCTCCTATTTCCATTTCCTTAAAAGAAGATTTGAGCCAATTGCCCGGAATGGTTTTTCAAACCTATGGCATGACGGAAACCGTTTCACATATCGCCCTGGCCGATGTAAAAAAAGCAGGGACGTTGGTATATGGTGCGTTGCCAGGTGTGGAGTTGAAAACCGATGGCGACTATCAACTTTTGGTCAAGGCACCCATGACAGGGGATAAGTGGTTAGCTACCAGGGATATTGTGTGCATGAAAAGTCCAGATTCCTTTGTTTGGAAGGGGAGGGCCGATTTTGTGATCAACTCTGCCGGGATTAAAATACATCCGGAGGAAATTGCCCGTCAGCTCCATACAACCATTCAGGTTTTTTTTCCAGAAAAAAAATTCTTTTTCACCGGCAAACCTGACCTTAAATGGGGGCAAGCCCTTATTTTGGTCGTGGAAGGCGTTGCGGATCAAAAAAAAGCAGCAGCTTTTTTAAGTCAGGCGAAAGAAATGCTACCCAAATACAATAATCCAAAAGAGGTGATATTTATTCCTGAATTTAAACTTAGCAGTTCCGGAAAAATAGATCAATTGCTTACTTTAGCCACATGGAAAAATTCATGATATTTATTTTCCTGGCCGTTTTGGTGAAGTCAGAAAGCCCTGATCCCATACTTTACATTACCGTGTATGTGATGGGTCAGGAAAAGGGCCTGGTTCAGTTGCTGGTCTTTGATTCGCCTGAGGGGTTTCCTGATCAACCACATAAGGCCCGTAGAAGGGAGGCAGCTGAAGTAGTAAATGGAAGAGCCCTGTTTAAATTCGGGGGCTTGAAGGAAGGAAGCTATGCCGTTTCTGCTTTTTATGATGCTGATAGAGACGGTAAGATGAAAAAAAATATTCTTCTAATTACTTGATCAATTCCTCTTCAATGATCAGATTCTCTTCCCAAAACCATTCTCCATTGATCTTTTCTAATTTCCGGTGTTTGCTTCCGGGTGCATGGGGTAAAAATAATCCTACAGCCATAAAGAATACTTGCCCACCGCCATCTTGCTTCAACTCACCCAACTTTTTCTATCCCCATGAGGCCACTTTATAATCATTCCTTACGCTGTCTCCTTCCTCAGGATACATGTCCCTTCAGTGCCCCTACCCAATCGTTAAGATCATCTAGGGCAACAAACAGCACATTGGGCTGTTCATTCGACTGAGCAAGGACCGCACTGCCGGTCAAAAACAGTCCCATACAGGCAATCCATAACCTCCGTAACATCCTAATATTTTCAATTTAATTAAAAGTAAGTTTCCATATATTCCCCCCCTTTTCCCTGCCACCATATTCCAAAACATACAGCGCACCACCCAACAGCACCGCATCAACTGGTTGGGAAAAACCCTCAGCAACCCGGTAACTGTGAAGCGAAAAATTGTTCTCATTATCATCGTATTTCAGGTCCAGCAGCAATAAGTCCTCGCCGTTCTTTGTGAATGGCTGCATCAGGACCGAACGCTCCCCATTGGTATACCTCAAAACGAGCGCTTTGTTTTTAAATCTTCCCGGAAGCTCTCCTTTGGTATCGAAGACCAAACCCAGGGGAGAAGAATGGGGAGTGAAGGTAGTCATACCTACCCCCAAATCAGAGGCATCCTGAATTTTTCCGGAAAGGGTATCTCTGAATTTATCCGCATCCGGACCATAATTCACAAAGCCCGGACTAAATATTACACCTTCAGGCCTTTCAGGGAAGTCAGGATCATTGTAAAAATCATCCGGCCAGGCAGCAGCACCCGGGTTTAAAAAGGGATCCTTTTCCGGATCAGGTTCCCAATCTTTAAATTGTTGGGGAGTAGGCATGCCACCCATTACCCAGGGATAGCCATAATGGTGCCCTTCCCTTACCCAAATCATATCTTCATTCTGATCGTAATCTCCTGAATTTACCACAGCAAATAAACGGTCCTCCCCATCCAGCGCCAGGTCGTAAGCATTGCGTATGCCCGCTGCAAAAAGGAAGCCCCTACGGAGCAGCTCGTCCCTGTCGTTTGGAAGAAAAAGGTCCTTACTATCAATGGGGATGCGGAAAATTTTGGCTGTGAGGGCCTCATCCCTGGAATGGGGATAAGCCCCCAGGTTATCCTGAACTTCACCATGATCGGTACGACTTCCACTCACGACAAAAATAGATCCTCCATCCCTGCTTACCTGCAAAGCCGACCAACCATGATCAAATGGGGTATTGGTGGTTCCGTATGCTTCCGTGGTAAAAACTACTTCTACGACCTTTTGACCTTCCTCGTCCCAATACACCCGCACCATCCTTCCTTCAGTCCCTTTATTGTCATTTACACGGGTGTTTCCGCTTAAATATAGCTGCTCTTTCCACATGGTTGCTCCCTGTAACCGAAGTATTCCGTGGTCTTCCAGATCCAAAACCTTTACTGGTACCTGAGGAAGTTCCCTAGCGATGCGATAAACTTCCCCTTTCAAGGTGGCGTACCACAGGTATTTACCACCCTGACTTTGCCAAATCCTTACGGCTCCCGGGGCCACTTTTGCCCAGTGGTCAATCTCAATTTCCTGATCTAAAGCCTGAGGAGAATGGATGGAATCGTCTACTTTGGCCAGATGCTCAAGATTCCTGATATGGCCTACCAACTGCCAACGCTGCATTTCAGACAAAACCTCCTTGAAGGAGGGCATGACTCCTTTTCCTGCGGTCAACTTATAAAACAGCTCACCATCAGATTGAGATTGAACATTATCAGCGCGCAAATCAGCAGGTTGATTTCCCATGGCCTGACCTGCCGGACCATCTCCACTTCCCGAGACTCCATGACAAGAGCTACAATACAGTTGAAAAAGTGCTTGTCCTTCAGTCAGATGAGCCTCTGAAGGGGGCAAAGGGTTGGTAAGCATAAGGGCACTTTCCGGTACCTCCCATTCGGAACCGACTTGTTTTTCTTTCTGATTACAAGAAAATAACAAACCAATTACAGCCAATATGGTCATTAAGGTATCCCGGGTTCGATGCATGGAGTATCAGGTACTAAACCCCCTTAAGATAAAAAATATTTTTTGAAATTATTTCTCCTCCTTACCAATTTAACAAAAAAACGGTTTCATTTGGAGTACATACCTTATCATCCATGGTCAAGGGAACAAATACCCAATTTTTTGTATCTTTAAATTTGAATCATTATCATTTACCATTCTATACCTAAGACATGATCAAACAAACCTTTATAGCTGTCCTTTTCATGTTGCTTTCCTGGAAAAGCATGGCCCAGGAAGGCGTTAACCAAATTAATCTTGGATTCGATGCAGGGATAACCCTGAATGAATATTATCAAACTCAATTCCCGGCAGGATTTGGAGCCTCCATCAAAGGGCTTTATGGGCTGGGATTGAATGGGCAGGTTTCCCTGACTGGCAACTACCTGTATTTCCCATTGGATCCTGCTTATATTTTACCTACCGGGGAAAACCTGTCACTTCATCTTATCCCTGTTTTGGCTGGCTACCGGTTGAATTTTGAACCGTTTTTCTTCGAACCCCAAGTGGGTGGTACGCTGTTTATCAACCACTACAAAAATGAGCCCAACAGCTATTCAGAAAGTAATATTGAGTTTTCCTTTGCTGCAGAATTGGGCTATATGCTAAACAATGTAGAATTGAGTTTGCGGTACCAGCATGCAGGACCATCCCCCTTTCAGATGGCCTTCCTGGGGATACGAGCGGCTTATATCATCCCCTTTGGTCTCTGATAAAAAATGCTTGTCATAAAAATACAGCGGCCGGTAGCGAATATATGGCTACCGGCCGCTGTATTTCATGACATGATAAAGTTAAAATCTCAGGTTGTATACACAGAATTAAACATCACATAATCTGTGGTAAGGTCAGATCCCCAACCTACGGCCTCCTGCTTGCCAGTATTGATTTCCAGACGAATTTTAATGTGGGATTCCCTGAGCAGTTTTTTCATGTGGTTTTTGTCAAAGGACGTGGGTGTACCCTTTTCCAATACCAATACCTGATTGTTTGCATCTCCCAGGTAGAGATTGGCTTTTTTATAATTGAAGCTGATGCCTGCATTTCCACAGGCAGCAATGATTCTTCCCCAATTGGGATCCCTGCCAAACATGGCTGTTTTTACCAGTGTTGAATCCGAAATGGCCCTTACCAATTTCATCGCCACATTTTCGGATATGGCCTTGGTTACCTTGTATTCAATAAATTTGGATGCTCCTTCTCCATCAGAAACAATTAGCTTTGCCAGGTGAATTAGAATTTCCTGAAGTTTTTCCTTAAAAGTCACAAACAATGGATCTGATTCACTGGTGACTTTTTTATTTCCTGCCATTCCATTGGCCAGAATGGCTACCATGTCATTCGTAGAAGTATCTCCATCTACCGTAATCATATTGAAAGAGCGGTCCACGCAATACTTCAGGGTTTTTTGCAGCAGTTTTTCGTCAATGGAAATATCCGTAGCTAAAAAACATAGCATGGTAGCCATATTTGGATGGATCATGCCTGAACCTTTGGCTATTCCACCTATGGAGATGGTGTTTCCTTCCCAGTCAAAATACACAAAACCTTCCTTGGCAAAGGTATCGGTCGTCAAAATGGCATTGGCTAAAAAAGAGCCTGCTTTGGGATCATTAGATAATTTGGGAACAGTGGATTTGATGCCTTCTACAACTTCTTCCGTTGGAAATGGCTCCCCAATCAGTCCGGTAGAGGCAACAATCACATCTTCTGGTGATATATTCAGGGCCTCCGCCAGGGTATTTGCCATGGCTTCAGCTCCTCTTCGGCCCTGTTCACCTGTACAGGCATTGGCATTCCCTGCATTGCAGACGATGACCTGGGCCCTGTTATTTTTCAGGTTTCTTTTGGTCACCTTAATGGGTTCTGCCTGCACCTTGTTTTGGGTTAGGGTGGCAGCCGCCGCTGCGGGAACTTCAGAATAGATCAGTGCCAAATCCCTTCTCATAGATTTAATTCCCGAGTGGGCTCCCCAACACTTAATCCCCTTTACACTGGTAATATTTTTTATCATTTTATCTGTGCTTTTATGGTTGCATGGGTACCTGATTCAAACCGGTGGATTCCTCCATCCCCAACATTAAATTCATATTGTGTACGGCTTGTCCGGCAGCCCCTTTCACCAGGTTATCAATCGCAGTAACTACAATAGCTCTTTTGGTCCGGTCATCCCAAAAGGGATAAATATCCGCATAATTGCTGCCCCGAACTTCCTTGATGGAAGGAGCCTGATTCCTCAGCCTCACAAATGGTTTGTTTCTGTAAAAATCCTGATACATTTTATCAAGCTTTTCCTGGCTCATCTCCCCGTCAATGCTCATGTAGGCTGTTGCCAAAATCCCCCGGTCTACTGGTAACAAGTGGGGGGTAAACTGTAAATAAACCGATTTTTTCAGTAAAAATGAAAGCTGTTCCTGGATTTCCACCGTATGCCGGTGATTGCCAATACCATAAGCTTTAAAATTATCATTTACATTTGAGAAATGGGTCGTATTACTGGCTTTCACTCCCGCCCCTGTTATTCCTGACTTGGCATCAATGATGGCTCCTTTGGGATCCACCTTTCCTGTTTGAAATAAAGGCGCAAGGCCGAGAATGGAGGCAGTTGGGTAACAGCCTGGATTGGCCACCAACGATGCCTTCCTGATACTTTCTTCATGCAATTCAGGCATGCCATATACCGCCTGCTCAAATCCTTCCGGAAAGGTATGGTCCTTTTTGTACCAATCCTCATATACTTCAGGTGTAGAAAGCCTGAAATCTCCCGATAAATCAATGATTTTTATTCCGGAATCTTGCCACTTCTTTACGAACTCCATTGAAACACCATGAGGAAGGGCCAGAAAAATAACATTTAAACCTGCGACATCCACCTCGTTGGCACTGACCAGTACCAGATCTAAAATTCCCGAAAATTGTCCGTGAAGATCAGAGAATTTTTTGCCTTTATGGGATTCAGAAGTAATATTGATGATCTCTACCTCCGGATGATTGACCAGTATCCGGGCCAGTTCGGAACCTGTATAACCGGAAGCACCAATGATGCTGACTTTGTATGTATTATTTTTCATCTTGCTCTATGGATAATATGATTGCTTTTAACTTGTCCAATACCTTCACCAAATCTTCTTCCGGAATATTTAGTGGGGGAACCAGACGCAAGACAGACTCTGCCGTAGCATTGGCAATGACCCCATCATCCATCAGTGCTTTTACTATAGGCGCTGCCGGTCTGTCCAGCTGAATGCCTATCATCAACCCTATGCCTCTCACTTCTTTGATCATGGGATGATCTTTTGACCAGGAGCGGACGATGCCCATTAACCAGTCACCTTTCTCCTTTGCTGCCTGGCAAAGGTTTTCTTCCAGTATGGCTTTGATGGTAGCGAGGGCAGCAGCCGAAGCAAGGGGGTTGCCTCCAAAAGTGGTTCCATGGTCTCCAAAGTCTATCGCTGCTCCCACTTTTTCATTACAGAGGAAGGCTCCTACCGGCATGCCGCCACCTAGCCCTTTGGCCAAAGTCATGATATCCGGTTGTACCCCAAAATGATCCTTGGCAAAAAGGTGACCCGTCCGGCCAATGCCGCACTGGATTTCATCAAAAATCAATAAGATGTCATTTTCATCGCACAATTTTCTCACTTTCTGGAGATAAGCTTTTTCTGCCGGTATGATTCCTCCTTCTCCCTGCACAGGTTCCAGGATGACAGCTGCCGTATCCGGATTGATGGCATTTTCCAGGGCATGGATATCATTGAAATCTACCTGAACAAAGCCGGTAGGAATGGGTGCAAAACCTTTTTGATATTTGGCCTGCCCGGTAGCGATGGTCGCCAGGGTTCGGCCGTGAAAAGAAGTTTTCATGGAGATGATTTCCCCACCCTTTTTCTTCTTTGAAGCATATTTTCTGGCAATCTTGATGGCACCCTCGACTGATTCTGCTCCACTATTCGTTAAAAATACATGGGATAACTTACTCAGGTCCACCAATAGCTTGCTGAGCGCCACCTGTGGAGGGCTTACGAAAAAATTGGAAATGTGCATCAATTCGGCAGCCTGGTCCTGGATGGCACGTACCACCTTGGGATGGCAATGACCCACGTTATTGACGGCAATGCCTGCCAGCATGTCTATATACTCCTTCCCATCTGCATCCCAAACCCGGCTTCCTTTACCTTTAATAAGTGCTAAAGGAAAGCGCTTAAAAGTAGGTAAGTAATGTTTTTTGTCTTCCTCATATAAATATTCATTAGAAATCTGCATGTTTATTGAGTTATGGTTGTTCCTATTGTTTTTTGATTGATGATATATTCTGAAATTTGATCCGGTTGGGTGCCATTTAAAATTACAGCTTGCTTCACTCCGGCTTTCAGGGCAGCCACGCAGGACTCAATTTTAGGTATCATTCCACCCTTTATGACTTTTCCATAATATTTGGGAACAGTTTCCAGGTTTACCTCCCTGAGAATAGAAGCAGGATCCGGAAAATCGAGATAGAGACCATCCACATCTGTGAGTACAATATACGCATCTACTTCCAAAGCCGCAGCAATCTTACCGGCAAATACATCTCCATTGATATTGAAATCATTGCCATTCTCGTCTGAGGCAATGCAGGTAACCACTGGAGTAAAGCCATTATCGAGCAAAATATTTAATAGTAAAGGATTGACCACCTTCACATCACCTACCTGCCCCAGGTCTACCTGACTTTCTTCACCGGTTTCATTGCGTACCTGGTGCCACCTTTTCTCGGCAATCGCCAGTTTACCATCTTTTCCGGAAAGGCCTACAGCCTGCAAGCCCTGCCTGTTGAGTAAATTAACCAATGAGCTGTTTACTTCTCCTTTCAGGGTTTTTTCTATGCATCCCAAAGCCTCTGGGCTGGTATGGCGGTGACCATCAAAAAATTGGGATTCAATGCCCGCTTCTTCCAAAGATTTATTGATGAAAGGACCTCCTCCATGAACCAAAATCACCCGGGTACCATGGTCATGCAAGGATTTAATTTTTTGAGCAATGGCTGCTTTTAATTTCTCATTGACCATTGCATTCCCACCATATTTGATGAGAATTTTTCGGTATTCCATTATATTTTAATTTGGTTGAAATTCAAATTGAAAAAACTTTGCAAAATAAAAAAGCAATAATTATACCAAGGAAAAAAAATTATATTGAAAAACAAGGGAAAATTGATTTAATTAGAATATTTCCATCAAATATTCTAATAATCAAAAGTTGGTCCGAGTAGCTGACATACTGTCAGCCAAAACCTATTTTTCTACTTCATACGTCCCTGTCAGGATAACTTCATTCCCGGCCATCTCAGCAAAGAATCGTCCTCCTCTGGAACTCAGCTGGTGGGAAACCAGGGAATTCTTATTCAATCTACCCGACCAATAAGGTACAAGCAGGGCATGTGATGAACCCGTAGCATGGTCTTCCAGCTGCTGTACATGGGGAACCAGGGTGCGGCTTACAAAGTCTACTTGCTCTCCTTTAGCAGAAACGGCATATCCAAAAATATCCGATTGCCTCAGGCGGGCGAAATCTGGTTGCATTTGGGCTACCGAAGCCTCTGAATCCGTCAGGATCAGGTGCTTATTGGCTGTTTGGTACATTTCTAAAACCGGCACTCCGAGACCATCCAGTATGGCTTGTGGAGGAGCTATTTTTTCAAGGGTTGGGATGGCCTGTAACTTCATGGAAAACCGATCACCTGAAACGCTTACCAGGATGGTCCCTCCCTCGTAGTGAAGCCTGATTTCATCCATTTGATGTACACCTGCCAGATACACCCCCGCTGCTGCTGCCCCGTGACCACAAAGACCGATTTCCTCATCCGGGGCAAACCACCGGACCTGCTGATTTCCTTCGGTATCCTGAAAAAGGAAAGCAGTAGCAGGCATGCCGATTTTTGAGGCTTGCTCCTGCATCTCCTGCTCACTCAATGCCGATGGGGAAGTAACGACGGCAGCAGGGTTTCCTTTATAGCCCAGTTCAGGGGCAGTAAATACAGCAATTATGCTAGGTTTCATCAAGCTCGTTTGGTTTTTAATTGGCTCGCCAGAAATAAGGCGTAAATAGCACCAAAATGGTAAACAACTCTAATCTACCCAATAACATCAAAAAACTGAGAAATAATTTCGCAAAGGGGGAAAAAAAGGCAAAATTATCCACGGGACCTACCCTACCGATGGCCGGCCCCACATTTCCCAGGGAAGTAGCGACTGCCCCAAAGGAGGTAATCATGTCGTAGCCGGCTATGGACATCACTATAGATCCCAGGACAAATATCATCAGGTAGAGGAGTAAAAAATTCATGATATGTGTGATAACTTTGCCGGTAACCCGCTCTCCATTGATTTTTAAGGGCACAACCGCACGGGGATGTACTATGCGCTTGAATTCAAGGGTGGAGTTTTTCACAAAGGACAAATGCCTGATAAACTTGATTCCTCCACTGGTAGAACCTGCGCAGGCTCCCATAAATAGCATCATGAAGAATATGATGGTCAATCCGTTGCTGTAAGCCGTGTAGTCAGCGGTCACATAACCTGTGGTAGTAATCAGGGAAACCACCTGAAACATGGCTTCCCGGAAAATTTCTTCCACATTTCCGGGCAGGAGGTAGTATATGGCCCCTGCGATCCCTACTACCAATAGGATCAGAGAAATCAAATAAGCCCTGAATTCATCACTCCCCCAAATTCTTTTGAATCTGCCTTTGAAGGCAAAATACAGAAGGGTAAAGTTGGTGCCTGCCAGGAACATAAACAGGATGGCCGTATACTGGATCAAGGGACTATCAAAATATGCCATACTTGCATTTTTGGTAGAAAATCCTCCCGTTGACATGGTTGTCAATGCATGGTTCATGGCATCAAAAAAAGACATGCCCTCCACATAATACAACAATACCAGTACCACGGTCAATCCAGCATAGATAAACCAGAGGCGCTTGGCCGTTTCCCGGATGCGGGGATGTACTTTATCCGAGGTAGGTCCCGGAGATTCTGCCACAAAAAGTTCTATCCCCCCAATACCTAAAAGCGGAAAAATGGCTACCGTCAATACGATAATTCCCAAGCCGCCTATCCATTGGGTCATGCTTCTCCAGAGCAAAATTCCAGCAGGCAATCGCTCTATATCTGTAAGAATCGACGCACCGGTAGTAGTAAACCCGGAAACAGTTTCAAAAATAGCATCGGATACTACAGGGATACTTCCGCTGAAAATATAAGGCATCATACCAAATACGGACATGATTATCCAGCTCATGGCTACGATCATGTACCCTTCCCGCTTTCGTATATTCTGATCCTGCTTGGCAAAGGAAAAAAAGAAGGTGCCACCAACAGCGAGACAAATCAAAGCCGAACCTATCAGCGTGATCTGATCACCACTACGGTAATAGTAGGAAAAAGCGATACTGGGGAACATCAAGACCCCAAGGAGCATCATCAGTCCTCCCATTACTTTTAAAATGGCCTTGTAATGGATCATGGTCAATTGAATAATTTTTCCAAAACGGGCTTGGCTTCAGGAAGGGCCAAAACGATGGCTTTGTCATTCAGCCTCAACTGGAATTCTCCATCAGGAATAAACACTTCTTCTCCACGGATAACTCCTGCCACTATAGCTGAATTCGGGAAATGAAGGGATTTAAGATTTTTCCTGGTCAGGCGGCTATTTTTTGTAACCAAATATTGTACAAATTCCGCTTCCACGCCATGAATTCCAGATACGGCCTCCACTTTTCCTTTAGTCAGGTAACGACTTACGTGATTGGCTGCCACCAGTTTTTTATTGATCAGGGAATCCACCCCTATGCTATGCGAAATATGGATGTATTCCCGTGTATCCACATGGGCAATGGTTTTATAAACGCCATGGTTTTTGGCACTCAGGCTGGTAATGATATTGGTTTCGGAGCTATTGGTTAAAGCCAGGAATCCATCCATGGTTTCCAATCCCTCCTCAATCAATAAGTTAATGTTTTTGTAATCTCCGTGAATTACCAAGGTAGAATCCAGCCTTTCGGCCAGCCACTTACAGCGTTCCTTGTCATTATGAATAAGGGTAATGCCATAATCTTGTTCTAATTCTTTTGCTGTAGAATAAGCCAGGTCGTCCCCCCCTATCAGCATGACATCATGAATTTCTTTCTCTTTGTGCTGTACCAAATCCTTTACCGTATCTACAGACTTGTTATTGGAAATAAAAAAGACGTGGTCGTTATTCCTGATGTAGGTATCCCCCCTTGGTATGAGGGTCCGGTGGTCACGCACGATGGCAATGATACGAATGTCTTGAAAAATAGGATCGGTAGCAGCATCCGATAGCCTTTTATTCACCAAGGGAGAATCGTATTCCAGGGTAATGCCCACAACACTAAGCTTACCCCCTTCAAATTCTATCACATCGGAAAAAGTAGATCGTTTTATCAGACGTGAAATCTCCTTACTGCATAACATGGAGGGAGAAATGATGGAATCAATACCCAGGTTTTCAAAGTAAACCTTGTTTTCCGGATACAGGTAATCATGGTTTCGGACCCTGGCGATGACTTTTTTGGCTCCCAATTGCTTGGCCAGTACCGCTGCACAAATATTGGTTTTCTCAGAGGTAGTAACCGCCAGCATCAGCTCCGCATGGTGAATATTGGCCTTTTTCAATATTTCTATTGACGCCGAGTCTCCCTCTATGGTCATCACATCTAATCGGGAACCAATATTGTCCAATACATCTTTGTCCAAATCGATCAGAATGATGTTTTTGTTTTCGTAACAAAGCTGTTCTGCCAGGTGATATCCCATATCCCCTGCTCCTGCGATCACGATATTCATTGCCATAGGCTACCTTTCTACAATCTGACCGCAATATTAGGTAAAAAAGATACAAGACCAATACTTATTTCCTATTTTTCCAATCTTTTGTGTTTCAGCCAAATAATAATTGGAAATCAATCAATCCTCTCAAAAACCAACGCGGTCCGGTTGGTCATGTAGATGCTAAGCATTTGGTTTTGGTCGGTAAAATAGGTCATCTCTCCATCAATTCTTCCAAAGCCGCCAAATACCCCATCATCTGAATTCAAAATCAGCCGGTATTGTCCCATCAAAGGTGCCCTGAATTTATAATCGGGTATGGAATCCTGGGGGTTAAAAGAAATAGCGAAAACTAATCCTCCCCTTTGGTACATCAAAATTTTATTTTTGGGATCCGCAAGGAGTTGTTCTGCGAAAGAGCTGGGCAGGATATGATGCTTTTTCAGCATATGGACCATGGCTTTGTCCCAATTTTCCAAAAAACGGTACTTGAGTTTAGGATCTTCGGCCAGGCTCCACTGCCTGCGGGCGTATTGGTAACTCCAGTTATTGCCCTCCCTGGGAAAATCGATCCACTCCGGATGACCAAATTCATTTCCCATAAAGTTGAGGTATCCTTCCCCTCCAAGGCTACTGGTAAACAGCCGAAAAAGCTTGTGCAAGGCAATGCCCCTGTCTATGATGATGTTTTCATCCTCTACCTGCATGTGAAAATACATTTCCTTATCCATCAACCAGAAAGCGATGGATTTATCACCCACCAATGCCTGATCATGGGATTCTGCATAGGCTATGGTTTTTTCCCTGTATCTCCGGTCACTTAATTCCTTCCAGAATTCCAGAATGTCCCATTCTTCATCCTGCTTTTCTTTCAATGTTTTGATATAAAAATCCGGAATACCCATGGCCATGCGGTAATCAAAACCAACTCCTCCTTCCTCCGGATCCCTGCACAATCCCGGCATGCCACTGACTTCCTCTGCGATGGAAATGGCACCGGATTTCACTTCGTGAATCAGGGCATTGGCCAATTGTAAATAGATGATGGCATCCCAATCCACATCCTTATGAAAATACTTCTCAAAATGGTCAAAGGTGATCAAACCGTGATGGAAATAAAGCATAGAAGTAACCCCATCAAAACGAAAACCATCAAAATGGAACTCCTCCAACCAATACTTCAGATTGGAAAGTAAAAACCGCTTTACCTCCCATTTTCCATAGTCAAAAAGCTTGGAGTCCCATACTTCATGATAGCCCCTGGGCCCGGCATGGAAATAGTGATGGTCCGAGCCATCAAATTCATTCAGTCCTTCAGATACATTCTGTACCGCATGCGAATGTACCACATCCATGATCACCGCGAGTCCCAAATTATGCGCCTTATTGACCAGGTACTTCAGCTCTTCCGGGGTACCGAATCTGCTGGAAGGACAGAAAAAATTGGATACATGGTAACCAAATGAACCGTAATAGGGATGTTCCATTACCGCCATCAGCTGAATGGCATTATATCCGAGTTTTTTTATACGGGGCAAAATTTTATCTGCAAAATCCAGGTAGGTCCCCACGGCTTCCTCCTCCTGCCCCATGCCTACATGGCATTCATAAATCAAAGGACCCTCCTTCCGGTAAGCGGGTGAAAAATCATGATCCGTCCACTCAAAAGGCATATCAGGAAACCAGAGTTGTCCGGAAAAATCCATATTGCCCTCATCCTGAACCACCCGCCTGATATAAGCCGGTATGCGGTCACGGGAAGTACCACCACCCTGCACATGAACTTTTATCAAGCCCTTATGGACAATGCGCTCCTTGTAAGACTCAAAGGGCAAAAATATCTCCCAGACTCCCCACTGATCCTTTTCAAGTGGATGGCTGGACCGGTCCCAACCGTTAAATTCTCCGATCAAAAACAAGCTATCGGCCTCCGGGGCCCATTCCCTGTATACCCAACCGTGTCGGTGGGCATCAAAATTCATCCCAAAATATTCATGCCCGCTGGCAAAGGCTGAAAGGCTTCCGGCTACGTTTACCAATTCTTCTTTCGCCAATTGAAACCTTACCCATCTTTGGTATATTTCTTCCTTATACGCCTCCAGCCAGGGATCTTCTTCAACTATTTTTAATTTCATGTGCTTTCTTTTGAAATTTTTTCTTCGGTAAGTCACCTCATTGACTCACCGGAAACCCCCTGGATTTCCACATATCAATTCCCCCTTCCAGGTGGTATACCTTTTTAAAACCGGCATCTATCAGTTGTTCTGCTGCTTTGGCCGATCTGCCACCCACTTTGCAATATACCAGAACAGGCCTGTTTTTATCAAGCTCTTCTATTCTTTCTGGAAAGTCATCCTGTAGAAAATCAAAGTGACTTGCTCCGGAAATCATCCCTTCATCAACTTCTGCCTGTGTACGAACGTCTATCACCAAGGGGTCTTCTAATTGAGCCTCAGCTAATGAAAAGGTCTGTGGGTCCAAAGCAGTCACCTGCCTGCTCTCTTCTTGGAAGGCTGGGTTTTCCGG
>Ga0076930_100897_pt1 | contig 20695 bp, 17 predicted proteins | sample HotLakConsoUCCRE_FD_71149 | JGI IMG/M metagenome (GOLD analysis project Ga0076930, IMG submission 71149) | Hypersaline microbial mat communities from Hot Lake, Washington, USA - Hot Lake Consortium UCC-RE (version 3) (version 3) ...
TGCGGCACCTTTCCTTCTCAAGGAGAGGTTTGACAAGACTCTGATTCCTCTCCTTTCAAAGGAGAGGTTAGGTGAGGTTCTGCCCGATCAAACAAAACTCCAGTTCTCAACTTAGACGTGGTTTATTCAAGTTGCCAACAGTGCTGCCACCGCTTGGCGAATGAAGGCCTCATCGGCGGGATTTTGGTAGGGGTTGCCTGCTCGATGCCCCCAGATGGAGGGAATAGGTTTGTACGTCGCGTTGGCGATCAGAGCCGCTTCGGCCTCGCAATCGGCGGGGGTGAAATACAGATCGGTGGTGGTGGGCATGACCAGGGTTGGGGCCTGGATGGAGCCCATTGCCCTGGCATAGTCCCCTTGAAAGAGGGGGGTATCGCCCACATCACAGCGGAGCCAGGTATCGATCATGGCAATCAAATCGTGGGGGTCGCGCTGGCGATAATTCGCCTCCCAACCGCGCAGCAAATAGTCCTCCAGCGAGTCATAGCCAAACTGGAGATAGAGCTGTTCTCGATAGTAGGCCTGGGATGCGGCCCAACTCGCGTAGATGCGGGCATAGGCCTGATAGCCGCGATCGGGGATGCCCTCAAAACGGCGACCATTCCAAGCGGGGTCGGCAGTGAGGGCCGATCGCAAACTCCATAAAAAGATTTTGTTGTGGTCGGTAGTCTTCGCCGTGCCGCACAGTGCCGCGATCCGCTCGACTCGGTCGGGGTAGTGGGAGCCCCAATAGTAGGCTTGCTGCGCCCCCATTGACCAACCGTAAACCAGGGCCAGCGTTTCTACGCCGAAGACTTCGCGGAGCAGGTGCTCCTGAGCGCGCAGATTGTCGTAGTGGGTAAACCAGCAGCCGTCTTCCGCCAAACCGCAGCGATCGTCGTTGCTGGGGGAGGTGGAGAGGCCGTTACCAAACTGGTTGGCAATGATGATGAAGTAGCGGGTGGGGTCAAGGATGCGATCGCGCCCAATCAGCCAATCGATATCGCGATGCTGCGCCCCGTAAGAGGTGGGATACAAAATGACGGGGGTGCGATCGCCTCGCCACTCACCATAGGTTTGGTAAACCAGCCGCGCCTCGGGCAACGTGACGCCACAGTGTAGCTCAAAGTCTGGTAGCACAAAGGTTTTAGCAGCGTCACTCATGCGGCGGACTGTCCAAGGTTCGCGATTACTGAGCGGTTGACGTGGAGGTAGCCCGGTTCCACATAGGCAAAGTGGGGGGCGAGTTCGGCGTGGGCGGCGGGCAGTTGGTGAAAGGGAATGGACGGATACAAATGATGCTCGGCGTGGAAGGGCATGTTCCACATGAGGAGTTTGAGGGGCCAGAGGGTCAGGGTGGTGCGGGTGTTGGCGAGGGGATTGTCACCATCGGGACAGCCGGTGTGCTCCGCAATGAGGATAAATCGGAGCATCGGTTGACCGATCGCCAGGGGCAGCAACCAATAAAGCACAAACCAGGGCTGTTGAAAGATGACGGATAGGGCGATCGCGCTGCCATATACACCGAGTTGCAGCCAGGTTGACCGCCGCACTTCCCCATAGGCGGCCTCAGGGATATAGGGCATGGTTGCAAAGTTACCCGTGGCCACCTGCCAGTGCCCCTGCATTTTGCCCACCCACCAGGGGATGCCGCTCAACACCCAGAGGTATTCTGCCCAAGTGGTGGGAATCAAATCTTCGAGTTCGGGGTCTTTGCCCGGCACTTTGGTGTAGCGGTGATGCCACTTGTGGTAACGGCGATAAAACGTGCTGTTGTAGCCTGAGAGCACGCCGGCAATCCAGCCGACGAAGTCGTTGACGCGATGGCTGGCAAAGGCGGAACGATGGGTGCATTCATGCACTGCCGCAAACATGGCGGCGAGGCTAAAGCCATAGATGACCAGCGCTGGCAGGGCGATCGCCCAGTGGCCCCACTGCGTCGCCCACACCGCTCCACTGAGGCCCATGACGCTCAAATGAGCGGCGAGCTGTAAGAACCCGCGCCCGTTCGATCGCTCATTCAACCGCTTCAGGTCATCTGCCGATAAAAGCTGACGCGGATCCGTCCCGATTTCCTTTGCCGTCATAGCACGCCCTTCTTTGCCGTTAGCATTTGCAAGAAACACAATCACTTAGCATAAAAGTGAGGGTTCCGGCTAGCTGTAGTGGCGGCTACGGTTACGTTTCGACCAGGCGGGTATGCGTTTTGAGGGTGTCAGCCGATAGGGCTGCTAGCGCATCGAGGAAATGGGGCACAAAGGTGCCTGGTCCCTGGGCTTGTTGGGCGGCGAGTTCTCCCGCCACCCCCATCGTGGCCATGGTCGCCACGGCAGCGGCAAACGGTGGGGCCACCGCCACAAAGGCCCCCAGCAGTGCCGTCGCCGTACACCCCATGCCCGTGACTTGAGCCATCCGGCGATCGCCGTTGTGAATTTCGGCTTGTTGATCGCCCTGGATGATGTAGTCCACCTCACCGCTGATCACCACCGTTGTGTGGAACTGTTGGGACAGGGTGCGGGCGGCGGCGAGGGCATCGCTGGCGGCGAGGGTACTGTCGACGCCACGGGTGGTGACGGCGGCATTGGCGAGTGCCCCAATCTCCGACGCATTGCCCCGAATGACAGCGGGCGGATGCAGGCTGATCAACGTCTTCGCGGTGTCAGTTCGCAGCGGGGTGGCCCCGGCCCCCACCGGGTCAAGCACGTAGGGCACACCGCGATCGCCCGCCGCTGCGATCGCCAGTTTCATCGCGGCGATCCAGGGTTCGCTGAGGGTGCCGATGTTGATCACCAGGGCACTCGCCAGCCCCACCATGGCTTCCACTTCTTCGACGGCGTGGGCCATCACGGGGGCGGCCCCGATCGCCAGCAGGGCATTAGCCGTGAAATTCATCACGACGTAGTTGGTAATGTTGTGCACCAGGGGACGCTGCGCCCGCAGGTCGGTTAACAGATGAGGGTAGTCAGAGGACATCATGCGGTTTGCCAGGAGAACGCTTTAGGGGGCGAGGGCCGGTCTGTCGGGGCGCACAGCCCTGACCAGCAACGGAAAACGCCTTTACAGAATTGCCTGTGCTGAGCTGAGCCGACCCTACCGCGTTTTACCACAGACAGGCCGCAGGGTCAGCAGCGACCGTTAAGTAGGTGGACATAAACAAACGATGTTGATGTTGTAGGGTGCTGTAGGCGAAGCCGTAACGCCCCATGCCACAGGGATCTGATGCGTTACGCAGGCGCTAACACATCCTACAAATAATTAAGCCCATCTACTTAGCGGGGTTGAAAGCGCTTGAGCCGCAAGGCATTGGTGACCACAGACACAGAGCTAAAGGCCATCGCGGCCCCCGCAATAATCGGATTCAGCAACCAGCCTGTAATCGGGTACAGCACCCCCGCCGCTACAGGAATCCCGATGATGTTGTAGATAAAGGCGAAAAAGAGGTTTTGGCGAATGTTGTTGAGGGTGGCGTGGCTGAGCTGAATCGCCGTCGCAATGCCCCTCAGGTCGCCAGAAATCAGGGTGATGTCGCTGGCGGCGATCGCCACATCGGTGCCGGTGCCAATGGCGATGCCCACGTCCGCCTGAGCCAGGGCAGGAGCGTCATTAATGCCATCTCCCACCATTGCCACCAGTTCGCCTGATTGTTGCAGGGCTTTGATCTTCTCCGCTTTTTGGTCGGGGCGCACCTCGGCCAGCACCTGACGGATCCCCACCTCCCGAGCGAGGGATTCCGCCGTATGGCGATTATCGCCGGTGAGCATGACCACATCCAACCCCATTTTTTGCAAGCGCTCAACGGCGCGGCGAGAGTTGGGCTTGAGGGCATCGGCGATCGCCAACAACCCTTCCACTTTTCCATCCACGGCGATCAGGGCGGTCGTTTTGGCTTGACTGGCGAGGGCCGCCTCGCGCTCTGCCAGCGGTGCCGGATCAACGCCCAACTCCTGCATCCAGCGGGACGTGCCAATTTGGACGCACCGGTCAGTCACCCAGCCTTGTACGCCCCGCCCCGCGATCGCTTCAAATCGCTCCACGGGCGGCAACGACGGCAGCGGAATTTCTTGCCGCCCCGCGTACTGCAAAATTGCCTCGGCGAGCGGGTGTTCAGAATTTTGTTCTACCGCCGCTGCCAGCCGCAGGAGTTTTAACTCGTTTTGCTGGGCGGTGCCCCCGACGGTCACAAAGTCCGTGACGATGGGCTGACCAATGGTGAGGGTGCCGGTTTTGTCCAGCACTAGGGTGGTGATGCTGTGGGCCTGCTCCAGACTTTCTCCCCCGCGAATCAGAATGCCATTTTCGGCCCCTTTGCCGGTGCCCACCATTATCGATGTAGGGGTCGCCAAACCCAGGGCACAGGGACAGGCAATGATCAGCACACTCACGGTGGTGACGAGGGATAAGGTAATGTTGCCCGTGGTGAAAAACCAGACCAGAAAAGTAATGAGGGCGATCACCAGCACCACCGGCACAAACCAACCCGTGACGCGATCGGCCAGATTTTGAATCGGCGCTTTGGAGTTTTGGGCCGCTTGCACCAACTGCACAATTTGGGCCAGCAGCGTATCTTTGCCAACCCGCGCTGCCCGAAACTGAAAACTCCCCGTCTTGTTGATCGTGGCACCGACCACCTCGTCCCCTGGGCCTTTAGCGACGGGCATGGGTTCCCCTGTCACCATCGATTCGTCAACGGTGGATTGCCCCTCAATTACCTCACCATCCACCGGAATCTTTTCCCCAGGGCGCACCAGCACGATATCTCCCACGGTCACCGTCTCAATCGGAATATCCACGGGCTGCCCCTGGCGCATGACTCGGGCCGTTTTGGCCTGCAACCCCATCAGATGGCGAATGGCGTCTGAGGTGTGCCGCTTTGCCCGTTGTTCTAGCCAGCGTCCGAGCAGCAGCAGGGTGATAATGACGACTGCCGCTTCGTAGTAAACGGCCACCTCTAATCCTTGAGAGGTGACCAGTTGGGGCGCGATCGTCACCACCAGCGAATATAGATACGCCGCGCCAGTGCCCAGGGCCACCAGGGTATTCATGTCGGCGGTGCGCCGCTGCCAGCTATGCCACGCGCCCACAAAAAAGTCGCGACCACACCACACCATGACCGGCGTCGCTAAACCCCACTGCACCCACGGATGATGCAGCCAGGCCGGAATCCAGGGGATGTGCACCCCCAGCATCATCGGCAGTGAACCGATCACGATAATGGCGCTGATCACCCCGCCCACAATGACTTTGCGCCGCAGTTCTTGAGCGTGGGCATCCTGCGTCTGATCGGCCCCGGTGACTACGGTGCCAAAGTCTGCGACCGGGGTCGCCCCATAACCCGCCTGCCGCACCGCCTGCTGAATCGCTTGCAGACTGGTCTGCTGGTCATCAAACTCGACGGTGGCTTGTTCAGTGCCAAAGTTCACCAAGCACTGCTCGACGCCTGGCACCTGGTGAATGGTCTTTTCCACACTGCGGGCACACCCCGCACAGCTCATGCCGGTAATTTGCAGGTTTTGTTGCATCGTTAGGAAGCAGACGCGATCGCGCCCCGCCATTAGTAAAGATATGGCTATGCTAAACCCTCTAGTGAACTGGAGTTTCAACCGAGTGTAATGGTTTGATACCAACCCGTCAGAACGCTGCCGATCCCTTTTCTGTTGGAGTCGCTCAGGGGTGGGCGATCGCTGGGCGGGGGCACAGGCTCAGCGATCGTTGAATGGCGTTGCTCTCAGCTCAAGGGACGTGATCGGAGCGGCTGACCTTGCCTAGAACTCCGGTTTCTTTGGTTGCAGTTCTACTGATTGGAAGAGCCTGAACCAGAAACCGGAGTTCTTATGCGCTACCCGACCCGCTAGGGCAGGGTGCGCTTGCGGGTCATGACGCTGATGTATTCGCCGTTGCGCCCGGTGGGCAGGGGTTCGCTCCAGGCGAGGCGTTCACAGTAGCCGAGGAGGGCCATGCGGTTGATGGCGTCGATAAGCGCGCCGTAGTCGCCCAGCAGGATATGACGAACGGCCTCCTGGTTAAAGGAGGGTAGGTTAAAGCTGGCCGGGGCATTGCCCCCGCCGCCAGATGATTGAAACATACGGGTGTCTCCGTTTTCGGGTTAAGGAAAACGGGGAACGTGTCTAGCGTTTCCCAAATGAGGCGCAACGAAGAAGCTAGATCATAAAATGATCCCAGATATCTCGTCTTACCTAGACTAAGTCGGGATGTTCAGGGGATTTGAGGAGGTCGTAACTCCTCTCTTCCCCGCCTAGAACCATTCCCCGTGCAAACGGATAGTACAAGAAGCGATCGCCCCGTACAACCGTATTTGTTGATTTGTTGACGAGGGGCGTTGGCGTAGTTGCTCCGTGGGGCGATCGTCCTCTCGACACCCTGCGGGAACGCTTCTGATAAACATCTGAATAAACAGAAGTTAAAGAATTTCTCCCTCTTCGCACTCACGTGGCTATAACTAGGGGGGAAATAGGCAGAATCATTCCACCTATCTACCTCTATACGGTGATTAGGCTGACCTCATTCCATCTAATCCCCATATAAGGGAATGAGGCTGAAAAATTTCCACCTATTTACCCATATTCTTAGGTGGAAACTTTCCCTCTAATTATAGTTAGGGCGACCGCGAAGCCTTACTCTTCCGCCTCACAGCGTACAAGCTACCATCTGTTAAGCCATAATTCATACTATATATGAGTACATAGAATACAAGCGAACCTCAACATTAGTCTTGAACTGAGCTTCTTCTAGAAAATCATGACCGTATCAGCAAAAAATCGGCTCCATCTCCAAGCAGAAACTCTTACAGTTGAAGGATTAATTCGCCAAGTTAAGCGTGGCTTAATACGAGTTCCTGATTTCCAGCGCCCACTTCGATGGGAATCAGAAGATGTGAAATTATTTTTCGACAGCATTTATCAAGGGTATCCCGTTGGCTCATTTTTAATGAGACAAGCATATGCTTCTGCCTCTGTTATCCGATATGGTCCTGTTAAGGTTAATGCACCAGAGTCAAACTCAGCATTATGGGTTGTCGATGGGCAGCAACGGTTGACCGCGCTTACTGTCGGCTTATCACGTGATGAAGAACTACCCATGACTCCTGATGATCCTTGGGTTCTCTACTTTGATGCTAAAGAGCAAATATTTCATGTTCCACCCAGAAACGGTATTTTTCCTTCAACCTGGGTGCCCATCACACAGCTATTAGATGCATCCACTCTAAGCGAGTGGGTTTTTAATTGGAAACACGCTAAAGATTCAGAGCTTCGCAAGTCCGTATTCGAGGCTGGAGCGCGAATTCGTCAATACGAGATCCCACTTTATGTTGTTGAAACAGGAGATGAGAAACTTCTTCGAGATATCTTTTATCGAATCAATGATTCAGGTAAGAGAATGAAATGGGAAGACATTCACGATGCACTTTTTGGTCGAAAGTCGGATGAGCCATCTACCCTTAGCGGTTTAGCAGATGAATTAAAGGCTCTTGGCGTTGGACGACCCTCGGAAGATCAACTGCTTTCTGCCATTATTGCCTTCAAGGGTTTAGACGCCACTCGAAGCATTTCAGAGCATTATCGTCGAGATCCTGAAATACTTCGTGATGCAGTTAGTGATGCATTGCCTGCACTTAGACAAGTGCTAATTTTCCTCAAAACACATGCAGAAATACCTCATCTTAGACTACTACCACGCTCACTTCCATTCTTTGTCCTCACTAAGTTTTTTGGCCTCTATCCAGAACCTAATAGTAGGACAATAAATCTACTTGTTCGGTGGACGTGGCGAACTCTATTGGGAATAAAGTCCGTTGATGAAAGAACTTTGCTTCGACACAGCTTAGATGCTATTAAAGGTGATGAAGCAGAAAGAACCATGCAGACATTATTAGCCGAGATTCCTCGCTCAAGAGGTTCAGGCTTCACTTTGCCACAAAAATTTGATGCTCGTGCAGCAGATAGCCGAATTGTCCTCGTAGCTTTAAGTTCACTTCATCCACTTGATCCTGAGAATGGAAAATCTATTAATATTTCTGACCTAATTGAGGAGCATGATCTCAACGCCTTTCGCAAAATCATCTCGATTGGGACTGAAATAACACATGGTTCATCCAATCGTATTCTTCTACCTCCTATCGTCAAAGGAGTTCGAAAAGAGCTCATTGACCTAATTGATAGAAAGGGGCCAAGCTCAAAGGTACTTAAATCACACTGCATTAATGAAAATACTGCGGAATTTCTCAGGCATGGAGAGTTTGATGAATTTTTATTGTGCCGTGGCAAACTCCTCACAGAGATAGTTAATTCTTTTGGTTCACGTTTGGCTGCCTGGGACATGAGCGATCGACCAAGTATTAGCTATATCTTGCAACAAACAGGAGAAGAGGAGTGATAATTACTCTAGGAGTCGGTCTTCATGGAAAAATAATTGGTTATTTGAGTCAGACTACAAGAGGACAGATCGCATTTCGCTTCACTGAATCTTATTTGTCAATGACAGATCGCCCTGTACTAAGCCAGTCTTTTGAGGACGATCTTACTCGCACTTACTATGGCAAGGATCGCTTGCTTCCTGCATTTTTTGCTAATTTAATTCCGGAGCATGGTGCATTACGGGATCTGATTGAAAATAATTTGGGAGTTAATCCTGGTGACGATCTAGCTTTACTAGAGGCCGTTGGGCGCGACTTACCTGGCGCAGTAGAAATAGTTCGGGTAGATGGAGATGACTTATCAGTTCAAGAAGACTTAGAACTCCCTATACACGTAGAAGATAATGAGAATGTTCAGAAAAATAAGGAACCTGGACTTCGATTTTCATTAGCTGGTGTTCAGATGAAGTTCTCTGTTTTACGCGACCCAGATAGGATAACACTGCCCGCAAGAAATCAAGATGGCGAATGGATTGTCAAATTAGGCTCAGCACGCTTTCCGTTTACAGTCGAGAACGAATATGCCGTCATGCAGTGGGCAATGTCTGCTGGGTTTGATGTACCTGAATGTTACTTACAAGATACTAAAACAGTTAGTAATTCTCTGAGAAAGTATACTGACTTTGGGGAACGTGTCTTTGTAATTCGTCGGTACGACAGACAGGCAGGACGTCGCATTCATCAAGAAGACTTTGCCCAAATTACTAACCTGCGGCCAGAACTTAAATACGACCATATAAAGTACGAACAGTGTGGAGGTTTGATTAAGCAACTTCTTGGTGATGATGCATATTACGAGTTTATTCGTCGGCTTACATTCGTCATTGCCTCTGGAAATGCAGATGCTCATTTGAAAAACTGGTCCTTCCTTTATTTAGATGGTCAGTACCCAAGCTTTGCGCCAATGTATGATCAGGTCTGCACAATTGCATGGCCAGAGGTGGGTTCGGAGCTTGCTCTCAAGCTGGCAGGTACAAAAAACTGGTTTGCTTTAGAGATGAGACGATTTGAGTCACTTGCGGAGCGTGCTGGTGCCGATCCGACTAAGACGGCTGAAACGGTTCAAGAAACGTTGACTCAATTAGTAGATATATGGAACAACTCACAAGTGTCCACTTTATTTCCTCTACCTCATCTAGAACGCCTTCAAATTTTCTGGAAACGATTGCCGCTCTTGCGTCCGTTTATGTCTCAAATGAAGTGGCCTTTGTGAAAAGTAGGATGAATTTCACTTTTACGTAAAGTTTTGCATTAATCGGATTTAATGTTTCTTACGCAAGAATGTCTCCTAACAACCGTGTTGCAGCGGATGATATTAGAGTCTTTGTGTGAATACAAGAGCTGTGTACCGCCGCTGATTTGGACCGTTAGATTTCCTGGGTTAATGGGGGGATGCTTAATCTCTAGTCGCTGGCTTCCAGCATGATTGCAAGCTACAAGTCAACCCCAAATTGCCCCGTAGATAATTCCGGATAGCGTTGCCATGACGACTACCAAGGCCACGAATACAACGGTTTTCTTCGTGCCAATGATGCTGCGAATCACCAACATATTCGGTAAGGATAGGGCGGGGCCTGCCAGCAGTAGAGCCAACGCGGGACCTTGCCCCATGCCATTGCCAATGAGTCCTTGCAAGATGGGGACTTCGGTGAGGGTCGCGAAGTACATAAAGGCTCCGGCGATCGCGGCAAAAAAGTTAGCGAAGATCGAATTGCCACCCACCGCCCAGGTAATCCAGGTGGAGGGGATCAACGCTTCTTGTCCAGGGCGACCCAGTAAAGCGCCCGCAATCAATACCCCAATCAACAACAGGGGCAAAATTTGTTTGGCATAGTCCCAGGACGACTCAAACCATTCTTCGGCTTCTCCTTTGCTGGTGCTGGTCAGCCAGGATAACCCAATGACCGCAGCCAAGAACGGCACGAGGGGCTGTTGCTGAAATTGCCAGGAAAGCACGGCTGTCACCCCGACAATCAAGATCACTTTGCCCGGATTGAGGTGATACCAGCCGATCAGGATGGCGGCCAGCGCCAGCCCCAACGCTCCTGTAATACACCACTTGAGGGTGTAGAGGACGTACCACGCGCCCGCCGCCACATCGGGCCTTGCCCAGTTGGCGAAGACCAAAATGCCAACCAAGACGGCAAAAAAGAGGCCATTTTGCCAGAGGGGGCGGGTTTCATCATCATCTAGCAATAGGTTGTTGGCTTTGACGGGTTCTAGCGCTTCCTTGCGGAAGATAAACTGCATCGCCAGACCAATTACGATACTGAAGACGATCGCACCGATCGCCCTGGCAATGCCCAGTTTTAACCCCAAAATCCGGGCGGTGAGGATAATCGCCAGCACATTGATGGCCGGGCCAGAATAGAGGAAGGCGATCGCTGGGCCTAAGCCTGCCCCCATCCGATAAATGCCCGCAAACAGTGGTAACACGGTGCAAGAACATACTGCCAGAATCGTCCCTGATACCGATGCCACCCCATAGGCCAAAATTTTATTCGCCTTCGGTCCCAGGTACTTCATCACGGCATCCTGGCTCACGAAAACCGCGATCGCCCCGGCAATAAAGAAGGCAGGAATTAGGCACAACAGAACGTGTTCTTGGGCATACCATCGCACTAAATAGAGGGCTTCCCAAAACGCATTACGCAGCCGTTCTGATTGTTGTAGGGCCTCAACCGGGAGGTAGAAACAAAGAACAAAAGCCACCACAATCAGGGCGAGTGGCTTCCACTGTTCTCGCCAGAATGAACTGATTTGCATCGTTTTTCTCCAAGTAAGAGAGCGCCGGATTAAGAGCCATTTCTGACTCTTGTCCTGGCTCAAAATCGTGCGAGTTAATCAACAGCAAGCAGCGGTTGTATTTGCTCTGGGGTGGGCACTTTCCCCTGGCTCGCTAGTTGCCCATTAACGACCAAGGCAGGCGTTTTCATCACGCCGCGCTCGGCGATTTTCATGGGGTCGGTAATGTGTAAGACCTCTGCCTCTAGATTGAGGTTGGCGATCGCCGCTTTGGCATTAGCTGCCAATTGCTGGCACTTTTTGCAGCCGGTGCCTAAAATTTCCACGGTGAGTTGAGTCATGGTTGAGCTCTCCAAATTCAAAAACAGAATCAGTACTGCCAAGGGATCGGGCCAATAGATATTAGATCAGTGAAATCTGGGTGGCGTAGAAGGGTTCTACGGGGCCACTCACCACCATTGCGCCCACGGGAGCAGCCGTTTGCTTAAAACGAGGATCGAGATGAGAGTTTTCGTGATCCCACACTGATTCCCAGACACCATGCATCAGGTAGGCCCGCAGGTCGCCATCGGGAAAGGCATTGCGCAGAATTTCGGTGCTGACCGCTTTGCAGTAGTGGCGATTGTCGGCGGCCCCTGGCAGACCCGTGCCGTCGCTGGCAGTAGTGGGCTGGTAGGTATCCTGGGCAATGACCAAGAGTTCGGCAGTTTTGGCCTCAAAGGGGTCGAGCGCCGCATCGGGAATCATGACGTGGTTAGCGACGGTGACGTAATGACGCTCAGGCAAGTCCACCGGACGGCGCAGAAAAGTCCGAACGTCGTCTGGTTGGCGATATATAGCCGTGCGATCGCCCGCCACGACTGTCTGGAACAGCCCTCGATAAGTTGCCAACAGCATGGGTGTTTTTTGAGGCCCATCCGGGGTCATGGCGTAGGCGTGCAGGTGGGGAGCCACGACCGCCTCAAACCAGCGATCGACCCGAGCTGCTTGCAGGGTGTCATAGTCGGCAAAGCGGACAAACAGGGAATAGAAATAGGGCAGAGAATGAGCGGCGACAGCATCGACGTAGGCGTTAGCCAGCATTCCTTTGTAGGCTTCGGGATAGTTTTTCACCATCGTTGAGTCTCCCGTCATCTGCTTCAGAGAGAGGCTGAGAAACCCTTCAGCGGCTTGCAACTCTTGGGCCTGGGCCTGAATCGACTCCAGCAAAGCCGCATTTTCCGGTTCGGCGACGCGAATTTCTGCATAAAACGTGAGCGCTCCTGCTGGGGAGGACGATGCCGGTAGGGCACTTTGAGCAAAGGCCCTGGGGGCAAACCCGAAAGCACCGAGGGCCGCTCCTGCCGTTAAAATATGACGACGCTTAACCATGAGGCACAATTCCTTCATCAGATTCATCAAACTGGAAAAGAATGACGCACGAGGTCAGGACAACTATCAAGGTTTAACCCTGCCTGCGCTGTGTCGATGATAGGGGTTGTACTGAGGTATAAGGTCAAGCGATTTGGCAAAACTGCCACTAATCGTTAGGGATGGGGTCTAACGCGATACAGGCGTTGTTGGGATTGGCAAACTGACACTGCTTCAGGATCGGCTGTAGCTCCCGTTGCAATGTTTGTAGTTGTTGGATTTGCTGTTCAATCTGGGCGAGCTTGGCCGCTAACCGCTCGTAGAGTGCTTGACAGGTGAGCGATCGCCCATCTTTGAGGGCAAGAATGTCTTTAATCTCATCTAAACTAAGCCCCAAAGACTTAGCCCGTGTAATAAAGGCAAGCCGATCCACATCTTGTTGGCTAAAGAGCCGATACCCGGACTCTGTGCGCTGAGGGGGCGGAATCAACCCAATGCGTTCATAAAAGTAAAGGGTTTGCGGATTCAAGCCTAATTGCCGTGAAACTTCCCCAACCTGCAACATGGACACCGCTCCAATGCAACTTGATAAACCCATGCTAAACCTTATACCAAATCATAAGGTCAAGAGTGGCCGTTAACGTTGAGTCAATCTGCCGGACATCTAATCGGGATAGGGAGAATCCTCACGCATCCCCCCTCCCACACCACCCTGCAAGCAGGAGCACACAGGGCGATCGCTCGTCGCCGTAGATTGAAGCGCGATCGCCTTCATCTCAGGAGTTTTGCCCTTTTTACTTAGAAGCTGGTGACAGGACTCGAACCTGCGACCGGCTGATTACAAATCAGCTCGACATGCTTGATATATAGGCTTTTAGGGCTATGGATTTAATTGTTACACCCAAATTACACCCAAAAAATCGACTTTATCTGAGCTTCATAAACAGGGACACTATTTCTTAAACTACTTCGGCATTATTGGTAGATGTTGAACATATGGTGTTTCTTTTAGGTGCGATTGCCTCAATATCTAACCTGAAGATTCACTTCCTTGTAACAAGCGCAAAGAAAAAAGGTGTGTTTCCCTAAGCTCGAGATGAAATAAAGTACTGTACTCCAAAGACTCAGTATTTTGGTTCAAACTTCAAGTCGATGCAGGACTTTCAGGACATCTTCATTTCCTATGGTCGCAAAGACAGCTTAGCCTTTGCTGCTCGGCTCAATCGACGGTTGACCGATCGCGGCTTCAGCGTTTGGTTCGACTTCGACGATATTCCTCTCGGCGTGGACTATCAAAAACAAATTGATGACGGTATTGAGCGGGCCGACAATTTTGTCTTCATCATCTCGCCCCATTCCATTAACTCTCCCTACTGCGAGTTGGAACTGAAACTGGCCCTGAAGCACCACAAGCGCATCATTCCAATACTCCATGTGGAGCATATCCGCTACGAAACCTGGCTAGAGCGGAATCCTGGCGGCACCGATGAAGCATGGGCAGAGTACCAAGCCCAGGGCTTGCACGATCATTTTCAGAATATGCACCCGGCACTCCGCAAGATTAATTGGGTTTACATGCGGGAAGGTCAGGACGATTTTGAGACTGAATTCCAGCGGCTGCTGGAGATTTTCGATCGCCACCAAGCCTACGTTCAACAGCACACTCGGCTGCTGGCCAAAGCCCTGGAATGGGAACGCCACCAGAAGCGATCGCCCTATCTCCTTATTGGCGAAGAACGGCTCCAGGCAGAGGAGTGGCTGAAAGTGCGGTTTCAGGACTCGCAACCCCCTTGTTTGCCTACCAATCTGCACTGTGAGTTCATTACCGAGAGCCGCAAGAACGCCGACAACCTGATGACGGAGGTGTTTCTGGCCTACGCCGAAGATGACCGGACTACTGCCGAGCAAATTCGCAATAGCTTATGGCGAGCCGGGTTCACGGTCTGGCTGAACACCAGCGATATTCAAGTGGGCAGCGAGTTTGCAGTGGTGATTGATCGCGGCATTGAGGAAGCGGACAACGTGGTGTATCTGCTTTCGCCAGCGGCGGTGCGATCGCCCTGGTGCCAGCATGAACTGGAGTACGCCCTGTCCTTACACAAACGGCTCATTCCCCTGTTGGTGGAGGCTGTCCCGCCGGAAAAGGTGCCAGCACCGTTGCAGTCTTTGCAGTATATTGACCTGACCGACAGGGGGACAAAAACCGGCGATTTAGCTGGGGAAAGTCAGCTTTTGCAAGTGTTGCACCAGGATACGGCCTATCACGAGACCCATAAGCGGCTACTGACCAAAGCCCTGAAATGGGAGCGCCAGCAGCAAAACCCTACACTGCTACTGCGGGGCTATAACCTGCGGCAGGCGGAAGCGTGGCTGAAATTGGCCCAGCAGATACCCGCGTATCCCGCACTGCCCTTGCAGCAAACCTTCATTGAAGCAAGCCTGCGCCAATCGCCGGGGCTCGCCCTGGATGTGTTTATCTCCTACTCTCGGGCTGATTCGGGGTTTGCCCGGAAGCTAAACGATGCGTTGCAGGTGCAGGGGAAGCGCACCTGGTTCGACCAGGAAAGTATTGCCGCTGGCACCGCCGATTTTCAGCAGGAGATTTGCCGGGGCATTGAAAGCGCTGACACTTTTTTGTTTGTGCTGTCGCCGCGATCGGTGGCCTCGCCCTACTGCACCGATGAGGTGGAGTATGCCGCCAAGCTTAACAAACGTGTGGTCACAGTGCTGCACCGATCCATTGACACCGCTGCCCTGCACCCAGAACTGGCAAAGGTGCAATGGCTGGACTTTACCCAGCGAGATCGCGATTTTTCCGCCCCTTTCACCGAACTATTGCGGATTCTGGATTCAGATAGCGATCATCTCCATGCCCATACGCGATTGCTGTTGCGGGCGATCGAGTGGGATGGCAAAGGGCGCAAGGAGAGCCTGCTGCTGCGGGATGATGAACTCATCGCCGCCGAAACATGGCTCACGGCGAGTCAGGGAAAAAATCCAAACCCCACGGAACTTCAGCAGACCTACATCGCCAGCAGCCGCTCCATCGAAGATGCCAACCATCAAGCCCGCGAAATTCTCAAAGCAGCCGCCGCAAAAGGACGCCGCTTGGTGCGATTGGGAGCTATTGCGGGGGGCATCGGTTTACTGGTGGCTGGGGTTGCGGGTGGGTTTGCCGTTAGAGCCGCAAACCAGGTCAGAGAGGCCGATCTGAGATTAAAGATAGCGACTGCTGAAGAACAACTGTTATCTGGCCAAAAATTCGATGCCTTACTGACCGCCCTGGAACTGGGACAGACTGTCGGTGCAGAGGGAGGGAGGCAGGACAGTGTTATGGGATTGCTTCAGAAGTCCCTAAACGATATCAGCGAAATCAACGCCTTGGCAGGTCATCAAGGTCAGGTTAAGGATGTTCTTTTCAGTCCAGACGGTCAAACCCTCGCATCTATCAGCACAGACAGCACTGTCAAGGTATGGAGTGCAGCTACAGGTGACCTCATCCACACCCTAGAGGGCCATGCCGGTGAGGTGGGCAGTCTCCGTTTCAGCCCCGATGGTCAGACCCTGGCCTCTGGCAGCGTAGACAAAACTGTCAAACTATGGCGTGTCGAAACGGGTGAACTCCTCCATACTCTGGAAGGTCATGAAGAAGAGATTGGGAGCCTCGACTTTAGCCCCGATGGCCAGACTCTGGCCTCTGGTAGTTGGGACAATACCGTCAAGCTATGGCGTGTTGGAACAGGCGACCTCCTCCACACACTGGAAGGGCAATGGAGGGTCCAGTCCCTAAGCTTTAGTCCCGATGGCCAGATCCTCGCCTCCGGCAGTGAAGACAGCACCCTTAATTTGTGGCGTGTTGAAACGGGCGAACTCCTCTACACCCTGGAAGGGCACCAAGGTGGAATTGCAGATCTCAGTTTCAGTCCCGATGGCCAGACCCTAGCCTCTGGCAGTTGGGATAGCACCGTCAAACTGTGGCGTGTCGAAACAGGCGACCTCCTCAATACCCTAGAGGGGCACGAAGATGAAGTTTGGAACCTTGACTTTAGCCCCGATGGTCAGATGATTGCTTCCGGTGGCAGAGGCAGCGCCATTAATCTGTGGCGTTTCGAAACGGGCGAACTCCTTAAGACGCTTGCGGGCCATACAGATGCAATTAACGACCTCAACTTTAGCCCCGATGGTCAAACCCTGGCCTCTGGCAGTTGGGACAAGACTGTCAAATTGTGGAACACCAATACTGGCGAACTCCTGCGTACCCTTGAAGGGCATGAAGATGAGGTTTGGAACCTTGACTTTAGCCCTAATGGTCAGATGATTGCTTCTGCTGGGGGCGACAATACTGTCAAACTCTGGAAGGTAGAAGCAGGTGAACAAATTCCGCCCCTGCAAGGGCATGAAAATGTGATTTGGGATCTCAGTTTCAGTCCTGATGGCCAGATCCTAGCCTCCGGCAGTAACGACAGCACCGCCAAACTGTGGCGCGTAGAAACCGGTAAACTCCTCTACACATTCGAAGGGCATCAAGATGAGATTTCGAGCATCAGTTTCAGTCCTGATGGTCAGACCTTTGCCTCCGGTAGTCGCGACAATACCCTAAAGCTGTGGCGCGTGGAAACCGGTGAACTCCTCCACACCCTGGAGGGGCATGAAGATGATGTGTGGGATCTCAGTTTCAGTCCCGATGGCCAAACCCTGGCCTCTGGCGGTTGGGATAGTACTGTCAAACTCTGGAATGGGGAAACCGGTGAACTCCTTCACACTCTGAAAGGGCATCAAGATAAAATTCGAAGCCTTAGCTTTAGCCCAGATGGTCAGACCCTAGCCTCCGGCAGTGAGGACAATACCTTGAAATTGTGGCGTGTGGAAACCGGTGAACTCCTCCACACCCTGGAGGGGCATGAAGATGTGGTTTGGGATCTCAATTTCAGTCCCGACGGTCAGACCCTAGCTTCCGGCAGTTGGGACAATACGTTAAAGCTTTGGAATGTCGAGACGGGGACACTCCTCCATACCCTGAAAGGGCATCAAAATTGGGTTTGGAGCCTCAGTTTTAGCCCCGATGGCCAGACCATCGCTTCTGGCAGTCGGGACAACACCCTAAAACTATGGCGTGTCAAAACCGGCGCACTCCTCCACAGTCTGGAAGGACATCAAGATGGGGTTTGGGATCTCAGTTTCAGTCCCGACGGTCACACCCTAGCCTCCGGCAGTTGGGACAGCACCGTTAAGCTGTGGCACGTAGAAACCGGTGAACTCCTCCACACTTTGGAAGGACATCGGGTGCCGATCCTCAGCCTCAGTTCCAGCCCTGATGGTAAAGCAATCGCCTCGGGCAGTGCTGATGGCACCATCAAGTTCTGGGTCTGGGATTTCGATCGCCTCATGACCCAGGGCTGTGACTGGATGCAGACCTACTTAATCACTCGTCCGGAAAAGCGCTACCTCTGCGAAGGCTACCTGCCCGAGTCAGAGTAGATTGATGTCGCACACATTTAGGAGCGTGGCGATGGTGACCCCAGACAGATGGAACAAATTGAGCGCTGCCCAGCAGGAGGAATTTCGGCGGCTGATGCCAGCGCTGCAAAGAGACTTAAAGGCGCATGACTTCACCGTTGGCTGGGGATTAAGTGACTATTGCTCGGTCGTCGAGGTAGAACCCGGCGTATACACCCTTGGCTACGAAGACAAGGTGTTCTCAGAACTGAGAAGCGCTGACAAATTGGTAATTGAGACATTACTGCTCGATGCTGTCATGAATCTGGGCAGATAGTGGTAGAGATTTTCCGCTAAGAGCGGAAATGGTGGGCTATCGCGTGATAGTAAGCGATAGCTTCATGAACCTAAACTACTCATCGGGTTCGTAGATGATGAAGTCGCCGGGTTGCCAGTTGTAGGCACGACAGATTTTTTCGATGACATCACCTGTAGGAATGTAGGTTGGGTCATCGCAAAGGCGATAAGCCGTTGACCGACTAAGCCCAGTATCTTGCCAAAAGCGGTACCGGGTAATGCCCTGCTGGTCGAGAAGTTGCTTGATGAGATTTTTTGCGCTCATCCCACAATATTGCCAGCATTCCCAAGTTGCGACTATGCCTAAAAAATGGGAATAATATAGCTATTAAGAGCCACCGCATCAGCTTTGGTCGGCAGGAGCGGTGGCTGACCCCATAGATGGAGTTAACAACATGATGGCAGAAAATACCCGCTACCAGACGGTGCAAGCCTGTGCTGGCGAGGCGATGGATGCTCTGTTTTCGGTTTACTGTGCAGACAGCTTTGATGCTGATCTGTTGGAATCGAGGCTAGCAGAGACGATTCACTTCTTTACTCGGAATGCCCAGAAGCTGACAGCGCTGAACTCAAATTCTGACGCGGCAGAATCAGTTGATGTGAGTTCACATATGCTTTCCCGGCCTCTGAATGGCAATCATGCAGGAGGAGGTAGCGATGTCGTCTGATTCGATACACCCGCCGCTGATTGACCTACGCGATCGCCCGTCGCCTGATGTACTGCGATTGCTGGCGATCGGGAGTCCAGAGGTCGTCAATTCTTGTGTGCTGACGTTGTATCGGTTGGGCTATGCCCGTCCTGAGGAATGGTCTCAGCCGTTGCCCACCGTCAATCCTGGAGAGGTGATGCGGATACTGACTAAAAGGAGTGGGCCAACAACCTAAAAGGGGCAGCCTTTGTGAACAAGCTCAGGGCGTCCCTGGGCTTGTTTTTTATGTTTGGGAAGACTGAACACAGCAGCATTCCTGAATTGTGTGAATGAGGATGACAGGACGGTCGTGATTCAAGCTGGAGCTAAGTCAAAGCAGATTCTCACACTCTTTGAGTATGAGGTGACAGATACCCTGACGGATAGAGATATTCGCATTCTGAATCGGTTGTCCCGTACTGCTGGACAGGAGATACTCAAACCCATCATCCGGCAAGGGCAAGTCTGTTTTCAGGCCCGACAGTTTGTAGGAATTGTGCGTTTGGGCAACCGGACACTCCAGATTTTGCCTAAGATGCACCGGGGAGAGGAGCGTGATGCCAGCATTGCAGAGGCTGGCCGCAATCTCTTGTGGATGCTGGACTATGCTGGGCATCTCAGCATTAAAGAGACTGATCTTGCGGCTTTGCAGAAGGCTCAGGACTGGTTTGAGATACTCATCTATTTCTTTGCGACCCATCTCAAACGACAGTGGCTAAAAGGAGCCCCTCGCAGCTATCAAGCCGTGGATGCAGTATTGCCTGTGTTGAAAGGGAAGTGGCGCATCCCAGTGCAGGTGCGGCGACCCGAGCAGAAGCATCGATTCGCGGTTACCTACGACGAATTTACAACTGATAATCCACTCAATCGGATCTTTCGCTATGTCGTCGAGCTGTTGCGGAAGCTGACGCGAGATCCCCGCAATCGTCAGCTGCTATCGGACTTGTGCTACTGGATGGATGAGGTGACGCTGTTGCCTGCGATCGCCCTTCAAGATGCCCAAAAAGTCCGGCTCACGCGGCTAAATCAGCAGTACGAACCGCTGCTCAATCTAGCAATGCTGTTTTTACAGAATCTGGGCTTAGAGCTATCAGCCAATGACCAGACGGCTTTCGCGTTCCTCTTCGATATGAATCAACTGTTTGAAGGCTTTCTAACGGGGTTTCTGCAACGTCATCGCCGCGAGATTTTGCCAGTAGCGCTCAGCGATTGTCAGTTGCTGCCTCAGGGTCGCCAGGCAGTTTGCCATCTGGCCAAATATCAGGACCGTAGAGTCTTCAGGTTGAAGCCGGATTTAGTGTTGCGAGATCGCGACTACTATCCACTACTGATAGATTTTAAGTACAAGCGGCTTAATCCGAGCGATCGTAAGCTGGGAATTTCCGAAGCGGACTTTTACCAGATGTATGCCTACCTGAATCGGCTTCAGGCTCATCAAGTCACACTGGTCTATCCCCAAACGGCTGGCATGGCCGGACCCATCCGCTCTTGCTTCTCGCTGGAGGGCGGTTCGGGTGAAATTCGAGCGGTAACGGTGAATTTGCTGAGAGATCTGAGCGCAAAAGGGGCACACAAAGAACTGATCGCAGAGCTACGGCAGATATTGGAGCAGCAGAATGGGTGAAGCACAGGCCCCAGCGAAAGATTGGCGATGGGCGCATCTAGGGGTTGGGGGAGATGATGGGCAGGGACAAATCATCGTCTGCAA
>Ga0076930_100900_pt1 | contig 20647 bp, 19 predicted proteins | sample HotLakConsoUCCRE_FD_71149 | JGI IMG/M metagenome (GOLD analysis project Ga0076930, IMG submission 71149) | Hypersaline microbial mat communities from Hot Lake, Washington, USA - Hot Lake Consortium UCC-RE (version 3) (version 3) ...
CATGTGATCCTCGTTCAGTGTCGCAACCGAACAGAATCACAACTGACTGAAATCACTCAACTCTTTTCGGGTCGGGCTCTGAGACATGGGTGACAACCTCGTGCCGAACGGGTTGTCGATTGCCTGAAAGGTGCCCTGTTTCAGGTCGTTATATCCCGGACCATAGCGCATCAAGCTGACGAGCCTGAAGCGGTTATCGTTTTGCTTGATGCCGAGCATTTGACTGGCGAGTACGGTCGAGACATTGATCTTTCTTCGATGCATGCAGATACGTTCACAATTCCTGACTGTGATATCGCGGTCATGGAACGGGTATTCGATCTCGGGCAAGCCTTGATGGTGTCGTACGCAGCGCGTGTCGTGCTCTACCGTTGCTTGCGGGCGCCCCCTATGGCGAGTGCCTGATGAGGGCAGCAGGCTGTGACGCGCCGGCTTGGCCCGGCCCCGCTTGAGCGGTCTTGCGTGTCCTGCGCCCTCATGCAAAGGCCCCGACCACGCATGACGCGGCCGGTGCCGATCATCTTTGCCAGCGGCAGTCTTCGGGCTCAGTCGATGACCTCGACCAGTTCGACCCGGCGATTGAGCGCGCGCCCCTCTTCGGTGCGATTGGTGGTCACCGGCGACATCGGGCCCGCCCCGGCGGGACGCAGGCGCGAGCCGGCGATGCCGTGCCGGTTGCGCAGCCAGGCCACAACGGCGGTGGCGCGATCGAGCGAGAGACCGAGATTGTAGTCGTAGTTGCCCACCCCGTCGGTATGCCCGACCACGAGCAGCCTCAGATCCGGGCGCTCCTCCATCAGATCCGCCACGGTTTCGAGGGCACGCGCCGATTCAGGCAGGATGCGGGCGCTGTCGAAATCGAACAGGATCGCATTGACGATCACCCGCCCGTCGCTGACCAGCCCGCTCTCGAGTTCCTCCACATCCTGCTGCACGAGCTCGGCGGGAACCGCGTCACCGTCCGGCTCTTCCCGTGCCGGCTCCTCTGCCGGGGCGGGCTGGCCGAAAAGGTCGATGGCTTCCATCTCCTCGATCTCGACGACATTGACCATGATGCGCCGTGCGCCCTGGCGCGTGTAGACGGAGAGGGCGATCACGGTTTCCTCATCCTCGCTGCGCGCCAGGATATAGGCATTTTCACCGGAACCCACCGCAGGGCTGCGGGCGAGCAAGCCGTCCGTGCGCCGCAGGAAATTGTAGCCTTCCCTGTTGCCGAGATCATCGCCGATACCGTTGAAGAGAATCTCGAATCCCTCCCCCTCGAAATACTGCAGATAGCTGCGGTAGAGGCGCAGGTTGGCCAGTTCGAGTCCGTCCACGGAGTATTCAAGTTGCAGGTGGGAGCCCTCTACCGCGAAGGTTTCGGGATCTTCCCGACGCTCGTAACGGCTGACGGGAAAGGCGAGTTCAGCGAAATCGGTAAACGCGTCACGGGTGATGAATCCGTCAGGCGGCAGCGGCACGAGGGGATGCGGCTGCGCACCCTCGATGGCGCGCTGGGCATTTGCCGGACCCGCAAGCACGGCGAGGGCGAACACCAGAACGGCAAGACCGGACAGAAAGGACCACGGAAACACGCGCATGTTCGGCTCCTTGAGCAAGAAAGGGTGGACCTTCCCCTATGCTGTTTCGTTGATTCTGGCCCCGTTCGAACGAAGGGGGCATGATGCGAAACTGGAAATCCATGCGCTTATCTGTTTTCGTCAGGATGCAAGGCAGAAGAATACTGCCACGCTTGTTCGTGAAATTTCGGGGGAATCGGTTCATGCCATTGATACGCGTCCTGGGCTTCCTGCTCGTCTTGACAGGGCTGTCCGCAAGCCTGTCCGGGCCGGCAGCGGCAGATCGCATCGTCCTGCGCGTCACCGGCGCCATCGCGGCCCATCATGACGGGATGGCGGAGTTCACCCGCACCGATCTCGAGGCACTGGGCCTGCACAGGCTGCGCACATCCACCAGCGTCACCGACGGCGCGCCGGTCTTCGAGGGGTTCCTGATGCGCGACCTGATGGAGGCGCTCGGGGCCGAGGGGGAGGTGGTGATCGCCCATGCGCTCAACGATTATCGCATGGAAATCCCGATCGAGGATTTCCGGCGATTCGATGTAATCGGCGCGCTCTCCATGGATGGCGAAGCGCTCACGCCCCGCGACAAGGGCCCGGTCTGGATCGTCTATCCCCGCGACGATCACCGCGAGCTGCAGGATATCCGCTACGATACCCGCTGGGTCTGGCAACTGAACAGGATGGAGGTGCGATGAGCATCGCCACGGGTGACGAACCATTGCGGCCCGGTGCGGATGGGGCACGCGACGCCTTGCCGCGGCAACGCTCGTGGCTCGCGCTCTACGGGCCGTTCCTGCCCTTGCTGCTGATCTGCCTGATACCGCTCGCCTTCGCCCTCGCACAGACCTCGGCGCTCGAGCGGGACATGCGCATCGCGGCGACGGAGAACATGCTTTGGGTGGTGAGCCAGACGCAGATGGAGAGCCTGCAGCTCACCCTCGCCGCCGGGGCTCGGGAGCCGGATGCCGCCGCGGTTGAGCATCGTTTCGACATGCTGATGGCACGACTCAACCTGCTGCTTGAAGGACCGCAGCGGCGCTATATGGAAAGTCTCGGCCATGATTCGGCGCTGACGGAAGCCCGTGCGGCCCTGATGCAGCACGATCCGCTGGAACATGGGGGAGATCCGGTGGTGATGAGCGCCCTGCGTGAGGCCGGGCTGGCGATGCAGCCACTGATGAACCGCATCGCCAACGAGGTGATGACCACGGAATGGGATGCGGCGGCGGCCCGTCTGGACGAATACCGGGCCGTACAACGCAATGTGCTGATCGCCGTCGGCTTCGCGCTGCTCGCCGCACTCGCCATGTCGTGGCTGCTGCTGCGCAACCAGCGCGCCCTGCATCGCGGGGAAATCGAGCGGATGCGCGCGGCACGGCTGCACACCCTCCTCGAAAAGGAGCGCGACACTTCCGCCTGGTATCGCGATTTCGCCGCCATGGTCTCGCATCAGATGCGCACGCCCCTGACCCTGATCGACAGTGCCGTGCACCGGCTCGCGCGCAAGGGCGAGGCGGTGACCGGTGCCGATGTGGCACAGCGCCATGAGGTCGTGCGCGGAGCGATCCGGCGCCTGACCCGCCTCGTCGATGGCGCCCTTCTCGCTGGCCAGCTCGACCATGGCCGCATCCGCCCGAGCCTCACGGAAACGTCGCTCGCCGCGATCGCCGGACAGGTGATACGGGAAACCCGGGCACAGGAGCCGGGACGCACGATCACGCTCGCCGGGGACGGGCCTGGGCTGACGGCGCGTTGCGACGAGCACCTGGTCGGGCATATTCTCGGCAACCTGCTCGCGAACGCACTGAAATACAGCCCTGTCGATACACCGGTGGAACTGCGCCTGTTTACACAGGGCGGACGCGTCGCCTGCGCCGTGACCGATCGCGGGCCCGGCATTGCACCGCAGGACCAGCCGCACGTGTTCGAGCGCTATTATCGCGGCGAGGGCAAGGAAGCGGGCCCCGGCACCGGGCTCGGTCTGGCGCTGGCGCGTGATCTCGCGCGCCTGCAGGGCGGCGATGTCGGCATGGAGACCTTTCCGGGCCGAGGCTCGGTCTTCACGCTGTGGCTGCCACGCGCGCATGATCCGCACAAAGGGCAGGAGCGCGGGTCCCGTTGTGGCACGAATTCGCGGGTTCCACCCTCTCGCGATCTGCAGCCGGGATCATTGCCCAGGCGGGAGGAGGTCTGATGGAGGAGGCGCCACTGATCCTGTGCTGCGAGGACGAACCGGCCCTGCGCCGCGACATCGCCGACGAGTTGCGCGAAGCCGGCTACCGGGTATGCGAGGCGGAAAACGGGGCACAGGCGCTCGCGATCCTGGCCGCCTGCCATCCGGATCTGATCCTGTGCGACATCATGATGCCGGGCATCGACGGTTACGGCCTGCTTGCGCAATTCCGTGGCGATTTTCCGCATCTGGCCGATGTGCCGCTGGTCTTTCTCTCGGCCCTGTCGATGGCCGAGGCGGTGGTGCGCGGCAAACGGGCCGGTGCGGATGACTACCTGCCCAAGCCCATCGACTACGATCTCCTGCTCGCCACCATCGAGGCCAGGCTGCGTCAGCGCCGACAGGCCGGGGCGGCGCATGCTCCGACTGCGCGCATCGCCCGCCACATGCTCGACCATCTCGCCATCGGTGTGCTCGCCTTCGACGGACAGGCGCGCCTGAGCCATGTCAACAAGGCCGCCCGCCAGATGCTTCGATCGGCGCGGGACGGGGAGCGGGATACACCCGGCGAAGCGCTTTCCGCGTCGTTTCCGCAGGCCCTGCGCGGGCCGCTGCAGCAGTTGATCGCGGCTGCACGCGCAGGACGAGAAGAGAGCCGTGCCGTGGCCTTCGCAGAAGACGAGACCACGATCGCGATGATGTTCTCCTGCCCGGAACCGGAGGATGGACCGGTCGTGCTGGCCTATCTCACCGATACCCGGCAACGCGCACCGCTTTCCGCCGACATGCTGGGCGCGGTCTTCGCGCTGACACCGACGGAGGCCCAGGTCGCCGGCCATCTCGCCCGGGGCCTGCGTCCCGACGAGGTGGCGAGCCAGATGGGCGTCTCGCCCACCACTGTGGCCTTCCATCTGCGCAACATCTTCGGCAAGACCGGCGCCAAGCGGCAGGCCGACCTCGTCGCCCTGCTGCTTTCGCTCCCGATCCGGACACATGCGTGAGCCGGACCCATCCGTAAGGACGCTCGCTCCGGGTCCGGCAGGGTACCTGATCCGCTGCAGGGATGCGATCCCGTTGGTTTGCACGGGGCGCCGAACGCACCGATCCACTAGCTTGCTCGCGAATCACCTGCGAGGAGAGACAGGCATGTGGGATTTCTCGTTCAGACGCAGCATCGGCATGATGGTTCAGACCATGCCATTCGTGCTGTTGCGCATCGCGGTCTATTTCGGCGTGGCGCTCGCCTATCTGCTGATCACCGGAACGGGCGCCGGGATCGGCTGGGGTATCGGGGCGCTGGGCGATGAGGGTTTTCGCGCCTCCTCCACCTTGTTCGGCGGCCTGACAGGCTTTGGCATCGTCGCCATCGTGATGTACTGGCTGCGTGAATACATCCTCTACCTGGTCAAGGCCGGGCATATCGCGGTGATGGTCGAGCTCATCGACAACCGGCCCATGCCCGAGGGTCGCAGCCAGATCGGCCATGCCCAGGCCATGGTGCGCGAGCGTTTCGCCCAGGCCAGCGTCCTGTTCGCCGTCGATCAACTGGTAAAGGGCGTGTTGCGGGCGATCACCGGGCTGATCCGCGGGGTCTTCACGATCCTGCCGATCCCGGGTATCCGCCAGCTGGTGACCATCCTGCGGGCCTTCCTGCGGGTAGCGGTGGGCTTCATCGACGAGGTGATCCTCGCCCATGGCATGCGCACGCGCGCGACCAACCCCTGGGAATCGGCGCGCACGGCACTGGTTCTCTACGGCCAGAATTACGGACCGATGCTGCGCAATGCGGCCTGGATCACGCTGTTCGTCTACGGGCTGACGCTCCTGATCTTCTTCGTGATGCTCGCACCCGCCGCCCTGATCGCCAACATCTATCCCGGCAACATGGCGATGACGGGCGTGCTGATCGCGGTGATCCTGGCCTGGTCGGTGAAGACGGCCCTGCTGGAGCCACTCGCCGTGGCCTGCCTGCTGCAGGCCTATTTCCGCACCATCGAGGGTCAGGTCCCCGATCCGCAATGGGAGGCCAAGCTCGAGAGCATGTCCGGCAAGTTCCGCACCCTCAAGGACCGCGCCATGCGCAGCGAGACGGTCAATGCGTAACGCCCGTCCGGTCCCGGCATCCGGACGCCGACGCCCTGCGACAGAGGGCAAGGGCCTTCCACCAGAGCCTCATGGGTGAAACCCGCGTTTTTTTCCGCAAGCGAGCGCCCTATACTCCGTGAACGACAATGTCAGCAGACCGTACGGAGAAATCATGTCAGCCGCATCAGCCGCTCAGCATCCGGCGCCGGAACTCGGCGAGACTCTCGACCAGGCCGCGCAATCGCTCGAAGCGCTGCTGGCGCAGGCCGCGTTGCGGATGCGCGAGAAGGTTGTCGTGGAGGGGCGCGTCGATGCGGCGCGACTCGAAGCCGAACAGCATGCCGCTCACGGGCTGGCCTGGCTCGCCACCTATGTCCAGTCGGTACGCGAACTCTCCAGCTACTGCGCGCGGCTGACCGGCGAGGGGCGCTTCGGTGCCATGGAGGAGATGCTGGTGCGCATCGGCGCCGGCGAATATTGCGCCCAGGCGCTCAACGGCATCCCGATGAGCCAGGGCGAGATCCTGCGCCTTTCCGCTTTCGGCTTCGACCATGGCGAGATCGCCCGCTTCTACACCCCCGCCATCGCTGCACTGATCGATGATGGCAATACGGCCGAAAACCGCGCGCAGCTGGTCGCGCTGATGCAGCAATCCTCGGGAACGGCGACTTACGGTGATCCCGGCCTGGACGAGACCCTGGAGGCGATCCGCAGCGAGATGCGGCGCTTTTCCCAGGCGGAGGTCGAGCCGCACGCCCATCACTGGCATGAACAGAACGCGTATATTCCGATGGAGGTCATCAACCAGATGGCCGAACTCGGCGTGTTCGGCCTCACCATTCCCGAAGAGTTCGGCGGGATGGGCCTGACCAAGGTCTCGATGTGCGTCGTCTCCGAGGAATTGTCCCGCGGCTATATCGGGGTCGGCTCCCTCGGCACACGCTCCGAGATCGCGGCAGAGCTGATTCTGGGCGCCGGCACGCCCGATCAGAAGGCGCGTTTCCTGCCCGGCATCGCTTCCGGCGAGATCATCCCCACCGCCGTCTTCACCGAGCCCAATACCGGCTCGGATCTGGCCTCCCTGAAGACCCGCGCGGCGCGCGAGGGCGATGTCTGGAAGGTCTTTGGCAACAAGACCTGGATCACGCATCCGGTGCGCGCCGATCTGATGACCATGCTGGTGCGCACGCGGCCCGAGGAGCCCGGCCATCGCGGGCTTTCGATCCTGCTGGCCGAGAAGCCTCGGGGCAGTGACGAGGATCCCTTCCCCGTCGATGGGCTCACCGGTGGCGAAATCGAGGTGCTCGGCTATCGCGGCATGAAGGAATACGAATTGTCCTTCGACGGTTTCGCAGTCGCCGGCGCGAACTTGCTCGGCGATGTCGAGGGCGAGGGCTTCCGGCAATTGATGCAGACTTTCGAATCCGCGCGTATCCAGACGGCGGCGCGGGCCGTCGGCGTGGCGCAATCGGCGCTCGATCTCGGTCTGCGATACGCGCAGGACCGCATCCAGTTCGGCAAGCCGCTGATCGCCTTCCCGCGCGTGGCCGACAAGCTCGCCATGATGGCCGCCGAGATCCATATCGCGCGCCAGATCACCTATTTCTCCGGGCGCGAGAAGGATGCGGACAAGCGCTGCGATCTCGAGGCCGGCATGGCCAAGCTGCTCGCCGCCCGGGTTGCCTGGGCTGCTGCCGACAATGCGCTCCAGATTCACGGTGGCAATGGCTTCGCGCTGGAATATCCGATCAGCCGGATTCTGTGTGACGCGCGCATCCTCTCGATCTTCGAGGGCGCCGCCGAGATCCAGGCTCAGGTGATCGCGCGCCGACTGATCGACGAGGCATGATCCGGAAAGCATGAGGGACGTGGCCCGGCCAGAAGAAGCCCGCATCCGGATCTCACGGGGGGAACGGTCATGACGCAACGATGGAAGAATCGGCCCGAAGGCGCGAATTGGGGAGAATTCGGGGCCGATGATCAACGCGGCCGGCTCAACCTGATCACCCGGGAGAAGGTCCTGCAGGGACTGGCCGAGGCGCGCGAGGGGCTGACCTTCTGCCTCTCCCTGCCGCTCGACCATCCCGGCGGCAGCGATCTCAATCCCCGGCGCAAGCCGCCGATCCTGCGCCCCACCATTCGCGGCGACCAGCCCAATTTCAACGCCGTGTGGGACGGTGCCGAGGCCGAGGCGACGGATGTCTTCTGCGACGATCTCGCCATCCTGCACCTGCAATATTCGACCCAGTGGGACGCGCTGTCCCATGTCGGATCGCGTTTTGATGCCGATGGCGACGGGATGGCGGAGAAAGTCTATTACAACGGGTTTCGCGCCGGCGAGGATATTGTCGGGCCGCAATCGCTCGACGATGCAGGGTTATCGGAGCGCATGCGTGGGGAGAGCACCTCGCATGCGGGCAGGCTCGGCATCGAGAACATGGCCGCGCACGGCGTTCAGGGACGCGCGGTGATGATCGACCTGCATGCGCAACACGGTGATGAACGGGTCTATGTCGGTTATGACCAGTTGATGCGCGCGATGGAAGCCGACGGGGTCGAGGTCGAACAGGGCGACATGGTCTGCCTGCATACGGGCTTTGCCGAAATGGTGCTCGGCATGAATCGCCGCCCGGATCCCCACCGCCTGCACAATGCCTGCGCCGTTCTGGACGGGCGCGATGAACGCCTGCGCGACTGGATCACGCAAAGCGGCCTCGCCGTTCTTATCGCCGACAATTACGCCGTGGAGGGGCTGCCGGCCATGCCCGGTGAAACCGCCTGCTGTTCGCAATTGCCGTTGCACGAACATTGCCTGTTCAAGCTCGGCATTCATCTGGGGGAATTGTGGCGGCTCACGCCGCTGGCACAATGGCTGCGCGAGAACGGGCGCAACCGCTTCCTGCTGACAGCTCCGCCCCTGCGCCTGCCCGGCGCCGCAGGCTCACCGGTCACGCCGATCGCAACGGTCTGAACCCGTCTGGGCAGGATGCGCCGATGCCCCATCGGGATGGCTGTCGGGCGCGCCTTGCGGAGGCCTCGCTCACGGTCGAGACTGCCTTGACGCACCACATCGACCCTCGCCTACCGTATGAAGGGATGCCCCATGAACGCGCTTGCTCCCATCGCCGCCTTCGCCGACGAGCTCACCGCCATTCGCCGCGATTTCCATGCCCATCCGGAGCTCGGCTTCGAGGAGACCCGCACGGCCGGGATCGTCGCCGAGAAGCTGCGCGCCTGGGGCGTGGATGAAGTCCATACCGGCATCGGCGGCACCGGCGTCGTCGGCGTGATTCGCGGCAAGCAGGGGGGGGAACGCCGGATCGGCCTGCGCGCCGACATGGACGCCCTGCCCATCACCGAGACGACCAATCTGCCCTACAGCTCGAAGAATCCCGGCAGGATGCATGCCTGTGGACATGACGGCCATACCGCCATGCTGCTCGGCGCGGCGCGCTACCTCGCCGAGACCCGCAATTTCGCCGGAACCGCCATCCTGATCTTCCAGCCGGCGGAAGAAGGGCTGGGTGGCGCGCGCCGGATGATCGCAGAAGGCCTGTTCGAGAAATTCCCCTGCGACGAGATCTACGGCCTGCACAATGATCCCAACAGCCCGGAGGGCATCATCGTGGCCAAGCCGGGCCCGGCCATGGCCGGGGCGAGTTTCTTCGACATCCATATCGACGGTACGGGCAGCCATGCCGCCATGCCGCACCAGTCGCGCGATCCGATCGTGATCGCCACCCAGCTGATCCAGCAGATGCAGACCGTGGTGAGCCGCAACACGCCACCATTGAGCCCGATCGTGGTTTCGGTCACCCAGATCCATGCCGGCGCGGCCTATAACGTGGTGCCGGATTCAGCGCATATCGCCGGCACGATCCGCTATTTCGACAGCGCTGTCTCCGCCATGGTCGATGAACGCATTCGTGATCTGTGCGCCGGCATCGCGCGGGGCTTCGGCGTCGAGGTGCGGGTGGACCTGCGCAACGTCTTCGACGTCCTGATGAACGACCCTGAACTGACACAGGCCTATCTGGAGGCTGCGGCGGATATCGTCGGCCCGCAGAACGCCTCGCAGACGGACATCGCCGCGACGGGCAGCGAGGATTTCGCCGACATGCTGAAAATCGTGCCCGGCGCCTATTGCCGCATCGGCCATGCCGGTTCGGTGCCCCTGCACAATCCCGGCTTCGTCCTCGATGACGGCATCCTGCCGATCGGCGCATCCGTGATGGCGCGCATCGTCGAACGCCGCATGCCGGCCTGAAACACGTTGTCGTGAGGACATCATGCCCCGCTCGGACACCAATCTGACGACGGAACGCGCAAGCTTCGTCACCCATCTCGAATGCTCGATGACCGGCGAGACCTATCCCGCCGACCAGCTGCACAATCTCTCGCGAGTGGGTCGCCCGCTGCTGGTGCGCTACGATCTCGACGGCGTGCGCGCGGCGATGACACGCGAAGCGCTGGCCGATCGACCCGAGGATCTGTGGCGCTATCGCGAATTGCTGCCTGTGCGGCGCAAGCAGGATATCGTCAGTCTCGGCGAGAATTTCACGCCGCTCGTGCCGATGCCGCGTCTGGCGGAGAGGGCCGGCGGCGGCGATATCCTGGTCAAGGAGGAGGGGCGCCTGCCCACCGGTTCGTTCAAGGCGCGCGGCCTGGTCATGGCCGTCTCCATGGCGAAGGCGCTCGGCGTGAAGCATATCGCCATGCCGACCAACGGCAATGCCGGCGCGGCACTGTCGGCCTATGCCACCCGCGCGGGAATCCGCACCACGGTGTTCTGCCCGGAGGACACGCCGGAGGTGAACGTCTCGGAGATCGCGCTGCAGGGCTCGGACGTCTATCGCGTCAACGGCCTGATCGATGATTGCGGCAAGATCATCGGCCAGGGCAAGGAGGAGGCCGGCTGGTTCGACTTCTCGACCCTGAAGGAGCCCTACCGGATCGAGGGCAAGAAGACGATGGGGCTGGAACTGGCCGAACAGCTCGGCTGGGAGGTTCCCGATGCGATCTTCTATCCCACCGGCGGCGGGACCGGCCTGATCGGCATGTGGAAGGCCTTCGACGAATTGGAGAAAATCGGCCTGATCGGCTCGAAGCGCCCGCGCATGATCGCGGTCCAGGCCGCAGGCTGCGCGCCGATCGTGCGGGCCTACGAGGCCGGCGAGGAGCATGCGACGCGCTGGGAGGATGCGCAGACCATCGCCTGGGGCGTGCGGGTGCCCCAGGCTGTCGGGGATTTCCTGATCCTGCGTGCCGTGCGTGACAGCGGCGGCTATGCCATGGCGGTTTCCGATCAGGAGATCACGGAAGGCCTCGCGGAAGTGGCGCAGACGGAGGGGCTCCTGCTCTGCCCGGAAGGCGCCGCCACCTGGGCCGCCTGCAAGCGATCTCTCGCAGAGGGGCGGATCGGCAGAGGTGACCGTGTGATGCTGTTCAACTGCGCCACGGGTCTGAAATATCCGCTGCCACGCGCCGAGCAGAGCCTCGACCGGCATCAGCCGATCGATTACGCCAGGTTTCGGTGATCGCTGATTTCCACACGGCGCGGGATTTCACCCGCGCCGCTGCCGCGCGGCGGTGAGGGTGTTCTGCAACAGGCAGGCGATGGTCATCGGGCCGACACCGCCCGGGACCGGGGTGATGGCGCCCGCGACCGCGCGCGCCTCGGCGAAGGCGACATCGCCCACGAGGCGGGTCTTGCCGTCCCCCGCATCAGGATCGGGTACCCGGTTGATGCCGACATCGATGACGATGGCGCCGGGCCTGATCCAGTCGCCACGCACCATTTCAGGGCGCCCCACCGCCGCGACGAGGAGATCGGCGCGCCGGCAGATCGCGGGAAGATCGCGGCTGCGCGAATGGGCAATGGTCACGGTGCAGTTCTCCGCCAGCAGCAATTGCGCCACCGGCTTGCCGACGATGTTGGAGCGGCCCACCACCACGGCTTCCATCCCCGAGAGATCGGCCTGCGCGCTCTTGGCGAGCATCACGCAACCGAGCGGCGTGCAGGGCACGAGCCCGGGCAATCCGGTGGCGAGGCGCCCGGCATTGACCGGGTGAAACCCGTCCACATCCTTGTCCGGATCGATCGCCGCAATCACCTTCTGCGCGTCGATATGATCGGGCAGGGGCAGTTGCACGAGGATTCCGTCAACCGCGTCATCGGCATTGAGCCGTGCGACCAAGGCCAGCAGATCGGCCTCCGGCGTGTCTGCGCTCAGACGGTGCTCGAAGGAGGCCATGCCGATCTCGCGGGTCTGCTTTGCCTTGTTGCGCACATAGACCTGGCTGGCGGCATCCTCTCCGACCAGCACCACGGCGAGGCCCGGGGTGAGCCCGGTGCCGGCAATGCTCTCAACCTCGCCGGCAAGGCGGCTGCGCAGATCGGCGGCGACGGCCTTGCCGTCGATGATGGTGGCGCTCATCACGATGATCCTTGATATGATGCATTGCGGGCAAGGGGCTCGCGCTCTGCGAGCAGGGTTGCAAGGGATTGCGCGAGCCTTTGCGGATCGCCTTCCAGATGCAGGCTCTTGAGCCGTGCATTCGAGCCGGTCATGAGGCTGATCCGGGCGGGTGCGATGCCCAGCGCCCCGGCGATCAGCGCGATCACGGCCCTGTTGGCCTCGCCGTCCCGGGCTTTCTCGCGCACGGTCACGGCGAGCGCCTCGCGCCCGTCACCGATATCCTGAACGCCCCGGATCGCAGCCTGCCTGGCGCCGGGCGTGACGCGCAGATCGAGGCTGATCCCGTCTTCGCGCTCCCTCCAGGCGGGGCGCGCAGGTGAGGGCGCCCCGGTCATGATCAGAAGGCGATCGGATAGAGGTAGCGGATGATGACCTGCTGCAGGAAGAAGATGCCGAGCAGCAGGATGATCGGCGAAAGATCAATCCCGCCGAGATCAGGCATGATCCGCCTGATGCGCGACAGGACCGGTTCCGTCACCCGATGGAGGAAATCGAAGATCATGCGCACGAAATCGTTGCGCGTGTTGATCACGCCGAAAGCCACGAGCCAGCTCATGATCACCATGGCGATGACGAGCCAGGTATAGATCCGCAGGGCCAGCATGATGACGTCGAGAACAGCGAGCATGAGGCGCGTCCAGGTTGGAGAATGTCGGTTCGGCTCGATCCGGGGGCAGCAGGCCCCCCACAGGGTTTAGCGCCCCGCGCCGCCGCCGACAACCATGGCGGCGACAGCCGGGCGCTCAGGGGCGACGCACGAAGCCGAGAATGTCGCGCACGTCGTTCATGGTCTTCGAGGCGATCGCCTCGGCCCGACCGGCGCCGTCAGCGAGGATCGCGTCGATATGGCCGGGATCGGCGGTCAGCCGGCGCATCTCGCCGGCGATCGGGGCGAGCTTCTCCACGGCGAGATCGACCAGCGCGCCCTTGAAGGTGGAGAATTGCGCGCCGCCGAATTCGTCGAGCACGCTCTGGCGCGGCATGTCGCGGAGCGCCGCAAAGATGCCGACGAGATTATCCGCCTCCGGGCGCCCTTCGAGACCTTCGAGCGCGCCCGGCAGCGGCTCGGGATCGGTCTTGGCCTTGCGCACCTTCTGGGCGATGGTGTCGGCATTGTCGGTCAGATTGATGCGCGAGTAATCGGAGGGGTCCGATTTCGACATTTTCTTCGTGCCGTCGCGCAGGCTCATGATCCGCGTCGCCGGGCCCTGGATCAGCGGTTCCGGCTGCGGGAAATATTCCGCGCCATGGCCGAGATCGGCGATCATGTCTGCCCAGTCATTGTTGAATTTCTGGGCGATGTCGCGCGAGAGTTCGAGATGCTGCTTCTGGTCATCGCCCACGGGGACATGGGTGGCGCGGTAGACGAGGATATCGGCGGCCATCAGGGTCGGATAGGCGAACAGCCCCACCGAGGCGTTCTCGCGATCCTTGCCGGCCTTCTCCTTGAACTGCGTCATGCGGCTGAGCCAGCCCATCCGCGCCACGCAGTTGAACACCCAGGCGAGCTCGGCATGCTGGGGCACCTGCGACTGGTTGAAGACGATGTTCTTCTTCGGATCGATGCCGGCGGCGATGAAGGCGGCCGTGACCTCGCGGATCTGGTCCTTGAGCAGCCGCGGATCCTGCGGCACGGTGATGGCGTGCAGATCGACCACGCAATAGATGCAGGAATAATTCTCCTGCATGGTGACGAAACGGCTGATCGCACCGAGATAATTCCCCAGATGCAGATTGCCCGTCGGCTGCACACCGGAAAACACCAATTCCTCAAAACCGGCCATCGACATACCCCTTTCGCGCCGACCCAAACGCGCGCATAGCGGGATTATGGCAAGCCGCGACGGGATGCAAGGGCCGGCGGGCCACACCGGGCTTGCGTCATGCCGCCCTGTGTGATCGGCGCAACCTGCGCCGGGGATCATGGCGCCCGAGCGTGCCCGTCAGCATCGCGAGCAGGCCGTAGACCGGGATTGCCGCGAGGCAGAAGGCGATCAGGACCGGGAGGCTGGTCAGCGGCAGGAATGCATCCGCGCCGAGCACGAAGAGCGCGAAGGCGGTGTTGGCGGCGATCAGGCGCGCAAGCCGCCAGCGGATCAGCGCCGTATGGCGGGGCCGCCTGTGCGGATCCCGGTCGCGCGCGACGCGATGCAGTGCGAGCCATTGCCCGGCAAAGGCGCAGGCGATGCCCAGTCCGAGCCCGGTTGCCCCCGCGAGGTTCGCGCCAAGCGCGCAGGCGGCCAGGGCGAGGGCGAAACTCGCCAGAGCGACGAGGGCGGGCGCGCGCATGCGCTGGCGGGCGAAGAGGATCTGCTCGTTGATCCGGGTCAGTACCGCGAAGGGCAGGCCGCAGGCGAGGCCGGCGAGCAATCCCGCCGTGGCGCTGGCATCCGCCGCATCGAAGGCGCCGCGCGCGAACAAGGCCGTGGTAATCGGCTGCGCCAGCAGGACGAGGCCGATCGTGGCAGGAAGCGCGAGCAGCAGCGCGTCGGAGCGGGCGCGGCGCGCGAGGGTGCGAAAGCCGCTCTGCATGCCGGTTGCGGCCTGATATGCGAGCCGGGGCAGCAGCACGATCCCCGCCAGCGCCGCGATCAGGCCCAGCGGCAGCAGGAAGACGCGTTCGGCATAATGCAGGAAGGCCAGTGCGCCGGGCATGGTCGAGGCAGCGGGCATGGCGGCGAGCAGGAGGAGTTGGGAGCCCGCAGCGGCGATCAGGGCCGGGAACGCGAGCCGCACGAGCCGGCGCTGATCGGCATCGAAAGCCGGTCGGCTCAGGCGGACCGCGCCAGGCAGCCGGCGCAGGGCGCGGGCGAGGAGGGCGAGCTGCATCAGGCTGCCGAGGCTCATCGTCGCCGCGAGCGCGAAGGCCATATGCTTTGGTGTCGGGGCGAGACCGAGCAACGGCGCGGCCAGAAGCGCGATCATGGCCAGATTGACGACGAGCGGGCTCAGGCTGATCGCGAGAAAGCGGCCATGCGCGGCAAGCACCGCGCCGATCAGCGCGGCGAGCGTCATCACCGCGATCGCCGGCAGGGCCAGCCGCGTGGCGGTGACGGCGATGTCGCGGGCCGGGTCATCGGAGGCGAATCCGCCGGCGAGGAGGCCGATCAGGGCGCCGGCGGCGAGGGTGGCGAGGGCGCACAGGGCAATCACCGCGAGCCCGATCGTGGTCAGCGCCCGCCCGGCGAATCCCGCCGCAGCCGCCGACCCGCCGGTCCCGGCGATCTGCGCGTGCAGTGGCACGAAACCGGCATTGACCGCCCCTTCCGAGACCATCCGCCGGGCGAGATTGGGCAGGCGCAGGGCGATCGCAAGCGCCTCCGCCGCCGGACCGGCCCCGAGCACGGCGGCGATCATCACGTCGCGGACGAAGCCGAGAATGCGGGAGAAGGCGGCGGCGCCGGCGACGATGAGGCCGGCTCCCCGCCTGCCTGGAAACCCGGCGGAGGCGCCCGGCAGAGACGAGGCATGTTCGGCTTCAGGGGAATCGGGGGCACACATCGGAGGGGTTCGAGACCTTGATGCGGCGAGGTGCCGGGTTTTGGATGCGGTGAGGCGCCGCCACGTGCCGCGCCATCGACCGGTTTCAGGCGACCGCGACGCCGCCCGGTCTGTCCGGTCCATACCGCTTCTCACCCTCATGGAGCCACGGCGATGTCAGGATCGGTTCGCCGCAATGGCGGCCCTGCAGATAATCGACGCCCCATTCCGCGAGCAGGGCAGCGGTCTCCTCGTCCTCGACCCATTCGGCCACGACGTGGATATCGAGATTGCGTGCGAGATCGACGAGAGTGCGCACAAAGAAGCGGTCATCGGGTGAACGCGGAAGATTCTGTACGAAGGCGCCGTCGATCTTGAGGATGTCGACGGGGAAGCTGCGCAGATGGCGGAAAGAAGTGTGGCCGGCGCCGAAATCGTCGATGGCGATGCGCACGCCGAGTTGTTTCATCATCTCCAGCTGGATGCGGGTCTGGGCGGGATCGCGCACGGCGCTGGTCTCGGTAATCTCGATGATCAGCCGGTCCGCCACGCCCGGATGGGCGCGCAGATGCGCGTCCAGCGCACCGAGCCAATCCGGTCGCTCCAGGGTCGAGGGCGAGAGATTGACGGAGAGCCGCTCGTGAGGATGCGCCGCCAGCCATTCCGTGGCGAGTTCCAGCATGCGCGCATCGAGCAGCGCCATCAGCCCGGCCCGCTCCACCGTGGGCATGATCTCGGCACCGGCGAGGAGGGGCATGTCCGGGCGTTCCAGCCGTGCGAGGGCCTCGCAGAAAACCGTCTCCCGCGTGCGCGCATCGACCACCGGCTGGCGTGCAAAGATCAGCCGGCGCTCGTTGAGCGCATCGATCACCGCGTGGGCAGAGAGTTGAGGGGCGGCGCGCAGGCGCGCCTCGCATTTGAGATCATGGATCACCACCGTCTCGTGCGGCTGGTGGCGCGCACGGGCAAGCGCATCCTCGGCGCGCCGAACCAGCGCGGTGGCGTCGCGGGCATGATCGGGGGCACAGGCCGCCCCGATTCGCAGACTGACGGGGAAGGTCCCGTGCGCGGTCACGACCGGTGTTTCACAGACGACGTCACGCAGTCTCTGTGCGGCGATCGGCGCCTGTGCGGCGGTACATGACATCATCGCCACGGCGAAGCGATTGCTGGCATAGCGGGTGATCTTGTCGCGGCTGCGCAGGACCTTGCGGATGCGCCGGGCGACCTCGTCGATCACGCAATCCCCGCCGTCGAAACCGATCTCGTCATTGATGCGCTCGAGATTGTCGATTGCGGCAATCATGACCGTGATCCGCCGCTTTGACCGCCCCGTTTCGATGACGTCGCCGGCAATATAGTCGATGAAGGCGGCGCGATCGCCCATACGCATCACCGAGGCGTCACAGGCCTCCACCCGCACGACCCCATGGGCGCGTACGGGATGCCCCTCGGGCCCTGCATACCAGCGCCCGGAATCCTCCACCGCAATACGGCGACCGCCGGGCAGCGCGAGATTGTAACGGGTCCGAAACGGCACGCCGCCACCCGTATCGGTGCCGCTGGCCAGGCCGATGGTCTCGTTGCGCGTGATCCCGCTGCCCGGTTCCACCATCAGCCCGTAGCCGGCGCCTGTGGCGAGTGGTGCGGGATCCTCGAGGCCGAGCACGTCTGCGACATTGCTGCTCCAGGCCAGGGCATCGCTGAGGATGTTCCAGTCATAGATCATCTCGCCGATCGAGGTGAGCACGGCGCGCGGGTCGAGTTCGGATTCGGAGCCATTCGCATACGGCTTGCGCAGCTGCGCCGGCTTCGAGGTGTCATGCCGGGCTTCTGGCGGCCTTTGCTGATCCGACATGCGATGACGTCCCTCCCGGACTTGCCTCAGTGACGCGCCCCGTCGGGCGGTTCGGATTGCGTCGGAACGGGACGCCCCGCGCCGGAGGGCCCCGCCATACCCGTGGAAACGGGCTGTCGTCATTGCGACACGTTTCAAAATGATGCGTAAAGGAAGGTTAATGACACGTTAAAACTGGCAGACGAATTGCAGTGATTCGGGATCATGCGTCGCGAGGTTTCATTCTATGCATAACGAAGCATTGACACCGAACGCTCCTGATCCCACCCCTTCACGCAAGGTTACCCCGGCCCGGGCGCTGGCTGTCGTCTCGCCGGATCCGCAAGACAGGGGAGCGGCCAATGATGCGGCGCAGGCGCGTTCGGCGCGGGATTCTCAGAAGGCGGAGACGACAACCAATCCGCGCGAAACCGGCCTCGCCAGCACACGCGCGCGCACCAGCGCCCTCTTCCTGACCCAGCTGATTGCTTGTGCGCGCCGCCTTCCGGCCTATCGCGAGCGCCGCCGGGCCGCACCGGACGAGGCGGTGCGGGCCTATGGTGCTGCCTCGGTACCGCACCGGCGCTCCGCACGGGTGATCTCGGATTTCTGAGAGCTTATGCCGACGGTGCTGCCGGCGCTTCAGCGCCCGAACAGACCGCCACCCCCGGCCCGGGCCGTGCGCTGAACCCGCTGGAGCCCCTCATTGGCGACGCTGTTGTTGCGATCGAGGCCGATCGCACGCTGATAGCTGAGCAGGGCTTCCGAACGATCGCCCGACCGCTCGAGCGCAACGCCGCGCCACGCCCAGGCATCGGCATTGCTGTTATCGACATTGAGGGAGGCGTTGAAATCCTCGATCGCCTTCTCGTAGTCCCCCTGGGCCGTGAGGCTCTGGCCGCGCGCATTGTAAGGGGCGGCGACATAGGGATTGCGCCCGATGGCGGCGTCGAAATCGAGTACCGCCTCGCGATGGTTGTTCATGCGCTGATGCACGAGGCCGCGCGAGTGCAGCGCCTGCGCCGATTCGGGATTGAGATTGAGGGCCCTGTCGAGATCCGCGAGGGCGCGCTCCGACTGCCCCTGAACGCGCAGGAGGTTGGCCCGCGCTATCAGCGCCGGAACGTAATTCTCGTCAGCGGCGAGTGCATTGTTGAAATCCGCAAGCGCCCGCTGCTCTTCCCCGATCTGGCGATTGGCCAGTCCACGATTGGTCAGGGCCGGCGCGTAGCCGGGATCGAGCTCGATGGCGCGCCCGAAATCGGCCATGGCCTCGCGGAACTGGCCAATCCGGGCATAGGCTGCGCCTCGCGTATTGTAGGCTGCCGCATCGCGGGGGTTGCGCTCGATCACCTCCGAGAGCGAGGCGATGTTGGCGCGCACGACCTCGGCATCACCTTGCTCGAGCTCCGCGACGGATTGCACGGCGCTCATCCGGTTGACAGTTTCACAGGCCGCGAGTCCGAAGCCGATCATGGCGATGAAACCCAGACGCTGCACCAGCCGCATCGGCGCCGGGGCACCGCGCCGGAGCATCGGATCAGCCTTGATGGGCATGCGCTCGTCCTTCATGCTCGATACTCCCCTGCCCGTCGTCATGCCAAGGATCGGCTCGCCTGCCCGGCATTCTGTCCGGGCTCCTCGTACCCGCCTCGGCATTCGCCAGAATACACGGGCCCTTCGTCCTGACAAACCCGATCGAACGACAATTCCGGGATCACCCCTTAAGGCTTGCGCTGCGCTCGTGCGGGCCCGTGATCCGCCCATACGACGAAGAGCGCCAACCGATTCGGCAGGCGCTCGATAAACTGTCGCAATGAACCGAGCCTCGCAGTTCCGCCGCTTTCGGGGCGAATATGCCGATTCCGACGCGGCGCGACCGCGACCGGCCATTGACCCCGGTCAACTCCGGAATCCAGGCCGCTCAGCGGGCCTTGCCCTTCGAAGGCAGCAGACCCTCGCGCTGCATGCGCTTGCGGATCAGCTTGCGGGCGCGGCGGACGGCCTCGGCCTTTTCACGCGCACGCTTTTCGGACGGCTTCTCATAATGGCCGCGCAACTTCATCTCGCGGAAGATGCCCTCGCGCTGCATCTTCTTCTTGAGAGCGCGGAGAGCCTGGTCGACATTGTTGTCACGAACGAGAACCTGCACGCGAAAACCTTCCTTAAGCTTCAGAACCGGCGCCCGGGGCGCCCATGGTTGTTGACGGAGGCGACGCCTGTCACGCATGACGAGGCGGAGCGTCACCAGAATATGACGACGTGCGGCGCGCAAGCGTTTGCGCACCCACCGGATGCGGCGACATAACAGAACGACCCGCCCTTGTCCACAGGCACGAAACCCCGAATCGCAGCGGAAAGACGGGCCTCGCCCCTCGGGATGCGTATTTCGGGATGCATCGCGGCGGCCGGCATCCTATACAGGGGCGAAAGCCGTAGACGTGTTGACTGCGATCACGATGCCGCCGCTTGCCGAGGCGATTGTGGTGTGCATGGTCCCAGACCGGACCGGGAGCCCGAAGAGACGTGACGACCCCCAGCACCGACAAGGGCGTCCTGACGCCGGAGAGCCGCGAGGATGATCTCGACGCCTCGCTGCGTCCCCTGAACCTGTCAGATTTTACCGGCCAGAAGGCCGCGCGCGCCAATCTCCAGGTCTTCATCGGGGCGGCGAAGGCGCGGGGCGAGGCGCTCGATCACGTGCTCTTCGTCGGGCCCCCGGGGCTGGGCAAGACCACGCTGGCGCAGATCGTGGCGCGCGAACTCGGTGCGAATTTCCGCTCGACATCCGGCCCCGTCATCGCCAAGGCCGGCGATCTCGCCGCGCAGCTCACCAACCTGGAAGAGCGCGACGTGCTCTTCATCGACGAAATCCACCGCCTGAACCCCGCCGTGGAGGAGATTCTCTATCCCGCCATGGAGGATTTCCAGCTCGATCTCGTCATCGGCGAGGGGCCGGCGGCGCGTTCGGTCAAGATCGAACTGCCGAAATTCACCCTCGTCGGCGCCACCACCCGCGCCGGCCTCC
>Ga0076930_100902_pt1 | contig 20608 bp, 17 predicted proteins | sample HotLakConsoUCCRE_FD_71149 | JGI IMG/M metagenome (GOLD analysis project Ga0076930, IMG submission 71149) | Hypersaline microbial mat communities from Hot Lake, Washington, USA - Hot Lake Consortium UCC-RE (version 3) (version 3) ...
ACGGCGTCCGCGGGATCGGGTCGGTCTACTACCTCGGATACGCATCAACCCATGTTGAGTTCATAGACGAGGGGCCGCTCTGGGCGCTCGTCGCCTTCACGATCTTCGCCTCTACGGTCATTCACGGCCTCACCGCGAGCGCGACGATCGACATGCTGGACCGGTAGACTGGCGGCGGAGACGCCATCGGGTCCGACCGGCCCGGAACAGAGCGGAAACGACGGCGCCGCCCGTGGACAGATCGAGGAGCGAAGCCGCGTCGCCCGGCACGGAGATCGAGCCGGATCACCCGTCGGCCTGATGCACGCGGGCCGGCTTTGAGATGTGCTGTCGAAGCCGTCCACCACCGCCCCCCGCCCCCGGAAAGGACACGCGCCCATGGGCCTCTGGCGGCCTCCTACGGACTTGCCGGGGACCCGACGCCTGCGGGACGTCATCGACGATCTGACTCCGGGCAGGACGGCACGTCCGGCTGCAGCCTTGACCATCGGCGGCACGGCGGAGACAGCGCCGTCTGCATGGCGTTGGATTGCGGAGGTCATATCTCCGGCCGACAGCCGGATGGTCCCGCCACTACCGGCCGAACTGGGCCCTGTAGCTGCCGGGGGTCGTTCCAACGTTGCGGCTGAACACGCGCGCGAAATGAGCCTGGTCGGAGAACCCGGCGAGAAACCCGATCTCCGCGAGACCGGGCCCGGCCGCATTGCAAAGATGTGCCGCCGCGACCTGCAGGCGCGCTTCGGAAACGAGGCGCGAGAAGGTCATCGCCTCCCGCGCAAGCCGGCGCTGCAGGGTGCGGGGCGACGTGGCCGCCTCGTTGGCGAGATCTGCCAGCGTCCAGCGGCGGACCGGATCGGCGGCGAGGCGCTGGCGCAGCGCGATGGTGGCATCGGAGGAACCCGGTTCGAGACGCGGTGAAGGGGCCGGGCCTTCACGCACCGACAGGAGCATGCTCCCGAGCGCATCAAGCCGGTGCGGGGCGTGCCAGACGCCGTTCTCGCGCCAGATCTCGCCGGTCTCTGTCGCCAACGTCACCGGGGCCGCTCGGACCGTCTCCGTCAGGATCGTCAGAACGCCCAGCACGAGGAGGGTCTCGACGAAGACCGGAGGAGCGCCGCCGTCTCGCGCGCGATGGATCATGCGGAAGGTCCCGCCGCCCAGATCCCGGGTCTCCACCGTATGGCGCCCGTGGCTGAACCGCTCGAGCCGATGCCATCGGTCCAGCAGGTCGTGCGTGTCCCGAGCCAGGAGCAGCGCCTGCACGACCGGCTCCGGCGGCATACGGGGTGCGGCGTCGGCAATGGACAGGATCGCGACCGGGCCATGGGCGTCGAGGATCGGGTCCAGTGCGGCCCGTTTGTGCGCGATGGCCACGCGCGCGCCCGCCGGGGGCGGCACCGGGAGGGCGATCCCCTGCCGCGCCAAACCGGCCGCGACCAGCCGCATCATGGCCCCCGGTGCGAAACTCTGTCCGTCGTTCCTGATGGTCACCCCGAGCGCTCCTGTCCAACGGCAGTATGACCTGTAGCAGGGGCTGTGGTCATCCGCTTCGCGGCATGACCCCTCATGCGACGAGATCTTCCGGTCGGAGAGGGAAGCGCCGCAGCCTGTGCCCGGTGGCCGCGCGGATCGCATTGGCGATGGCGCCGGGCCCGGCGACGATGGCGGTCTCTCCCGCGCCCTGGGGCGCGCGGTCGCTCAGGATCAGGTCCACGGTGATCGGCGGAACCTCGTTGAAGCGCGGAACGGGGGCATCCGCGAAGGTCCGGGCCACGACATGCCCGGCTTCGGTCGGCAGGTCGTCCATCAGCACCATCCCGAGGCTCCAGACGAGGTTGCCCTCGCATTGCGCGCGCACCTGGTCGGGGTTGATGACCAGACCGCAGTCATGCACGCACCAGAGCCCCGTGACCTGCACCCGGCCCCGATCGTCGACGGTCACCTCCGCGACGGCGGCGGCGTAGCTCGTCTCCTTGTAGATCCCGCAGCCGATGCCGCGCCCGAGGCGGAGACCCTCCATTGCCACAGGCTCACGCCCCCAGTCCGCGATCTCGCCCACCCGCGCCAGCACCGCCGCGAGGATCGGATCCGCCACATGCGCGAGGCGGAAGGCCAGCGGGTCCGCCCCGGAGACAATCGCCGCCTCGTCGATGGCGCTTTCGATGGCCAGCGCGTTCGGCCCCGCACCGAGCCCGCGCCATCCGCCGGTATGCACCGGCAGACGGACGGTGTCATAGGCCGCGCGCGCCCGGCCGAGCACGTAGGGCGCCGCCATCCCCCGCGCCACGCCGCCATCCCCGGCGAGAAGGTCCGTGCCCCGCTGCATCCACACCGGCACCACAGCGGAGGTGAACATGACGTGGGACGAGACCTGGGCGTGGTCCCAGTCCGTGATGCGCCCGTCCCTCAGCCGCGCCCTGATCCGGTGCGACGACGGCGGGCGGTGAAAGCCGAGGGCGTATTCCTGCCCACGCGTCCACTGCACCTTGACCGGGGCGCCGGCGGCACGGGCGAGCGCCGCAGCCTCCGCTTCGACCGTGCAGATCGTCTTGCCGCCGAAGGCCCCGCCGATGCGGCAGGATTGCACCGTGACCGCCTCGGCCTGCTGGCGAAAGGCATCGGCCAGCACGTCGCGGATGTAGAAGGCGTCCTGGGTCCCGGTCCAGACCTTGAGCCCGTCCGCGTCCCACTCGGCGACCGCCACGCGCGGCTCGATCGGCCCGTGGGCGGCCAGCGGCACGTCAAGGCGCAGGTCCACGTCCCAGTCTCCTTCCAGCGGCTCGCCATCCAGAACCCGATGCGGCAGCGCCCCCTCGGCAAGTCGCGCGTCGATGTCGATGGCGCGCGCGATGTCCATCCGGGGCGGATCCCCCGCGATGTCCCACTCCACCCGCAGCGCCTCGGCGATGGCCTCCAGCGCACCCGGACGCGACGCTGTGATGCCGAGACCCCGCGCCTTGCCGATCGGCGGGCCGCACTCCTCGACCACGGCGACGAAACCCGGCACGGCCCGCGCGGCCTCAATGCTCCAGCGCAAGGGCTGCGACGCGACCTCGCTCGAGGCCGGGGCGCGCAGCACCCTGCCGAAGAGCATCCCCGGCAGCCGCACGTCGGCGGCATAGAGCGGCGCGCCGGTGACGATCCCGCGCCCCTGCGCGATCTCGGGCCTCGCGCCGATCAGTCCGCCGGGGCGCATGGCGCGCAGCTCCGACAGCGGCCGCTCCGTAACCGTGACCACGCCCGTCACCCGTCCTGCGGCCAGCGCGTCGCGCAGCGCGGCGCAGGCCTGCGCGAGAGGCTCGGCGTAGAGCATGACGGATTCGCTGCCCACCGTCGCCCTGACCCGCGCCATGCCGGTGGCGTGCATCACGACATCGACCACGTCCCAGTCCACCCCAAGCTCGGCGCAGGCCACCTGCTTCAGCGCCGTGGCGATGTTCTGTCCCATCTCGGCCCTCGGCAGGGTCAGGATGAACCGGCCGTCCCGATGCGCGATCCAGCCGAGCGCCGTTTCCGCGTCGGGCACGGGGCGCGCGGGGATGACAGGCACCTGGCTCCAGACCGCGGCACCCGCGCCGACCACCGCCACGAGACCGCCAGCGGCGACCGTGAGAAAGCTTCGCCGCCGCATCAGGAGGTCTCGGACGCGCGCAGGATGGCCGCGCGGATGCGTGGATAGGTCCCGCATCGGCAGAGATTGCCGTCCATCGCCGTGTCGATGTCATCCTGGCGAGGGTCCGGCGTCCGCTCCAGCAGCGCGACGGCGGACATGATCTGCCCGGCCTGACAGTAGCCGCATTGCGGCACGGCGAGGTCGAGCCAGGCCTGCTGAACGGGATGCAGCGCCTCCGCGCCGGCCAGTCCCTCGACCGTGCGGACCGCGAGGCCGTCCATATCGCCCGCCCGCATCGAGCAGGCCCGTGCCGCCGCGCCCTCCACGATGACGGTGCAGGCGCCGCAGATGCCGACACCGCAGCCGAACTTCGCGCCCGTCAGGCCGAAATGCTCCCGCAAGAGAAAGAGCAGCGTCTCGTCCGCCCAGTCCGGCGGGATGTCTTGGCTGGTGCCGTTGAGGACGAAGCGCATGAAAAACTCCCAGTCAGGATCCGTGTCGAAAGTTAAGCGGCTTCCGATCCGCCGTCTTGAACCCTCACGCCAGATTTGCGGCGTCTGGTCCAACCGCCCGGCGCCGGGGGAACAAGCCGGACGCCAGCGACGCATCGGACTGACCGGAAGCGATCAGTAACGACGCGATGCCATGATCCGTCTGTGCTGGGGACTACCCCGGTTCGAGGGTGCCCGGGGAGATGCCGCCGCAGCGGATGCCCAATGCGACGGCGGCGGAGAGTTCAGCCGCCTCCACGACCCGAAGTGCCCCGGATCCCCATCGCCGCCGAACCGGGGCACCACGGGTCCAGGAAAGGACCAGCGGGCCCTGGCCAACGGGGTAGAGTCAGGTGCGCTTGCCCCGGTCCGGCGAATGCCGGAGGCGGACCTTCAATCAGGCGATCAGAAGGTTGTAGCAGAGACGACGCCAGGACGTCGGGTCTGGTGCCTCTGGCCTAGCCGCGCTCACCCCAGCACGAAGTCCCCCGCGTCGAGCGCACCTCCGGCCATCGGCTTCAGCACCGTCAGCACGTCGCCGTCGCCGAAATCGAGCCGCCAGTGGGCCGGGGTCTCGGAGATCAGACCTGCGAGCTGGGCGGCGTTGGCGATGCCGAGACCGCCCGCGCCGAGCACGATCGTGTCCACCTTCTGCATGTCCGCGATGGTGTCCTGGCCGTAGCCCCGCTTGAACACGAACCGGTCCGCGCCCTGGCCGCCGAACATCAGGTCATTGCCGGTGCCGCCATAGATCCGGTCGTTGCCGCCCTCGCCGACGAGCAGGTCGTCGTCGAGACCCGAGGTCGGTCCCTCGTCCACGGAGACGTGGAGCATGTAGGAGGCATTGCGGGCAATCGGATCGGGCGGGCCGTCGAAGGGATCCCGAATCTTGTCGTCCGTGGACCGTCCGACGACCGCGAAATAGCGTCCACCCTCGGCAAAGGTGTAGGTCAGGAAGGAATCGAGGGCCCCGTTCGGCGTTCCCGCACTGCCCAGATCACCCCCGGCATTGTCGTTGTTGGCGAGAATCTTGCCGGACCCGTCGACAATGGAGATCTCGGTGTCGACGGGTCCCCAGGATCGCGCCGGGGAAAACGATAAGGTCAGTGGGGGGCGGAGCCGGTTCCGCCCGGATTGATATCCCTGACCTGCTCGACCTGCCCGTCCGACGTCACCCGCCAGAGCTCGATGCCATTACTGCCGTCGTCCGCGTGGAAATAGAGCGCCCCGCCGAACTCGGTGAAGCCGAGGGGGAAGGAGTCGCCCCCGCCCGGATTGATATCCGCGACCCGCTCGGCCTGCCCGTCCGCCGTCACCCGCCAGAGCTCGCGGCCGCTGGTGCTGTCAAACGCGCTGAAATAGAGGGCCCCTCAAACTCGGTAAACCCGATGGGGGAGGAGCCGCCTGGACCCGGCTCGATATCCGCGACCTGCTCGACCTGCCCCTCCGCTGTCACCCGCCAGAGTTCGTCGCCAGTGCTGCCGTCAGACGCGTGGAAATAGAGCGCCCCGCCGTCGGGCCGGGTCTCCACCTGCACGCTGCCCGTGGCCATGGACCCGGTCCCGTCGAGGACGTCATAGGTAAAGAGTCCTCCGCCGACCTCTCCGCGGTCGCCGCCGCGGTAGCGCAGGCCCTGCTGTTCGGCCACGCTGAGACTCTGGTTCAGGATCAGTGCTTCGCCGTCCGCCGTCCCGATGCGTCCCACGGCGGGATGCCCGGTGACAGTGATCTTGACCGGAACCGTCGCCGTTGGCTCATCGAGACCGAGAGGGACCCACGAGTCCCGGCCCACCACGACTTTCTTGAAACGATCCAGAACGAAGTTCGACATCAGGGTGGTGGTCCACCAACAGTCCCTCGTGACGGAACTGCACGTCACCCTCGGGACCGGCCGCAGTCATCCTCGGGACCGGCCGCAGCTGCAGGCTGCCCCACGAAAGATCGATAATTAACGTCAAGACAAGCAGCACAGAGCCCGTGTGTCCACCCTGGTTTTCCGTTCTGAAACCTTTGGCGGTCTGTGCTGTAACCCTTGGCGGAGCGCCTCCGAATTTGGCGCCCGCGTACAAAACTCCATTACGTTCGGCACCATGGCGATACGTGATCGCAGTCAGGTCCGCGCCCAAGCTGGATGTCCGCGAGAAGATTGGCACCCCCACATGCACAAAATAGTTGAAAAGCGGCCCGGAAGGAGCGACTTTCGCGATAAAGCGCAGGTTTGAATTCTTGATTCTTCAAAGCCGCAAATACTGGGCAGACTTCGGCCTCGTCAGCCAGCCAAAGGGTTTCAGGGATGATCCAGAAGGGTTTGCAAGTCGGTGCTGCCATTGTGCTGCTCGGAATGGCGCTGCCCCAGACAGCCGCTGCCGAAACACTGGAGCGCGCCGCCGATCTGGTCGAGAACGCCATTGAGGAGCATCGCCTCTTCCAGACCTGCATGTCGCTCTTGCCCCGGGAACCGGCCATGGTGTCGGATATCTGGACTCTCTTGGCCAATGACGCACTTGAGGTTCTCTCAATCCATCCCGGCACGGAGTCGATTTCGGCAACATTACGAGCCGCGCTGGAGCCTGGAGCGCTGGTGCCGTCGCTTGACACCTCTTATGGTGAACTGCTCGAATTCTGCCTCGCCGATCCTGAATGGTCGATCCGATTGCAGCGCCTTGAGATCATTCAGCTTCCGCGAGACCTGGAGCTCCTGTTCGAAAACTGAACTTCAATTCGACTGGTGACATGAGGCATCGCAGAAAATCCGCAGGATGTCCTGAAATGGCGAGATTTCATGGGGATTATGCACGTTGATTTCTCCGACAACCGCAACCTGGTCCGAAACCGCAGCTTGAACGGCAACCGGACGGGCAGCCTCGACAGAGGCATGGCAGCGACCCTGTACGTAGGTGTTGTCAGAAGTCGATCGCGAAAACAGCCCGGATCCGCGATCGGCCCGTCGAGGGAGATGAGGCCGCGTTTCGGGAAGAAAGTGAAGACCTCGCCCGGCGTGCCCTGCGACTTTTGCGTCCGCTCTTTCACTTCGCCCCGGTCTGGCAATCCCGGTGTCAGCCGAACCGGTCTTTCGCAGTCTTCAGATAACCGCCGACCGGACCTTCGCCGACACCCATTCGGACAGCACGACCGTCGCGAGGATGACGAGCAGGATCATCGTCACCTGCGGCCAGGCCAGCACATTCAGTGACGCGTTGAGCTTCAGTCCCAGCCCGCCTGCCCCGACCAGACCGAGGATCGCGCTCTCGCGGATATTGATGTCCCAGCGGAAGACCGTGATGCCCCAGAAGGCCGGCAGGATCTGCGGCACGATGCCGTAGTCGAGCACCTGTGCGGGCGAGGCCCCCGTGGCCCTGATCGCCTCGATCTGCCGGACATCGGTCTCCTCGATCGCCTCGTAGAGCAGCTTGCCGATGAAGCCGATGGAGCGCAGCCCGATCGCGATGATCCCGGCGAGGATGCCGGGACCGAGGATCGCAACCAGAAGCAGCGCCCAGATCAGCGAATTGATCGAGCGCGACGCGACGATGACGAAGAGCGCCAGGGGCCGCAGAAGGAGCGCGGACGGCGTGGTGTTGCGCGCCGCGAGGAACGCCGTCGGCACGGCCAGGATCACGCCGAGCAGCGTGCCGAGGATCGCCATGTTCAAAGTGTCCCAGAGCGGCACGAGAAGCTCCGGCAGGTAGGACAGGCGCGGCGGGAACATGCGGTCCCCGATGTCGGCCGCCTGCCGGGGCGCGTCGGCGACGAAGGCCCAGATCGTCGTTTCCGTCATCACCTGCCAGCACCACACGAAAAGCGCCACCAGCCCGAGCCAGCCGAACCAGAGCGCCAGCCGGGCGCCGCGGCTGCGGTGCCGCCAGCGGACGGGGAATGCAGCATCGGTCATTGCAGGAACTTTCGCAGGTATGAGGAGCCGTATTCGGCCACCATCACGCAACCAATGATGATCAGCAGGATCGCCCCGGCGCTGTCGTATTCGTAGCGGTCCATCGCGGTGTTGAGCGTGGCGCCGATCCCGCCAGCACCGACGATGCCGATCACGGCGCTTTCGCGGAAATTGATGTCGAGCCGGTAGAGAGACAGGCCGATCAGCCGCGGCATCACCTGCGGCTGGATGCCGTAGTTCAGCACCTGCATCCACGATCCGCCCGTGGACCGGATCGCTTCGACCTGCGCCTCCTCGATGTCCTCGATGTCCTCGGCCAGCAGCTTGCCGATGAACCCGATGGTTGCGAAGCTGAGCGTGAGGAACCCTGCAAATGGACCGAAGCCGAACATCGCCACGAAGAAGATCGCGATGATGACCTCCTGCAGCGAGCGGCTGACGGCGATGATGCTGCGGCAGATGTAGTAGACCCAGGCAGGCGCGAAATTGCGCGCAGCGCCGATGCCGATGGGAACCGAGATCGCGACGCCGACGACCGTCGACGTGAGCGTCATCGTCAGGCTTTCGACGAGCCCCTTGGAGATGTCGCTCCAGCGCGAGGTGAAATCCGGTTGCAGGAACCCCTGCACGAACCTCAGGCCGCGGTCCATCCCGACCGACACGCGCGCCCAGTTCACCTCGACCGTGCCGAGGGCGAGCACCAGGTAGACGAGAACGCCCAGCTGGATGCCGTAGCGCCATCCCCGGTGCGTGAGGATCTGAGGCGGGCGGCGCCAGGTGGTGGGATAGGGCGTCATGCCGACAGCGCGGCGAGCCTGCGGGCTGCCTCGGCCTCGGCCTCGCGGTCATCCTCGCCGTCCTTGCGCATCGCCGTCCAGTCTTCCGCGCCGTAGATCGTGGTCAGCTCTGCCTCTGTCAGGTCGTCGGGCGTTCCGTCGAACACGACACGCCCCGCCCGCAGCCCGACGATGCGCTGCATGAACTGCTGCGCCAGCGGCACGTCGTGGATGTTGACGATGGCGGGCAGCCCGCGCTCGCGGCAGATCTCGGTCAGCAGGCGCATGATCTGGCGGCTGGTCTTGGGATCGAGGCTGGCGGTGGGCTCGTCCACCAGCAGCAGCTCAGGCTCCTGGCTCAGCGCCCGGGCGATGCCGACGCGCTGGCGCTGGCCGCCCGACAGGGCATCGGCGCGCTTGTCGGCATGTTCCATCAGCCCGACCCGGTCGAGCAGCCGATAGGCCCGTTCGATGTCGCTGCCCGGAAAGCGCCGCAGGAAGCTCTGCCAGAAGCCGACGTAGCCAAGCCGCCCGGACAGGACATTCTCCATCACCGTCAGCCGTTCGACCAGCGCATATTCCTGGAAGATCATCCCGATCCGCCGCCGCTCGCGGCGCAATGCGCGCGGCGGCAGGCGGGCGAGATCGACGTCGCCAAGCATGATCTGCCCCGACGAGGGCTCCACCAGCCGGTTGATGCAGCGGATCAGCGTCGACTTGCCGGCGCCCGAAGGACCGATCAGCCCGACGACCTGACCCTTGGGCACGCTGAGCGTCACGTCGGTCAACGCCTTGTCGCCGGTCTTGTAGACCTTCGTCAGGCCCCGCAGTTCGAGCATGGTGCGCCTTTCACGAAAAGCGTTGGATGCGGGCGATTGCTCGCCCGCATCCCGGTCCGTTCAACACTCGCTTACTGGCAGGCGTAGGATACGCCGGTCGCCTCGTCGATCTGGCGGATGACCGCCCAGTCTTCGGCGAAGGTGATCGGGATGAACTGCGCTTCGCCCGACTTGGAGAATTCCTCCTCCAGCGTCGTGCCTTCCCAGTCGAAGCTGAAGAAGGCATCGCGGATCGCCTCCTGCAACTCGGGGGTCAGGTTGTGCGCGGTGCCGTAGCCCGTCGTCGGGAAGGTCTGCGACGTGTAGATGACCGACAGCTGATCTTCGGACACCACGTCCCGATCCAGCATGCGCGCCTTGACCGAGTTGGCGATCGCGGCGGCGGGATAATCCATGTTCGCCACGCCGAGGATCGAGGCATCATGCGCCCCGGAGAACACCGGCTCGAAATCGGTCCCGGCAATCAAACCGAACTCGGAGCCAAGCAAGGCCGAGGGGGCCTTGAAGCCCGAGTTCGACGTCTCGGAGGTGAAGGCGAGCTGGCTGCCGGCGAGGTCGGCGACCTCCTCGATGCCCGACCCGGGATGGGTGATGATCTCCATCTCGTAGCCGAACGAGCCGTCCTCGGCCGCCATCATCGCGAAGGGGCGGAACCCGGCGCAGGCGACGGCCAGCGGATTGGAGCCGGTGTTGAAGCCGGCAATGTGCAGACGGCCGGCGCGCATCGCCTCGATCTGTGCCGCGTTCGACTGGACCGGGAAGAACTGGACGGTCTTGCCGGTCGCCGCTTCCATATGGGTCAGGAAATCGGCCCAGGCCGTGGCGTAGACCGCGGGGTCTTCCACGGGCGTATAGGCGAAGATGAGGGTGTCGGGGTCGGACAGGTCCGAGGCATCCGTCGGGATGTCCGCGACCATGTCGCCATCGGCGTCGGTGTAGCGGGCGTCGAGCGCGAATTCCGCGCTGGCGGCGCTGGACAGCATTGCGGCGGCAAGGGCCATGCTGACGATCGTGGTCATGTTCGCCATTTTCAGTCTCCTTCAGATGTGGATTGCCCCGCAGCTATCCTGCCGGTGTAACGGCAAGATGACTGCTGACCGCTGCCCTCGTGCCGTGTCGAATTTGCTTCCGACCCGACCTTCAAGTGCTGTCGCGTCATCTTCCTCGACCGCCTCTGGCGGTCACCCGGGGCCCGACGACCAGCGTGGGCGTCTGATCGGTCGCACGATCGGGAAATGAACACCAATCTGCACGCCTTGCCGGATTCTAAGGGCCGCCCACTGCGGTTCTTCATGACGGTGGGCCAGGTCAGTGACGACACCGGTGCTGCGGCCCTTTCGCGGAGCAGGCCCGCTGCCGAATCGCTGATCGCTGACCGGGAATACGATGCCGGCTGGTTCCGGGATGCTTTGAAGGACAAGGCGATCTGGAGCCCTGGTCGTCGTTCCACCACTCCAAAGCGCCCGGCGATAGGTCCTGACGACGACCTCGCCCGTGAATAGAGCGGCAGTCCGGTTAAAGGCTGCCCATCCCGGTCGCCGAAATAGGCTTCCGCTGGGACCAATTCTTTGTTTAAGCTATCCTAACGTAAAAGATTTTCGTTCTTGTTTTGCACCGTTCCCCGGAGAGCGGGCATGCATCTCGCGAAGGATCACAGATCATTCCATTAGGAGAGCTGCGAGACTTGGTCGCGGGCCGCAACGAACCTATGAGCTGTCGGAGATCGGGCATCGAGGCAAAGCGGAGGCCCGGATGAAGCTCGAGACGGAGATCGAGCGCGGGCCTTCGGCTCGGCAGTCCGGCGACCGGCGGCTCGGCCTGCGTCGCCGCAGGGGCTCGGCTCTGACCCTTTCAGATCCGGACCTCGCGAGGGCGCTTTGCCGTTCGCAGGCGCTCTCGGGCTTATCCGAGGAAGATGCCCGAGCCATCTTGGCGCTATGCGCACCCCGTTCACTGGACCTCGGCAACGTGATCCTGAGGCAGGGCGACAAGGGTAGCGGTCTGTATTTGTTGGCCGAGGGCCGGGTACGGATCATCGACGAAAGCGACCCCGCTCACCCATTGACTCTCGTCACGCTGACCGAAGGGGCGGTGTTCGGAGAACGGTCCCTGCTCCTCGCCGCGCCTGTCGCGGCGACGGTGCGGGCCGCCGGTCCGGTGCGGGTGCTCACCCTGTCGCCCGACGCCTTCCAGATCATGGTGCAGAAACGGCCACAGCTGGCCACCCGGATGACCGAGGCGATCGGCCGCTACGAGCGTTTCAACTTCCTGCGCCGCATCGCTGCCTTGCGCGGTCTCTCGGAGGGCGATCTCTACAATCTCGTCGATGCGGCGGATAAGGTCGAACTGGCCGCAGGCGACCCGCTGACCGAGGACGGCGTCGGGGACGATGGCGTCTGGGCCGTCTCGGACGGAACGTTGAGAGCCGAGGCACGGGCCGACCCCGAGGAGGAGGATGCCTCCCCCGGAGAGCCTGCGCTGCGCCCGGCCGGCCTCTACCGATCCCGAGACCTCCACGGACTGAGGCGGTTGTTCGATCCTGCTGCGCGTCCGTTGCAATTGACGGCGCAATCCCCGGCATCGCTGTTGCGATGGCACGCCGACACCTTCCTCGAAATCGCGGGCCGCTCCCATCCGACGCTGGAGGCCCTGCAAAGAGCGGCTGCGCTAGAGGATCAGCGGCTCATGACGCTACTGGCGCCGAGCCACGGTTCGCCCGACCCGGGTCGTGGCACCGGGGTTGCCGCACGCGGTGCCGCCTTGCCCCTAAGGCTGAAGGGAAAGCGCATCCTGGTCTGGAAGAGCGCGGCCCCCGCCGCGGATGGCATGGCCTGCCTGCGCACTGCGGCGGCCTTCCTTGGTCAGGACACCGGTCTTGATCGAGGAAGGTTGGACGACGACCTGGCGACGGACCGTGAACCTACGCTCAGCCTTCTCGCGCTGCGTGCAGAGGCGGCCGGTCTTGTCAGCCGCAACCTTCGCATTTCCTTGAGAGACCTTGCGGCCCCGATGGTGCCGTTCCTTTTCGCTGGCCCGGACGGCCGCCTGAAGGTCGCCGTGGCCCTCGACCGGGTCCTGATGACCTATGCCGACCCGGCAGCGGGCGCTCTCACCACGGTCTTCCGGCGCGACGCCGAAGGCTGGTGGCAGAGCCGCGCGCTGACCATCGCGGCAGTGCCCGATTTCGGCGGCGTCGGAGAGGGCCGGGTGGGAATGATCACCAGGTTCCTCCCGATGCTCAGACCGCACCGCCGAGCCCTCGTCCAGCTCTTCCTGCTGGCCGTTCTCGGCCTGCTGATCGGGCTGCTGCTGCCCCTCGCCTCGAAGGTCATCATCGACCATGTGCTGGTGTTCGACGACCGCGACCTTCTGGTGCTGATGCTGTCGGCGATCGTCTTCGCTTCGCTGATGTCCATGGCCTCCAATGCCGCCAGCAAGTTTCTGATGCTGCGCACCGCCAACATGATCAACGGCCTGCTGATGGCCCGGTTCTTCTCCCATGTGCTGTCCGTCCCGCTGACGCGGTTGAGCAAGTGGCGGGCCGGCGACCTCGCCGTGCGTTTCGAGGAGAACGAGAGTGTCTTCGGCCTTGCCACCGGCATCCTCGGCTCGGCGATCTTCGACCTGCTGTCCCTCTTCATCTTCGGCGCCGTGCTCTTCGCCGTGGCCCCGAGCCTGGCCGCCTTCGCGGTCGGGATTTCGCTGCTGGTCTGCGTGATCATCGTGGCCTCGTCGAAGCGACTGCGCGCCTACGAGGTGCAGACCTTCGACGCCTCGCGCGACCTGCAATCCCATGTCATCGAGACCTTTGACGGCATAGAGAGCCTCAAGTTCGCCAGCCGCGAGGACGCAACGACGAAGCTCGGCATCTCCCTTCTCGACCGCTCGATCCGCATTGGTATCTCGAGCGATCGCTTTTCCTTCCGCCTTGGCCTCACGATATCCGCGCTCTCCACGTTCTCGACCCTCGCGATCCTCGGCATCGGAGGGATGATGGTGCTCGACGGGCAGTTGAGCGCAGGGATGCTGGTGGCCTTCTCCGGCCTGCTTGCCGGCGTCACCGGACCGCTGGAGCGGCTGGCGGGCGTCTATGACGAGGTTCAAGAGCTGCGAGTCGCCTTCGAACGGGTGAACGACGTCCTCGATCTGCCGCGCGAAGGCGGCGGCGATGCCGTGGTTCCGGCGCTCTCGGGTCGGATCAGGATGGAAAACCTGAGCTTCGAATACGAGCCTGGCGCGCCCGCGCTGCAGGACATCAGCCTCGAGATCGAACCCGGGACGAAAGTCGCCTTCGTAGGCCCCAGCGGCTCGGGCAAATCGACGCTCGCTCGGATGCTCAACCGCCTGCTCGAGCCGACATCGGGGCGGGTGCTCCTCGACGGGCTGGACATCGCCCGCGTCGAACCCGCATCCCTGCGCCGACAGATCGGCGTCGTCGAACAGGTCCCGCACATCTTCTCGGGCACGATCCGGGAGAACATCGCCAAGGCCTTCCCCGACATGCCGCTCGAGCGGGTCGTGACCGCTGCCCGGCTGACCGGAGCTGCGGATTTCATCGAACGGCTGCCCATGACCTACTCCACCCGTGTCGGCGAGGGCGGCCGGTCGCTCAGCGGAGGCCAGGCCCAACGCATCGCCATCGCGCGGGCCATCGCCGGCGACCCCGCGATCCTGATCCTTGACGAGGCCACCTCGGCCCTCGACACCGAATCCGAACGTGCTGTGCAGCGCGCGCTCGACAGCGCGATGCGCGGACGCACGGTGATCGCCATCGCCCATCGCCTCGCCACGATCCGCAACGCCGACCGGATCGTCGTGCTCGACGGCGGCAGGATCGCCGAGACAGGCGACCATGAGAGCCTGATGGCCTTGGGCGGCGTCTACCGGACGCTGGTCGAGGCCGGCGACAGCACCGAGGAGGTCCCCTGACATGCCGGAGGACAATCCCCTCGACGACCGGCGGCAGGACGCCCTGTCCCGGTTCAGCGAGACCCGTCGACAGGAAGCGGAGATCTCCGAGGTGATCGAACCGCCTTCGCATCTCCTCGAACGCGCCGCTATCTACATCGGCGCGGCGCTTCTCGTCTTCGTGCTGGCGCTGCTCTACATCGGTCGGGTCGACGTGGTGGTGACCGTTCGCGGCCAGGTCGTGCCCCAGAGCGAACTGATCCCGGTGCAGTCCCGAAACACCGGCGTTCTCGCCGAGGTTCGCGTGGACCTCGGCGACGCGGTCGAGCAGGACGAGATCATCGCCCGGCTCGCCGGCGCCAACGCGGCGGCCGATCTCGAGGCGCTGGAGCGCAGCATCGCCCTCCGCGAGACGGAGGCCTTGCGCAACCGAGAGGAGGTCGCCGCCACCGCCGAACTGGTGCAGGATTTCTCGCTTCTGGCGGAGTCCACCGTCGATCTGGCGCTCTACGGCGACCTTGTCGATCGGGTGCAGACGCTGCGCCTCGCCCAGCAGGAGGTCGCGCGGCTGGAGCGCCTTGCCGATCTCGACATGTCCCGGACGCGCGATGTCTTCACCGCCCGGATCGCGGCTCTCGACCGGACAATCGCCATCCGCGAGTCCAACCTTCTGCGCCTGCGGTCCGAACTCGCGACGCTCGAAGAAGGGGTGCGGCTGCGCGAAGAACAGCTCTTGGGTATCGAGGAGCTGATCGACGCCGGCCTTTCTACCCGCGCCCGCGCCCTCGATGTGCGAGACGGCGTTCTGGCCGCCCGTGCGACCCTCGCTGCCCAGCACGAGCGCATCGGGATGCTGGAGCTCGAGATCTCCGAGGCCGATCTCGAGGTCGCCGAATTGCGCCAGCAGCTCGCCAGCGAGGAGGACCGCCGCGCCGATCAGCTGGCGGCAGCGCTTCGTGCCGAGGCCGGGGCACGTTCGGCGGTCACCGCCTTCCTGACCGAAAGGCAGGCCCGTCTGCGCGACCTCGAGGCGGACATCGCCCGGTCCCGCGACGAGCTTCGCTTCGCCCGGCAGCGCGCCGACGCGCTGACGATCCGCGCGCCGGTGGCGGGCACCCTCGCGTCGCTCGCCTATGCCGCCCCCGGCGCGCGGGTGGTCGACGGCGAGGAGATCGCCCGCATCGTCCCGGAGGGTGTCCCGAACATCATGCGCGCCCCCCTGCCCGGCCGCGATGCCGGTCGCGTGGAGGTGGGCCAGAGCGCGGTCGTGAAATTCGACGCATTCCCCTTCTACCGCTTCGGCACGGTCCCGGGCGAGGTGACGGCGGTCTTTCCGGAGGCCGATGGCACCGGCTTCGCCGTGCGGATCGCTCTCGCGCGGCAGACCATCGGCCCGGAGCCAGACAGCGACCGGATCGGAGCGGGGCTGACCGCCACAGTGGAGATCGTGACGGAAAAACGCAGCCTTCTGGAACTCATCTTCGACAAGGGCGCTCAGGCTTTCACTTCCGCCCCTGTCGAGCCACCCCGGTCCGGTCCGGACATGCGGCCGGGCGCAGGCGAGCCGGACGCAGGCTCGTGACCGGCATCGACCGCGCTCCGGAAGCTGCCGTGGAAAAGCCGGTGCGCCGCCCGCTCCGGCTTCGGGTCCCGGTGGTGCGCCAGCACAGCGAGATGGACTGCGGCGCGGCATGCCTCGCCACGGTCTGCGCCTACTGGGGCCGCCGGTTCAGCCTCAACAGGATGCGCGACCATGCACGGGTGGGCCGCGAAGGGGCCTCGCTCGCGAACCTTCGCAGGGCGGCCAAGGAGCTCGGCTTCACGGCCCGCCCGCGCGAAGTCCCGGTGGCGGAGCTGACCCGCGAGACGCTGCCCGCGATCGGCAACTGGAAAGGCTACCACTGGATCGTGATCTATGCCGTCGGCGCCCGGTCCGTTCTCGTGGCCGATCCCGCCTTCGGCCTGCGGCGTATCCCCCGCGGCGAGTTCGAGAAGGACTTCACCGGCTACTGCCTCCTGCTCCGGCCCGAGCGCCGCTTCTACGACCAGCCCCACGACCGTTCGCCCCTGCGCGGCATTACCCACCATTTCCGAGAGGTCCGCGGCCTCATCTTCGAGGTCTTTCTGGCCTCCCTCGCCGTCCAGCTCATCGCGGTGGCGATGCCGCTCTTCACGAAGTTCCTGATCGACGACATCATCATGCAGGGCGAGGAGCGCTGGCTATGGGCGGCGGTTCTCGGCGTCGGCGGCGCCATGCTGATGCAGCTCCTGATGTCCTGGGTCCGGATGGAGCTTGCGTTCGCCGTCGCCAGCCGCAGCAACCTCTCCATCGTGAGGGCCGTCTACACGCGCCTCATCCACCTGCCGATGAGCTACTTCTCCGCGCGCAAGGCCGGAGATGTCACCAGCCGCCTCGAAGAGCAGGCGAAGGTGACGACCTTCGTATCCGAAACCGTGCCCGGGCTGATCATCGACGTGATGTCGGCGGTCATCTACCTCTCCATCATGCTGTGGTTCAGCCCGTTCCTCGCGGGGGTCGCGGGCAGTTTCGTGCTCATTCACATTCTCGTCGCGCGGATCATCGCCCCGCGCCTGCGCCTCGCCTTCGCAGAGGCCTTCGAAAAAGGCGCCGAACAGGAAAGCCACGTGCTCGAGACCCTGCGCGGCATAGAGACGATCAAGTCCACCGGCGCCGGCCCCTTCGTGCGGTGGCGCTTCGATGATCTCTACGCCGGGAATGCGAACCTGCAGCTCCGGATCGAGAGGATCTCCACCATCGCGGGCGTCGCCATCGAAACCGTCGGCCAGGCGGCGGCTATCGCGGTGCTCTTCCTAGGCGCGCTTCTCGTTTTCGACGGCGAGATGTCCATCGGCGTCCTCGTGGCCTTCACCATGTTCGCTGCGGCCCTCTTCAAGCCGCTGGAGAACATCGTCGCCGCCTGGGACGAATACCAGGAGACCCAGAACGCGGTCGAACGGCTGAATGACATTCTCGACAAGGCGCCGGAGTTCGAGCCGTTCGAGGCCCGTCCCGATCTGCTTCTGATGCCGCGGCCGCGCGGTGCGATCTCCTTTTCCCGGGTCGGATTCCGCTATCACCCCGATGACCGCAGCAACGTTCTGCAGAACATCTCGCTCGACATCGGCGCGGGCGAGAAGGTCGCCTTTGTCGGCCGGTCGGGCTGCGGCAAGTCCACCATCCTGAAGCTCGTCTTCGGCCTGAACGCGCCCACCGACGGGGACATCCGGATCGACGGTTTCGACACCCGCGACATCTGGCTGCCGTCTCTCAGGCGCCACATCGGCTGCGTGCCGCAGAAGGCCACGATCTTCGCCGGAACCGTGCTTGAGAACATCGCTCTGGCCCGGCCGGATGCGTCACGTACCGAAGTCGCAGAGGCGCTTCGCCTTGCCGATGCCGAGGACTTCGTCGCCGCGATGCCCGGCGGGCTGGAGGCGCGCCTTTCCGAACAAGGGTCCAACCTCTCGGGTGGTCAGCGCCAGCGCATCGCCCTCGCCCGCCTCTTCCTGCAGGACCCGGCGATCCTTCTGCTCGACGAGGCGACCTCGGCACTGGACACGGCAGGCGAGAAGCGGGTGATGACCAACATCGCGGAGCGCTTTTCCAGGCGTACGATCCTCGTCGTCGCCCACCGCCTGTCGACCATCCGGAACGCCGACCGAATCGTCGTTCTCAACCGCGGTCTTGTCGCGGAAGAAGGCACCCATGAGAGGCTGATAGCCGCCGACGGCCTCTACCAGACGCTCCAGAGCCCTGCGTAATCCGCCTGAAAGTGTCGAAAGTTGGGCGGCGGTGCGCGAAATTTTCCCCTAGGGCACCAAACAAGTGTAGCATTTCGATTACTTACAAACACAGGGAAGGACCGCGACATGACAAACAAGACACCCCTTGACATGGACGATCTCGACGCCCGCTCGCATGACATCGACGACGCGAAAGCCGATGATGTGTCGGGCGGTTTCTTCAGCCCAAAATTGTTCGCGAAGACGGCCTCAGGCGCTGCCGCCGGCAAGAGCAACCCCCCGCCTGGCGCGACTGCGAAGGCGTTTGGCAAGGGACCAAAAGTGGGACCTAAGCCCCCTCGGTGAAATGACCCCGCACCATACACGGCAGCGGTTTGCCGCTGCCGTGTTGGGGTTCGTGGCAGAATAGCGACCGCCGTCAGCCCGGCTCGACCCGAGCCCGTCCCGCGGCCCCCTCGATCATGTCCTGGAACATTGCCTCCCGGATGTCCTCCGCGACCTCCTCAAGCGGCTGGGTCCGCACCGCATGGACGAGAAACACCTCCCAGACGCCTTCGACCTTGACCGGGCCGACCACGTCGCCCGCCTCCGCGCCAAAGACCATCGCCTCGATATCGCCGGCAAGCTCTCCGCGTGCGACCTCGCCCAGATAACCACCCATGTGCGCGGTCTCCGCGTCGGTCGAATGCTCCATCGCCAGAAGGCAAAAGCTCTCGTCCTCGTTCAGCACGAGCGCCCGCAACTCCTGCGCGACATCCGCATCGCCCACCCGGATCCTGTAGAGCGTCACCCTGTCATAGGACGGCCGGTTCTCGACGTAGTTCCGCTCGATCAGATCGGGCGTGATGGTCTCGCGCAGCTTGCGCCGCAGGACGAGCTGCGCACAGGCCTCGCTGAGGACCTCCGGCGTCACGGCATTGTCCGCCATCCAAGCTTTCAACGCCTCACCGGATTCCAGCCGCATCATGTAGCGCATCTCGACGAAGAGCTCGCGGATCTCCTCGGGCGCCGCCTCGAACCCCCGCGCCCGCGCCGCCTGTGCCACTGCGACCTGCCGCAGCGCGAAGTCCCGCAGATCCGGCCCCCCGAGCAGCGCCGCCCATCCCAAGGCATCCGCCGTTGGAACCGGTTCTCCGTTTATGACGATCAACGTATCGATGAGTCTCGCCCCGGCCTCGGCGTCGCAGCGCGTTGATGATCGCACGATTGTTCCGTCATGCCGCGAGAGCTCGGCACCCGCAAGCCGAGACTCGCGGCACAGAACTTCAGGCGTCGCGTCCCGGACCCGGTGGCGGGCGTCCCCGGCCTCAGCTCTTGACGCCCGAGGAGTTCATCACCGCCTCCGTGACCCAGCGCGGCAACAGAAGATAGGCGACAGCCACCGGCATGGTGCCGGACTAGATCGCGCGGCCCATGTGCTCGATGAACGCGGCATATAGCCGGTCGTCGATCCGGGCGATCTCGAAATGGCGGTGGATGGCGGCGGTGATCTTCATGGTCTTCCTCGTTCAGTCGCGCAGATCGGCTGGAAGCAGATCGGCGGGGATGTTCTGGTAACAGACGGGGCGCAGGAAACGGCGGATCGCGAGCGTGCCCACGCTGGTCGCGCCGAAGTTGGTGGTCGCGGGGAACGGCCCGCCATGGACCATGGCGTCGGCGACCTCGACGCCGGTGGGAAAGCCGTTGGCGATCACCCTGCCCGCCTTGCGCTCGAGCACCGGCATCAGGGTCTTCGCGGCCTCGGTGTCGCCCGGGTCCATCTGCAACGTCGCGCTCAGCTGACCGTCCAGGGCGCGGGCGATCTCCTGCACCTGCGCGGCGCTGCCCGTGCGGATCACGATGCCGGCGGGGCCGAACATCTCCTGCGCGAGCTCGGGATGGGCGAGCCAGTCGGCGCCCGACACTTCGAAGAGCGCGGGCGCACCCTCGCGGCCCGTGCAGTCGGCGCGCAGGAGCGTCGTGGCGCCTCCGGCGGCCGCGGCGACGGCGGAGCGGTAGCCTTCGGCCATGCCTTCGGTGAGCATGGTCTGGGGCGCGACCTCGCCGAGCGCCGCCTTCGCGGTGGCGACGAAGGCGTCGCCCTCGGGTCCGGCGGGCAGGATCAGGATACCCGGGTTGGTGCAGAACTGGCCGACGCCGTTGGTGAGAGAGCCCACCCAGCCCGTCGCGATCGCCTCGCCGCGCGCCGAAAGCGCCGCGGGCATCACGAAGACCGGGTTGATCGACCCGAGCTCGCCGTAGAGGGGGATCGGCTCCTCCCGGCTCATGGCCAGATCGAACAGCGCCTTGCCGCCCCGGAACGAGCCGGTGAAGCCCACCGCGCG
>Ga0076930_100903_pt1 | contig 20591 bp, 20 predicted proteins | sample HotLakConsoUCCRE_FD_71149 | JGI IMG/M metagenome (GOLD analysis project Ga0076930, IMG submission 71149) | Hypersaline microbial mat communities from Hot Lake, Washington, USA - Hot Lake Consortium UCC-RE (version 3) (version 3) ...
ACGGCTCCGACGACACCAAGACCCATCGCAAGATCAAGCACATCCTCGGCCAGAAACAGGCCGGCCGCGTCAGCCGCCTGCTGGTGTCGGAGCTCTACACCGTGGGGCAGGGGGGCTGGTCCGGCTTTCCCAGCCACAAGCACGATACCGACCGCCTTCCCGACGAGACGCGCCATGACGAATGCTACAACTTCCGCTTTCGCCCCTCCCATGGCTCGGGCCTGCAGATGCTGCAACGCGAGGACGGCGAACCCGGTGACGCCTACCATGTGGTCGACGGCTCCACGATGCTCATCGACAAGGGCTATCACCCCTGCGCCGTCCTGCCCGGGTATGAAATGTACTATTTCACCATCCTCGGAGGCGCCTCCCAGCGGTCGCTGGTTCAATATTTCCAACCGTCCCACGCCGATCAGCTGGAGACGATTCCGGGCATCAAGGACATGATCGCCAAGTTCAAATGAGAGCCTCCCTGTCGCAGGTCCTCGCGGAGGCCAACGCCCGAGGCGCCGCCGTGCCCGGCTTCGTCGTGCAGGGCTGGGAGGACGCGCTGGCCTATACCCGCGCCGCAGAGGCCGAGGGCCTGCCGCTAATCGTGCAGATCGGGCCCGGCGCGCGGGCCCATACGCCGCTCGAGGTGCTGGCGCCGATGCTGACCCATCTGGCGGAGACCGCGACGGTCCCTGTCGTCACCCATCTCGACCATTCCCGCGATGTCGACGAATGCCGCCGCGCGCTCGACCTCGGGTTCTCCTCGCTGATGTTCGACGGCTCGCATCTGCCGCTCGCCGAGAACGTCGCCCTGACCCGGGAGGTGGTGCGCCTCGCCCATGCCTCGGGCGTGTCAGTGGAGGGCGAAGTGGGGATCGTGGGCTATGCGGGCAGCGCCGCCTCCGCCGCCACCGATCCCATTGAGGCGCGGGTGCTGGCGGTGGAAACCGGCCTCGACGCGCTGGCCGTCTCCGTGGGCAACGTACACCTCCAGACCGGTCCCGAGGCGCGGATCGACCGCGCGGCCCTTGCCGCCATCGAGGCCGTGACCGAGGTGCCCCTCGTGCTCCACGGAGGTTCGGGCATCCCGCCCGACATGCGCCGCAGTCTCGCCACCGAGACCCGCGTGGCGAAGTTCAACCTCGGCACGGAACTGCGCCGGACCTTCGGCGCGGCCCTGCGGGAGGGGCTGGCAACGCATCCCGACCGTTTCGACCGGATCGAGATCCTGTCCCAGGTGATCGCCCCCCTGACCGGGGCCGCCCGGCGCCTGTTGCGGGAACTGGCGCCGGGCGTGCACGGCTCAGTGTGAGCGCTTGCGGCCGTTCTGCTCTGCCAGCGCCTGCGCGAACCGTCCCGCGTCCCAGCCCTCGGCCAAGGCCTGCCGCATGACGTCCTGCTGGCTTGGCGGCGCCATCCCCGTGAGCGGCGAATCGATGTCGAGATTGGCCGGGAAGGGATAGCCCTCCGCCGCGGCTGCCACGACGTTGTCCGCCTGCCGTCCACTCAGCACGCCCTCGGCCATCAGACAGGCCAGCGCCGGATAGACCGCCTCCGACAGACGCGTCCGGTCCACGATCTCGATGGACCGCCCGTAGGCCGACCCGATCTGCATGAGATTGGCGAAGCGCTGCACATCCGCTGTCCGGTTCTCCCCCGCCGCATGAAAGGTCGCGGGGTTGAAGAACAGCAGGTCGCCCTTCTCGAGCGGCAGTTGCACATGGGCCTCTTCGAAGAAGGCCCTGAATTCCGGGCGCAGCACGGCGAGGTAGCCGGGCAGGTAGCTTTGCGAATAGGGCAGAAGCTTCGTCGGGCCCGACACGACCGGCATGTCGCTGTGCGCCACCGCCCCCTGCAGCGTCAGGCAGGCCGACAGCGCATGTTGCGAGGCGGGATAGCCGCGCAGGGTCTCTGCGTCCTGAAACCCCATGTGGTAGTCGCGGTGCGCCGTCTGCGCCTTGCCGCCGGGCCGCACCACGTTGACCTGCGTCGTGATCTGGTAGCCGGAGCCGAGCCAGGCCTCTGCCACCCGGCGCACGATCTCGTTGGCGTTGTAGCGCACGAACAACTCCGGTGCCGTGACCGCCAGCTTCTCGTGGGCGTTCCAGACCCGGCTGTTGGCCCCCGAGGCCGCGAAGTGATCGCCCTTGCCGCTGCCCGCCGCCTCCTCTTCGGCGATGATCGCCGACAGCGCCTCGGTCACCGCGTCGACGAGCGCAACGTCGGTATAGCCGCGCCTCACCGCGATGATCCCCGGCCCCGACAGGAAGGCGCGGTTCCATTCCGCCATGATCTCCCGCGCGCCGGCCTCGGTGCCGAACTCGAGCGCGGGGCCGTCATAGACCGGAATATTCGCCGCGATCTGGGCGGCATGGGGGTAATCGGCGGCCTCGGTGGTGCGGCCGACATGGCGCTTGAAGGCGTCGATGTCGCAGGACGCATCATTCAGCCATACCGGCGCGCGGGCCTCTCCCTGGTCGAGCATGCTCTCCTCCTCTCATGCTGTGGTTCGGTTCTGTCCCTCCACGATAGGGCGGGTTACCCTATATCGCGCGGCCCAGATCCATCAGGAAACCATCAAGAGGATGCCCCACCGCTTTCCGGTCAAGGAAATCGCCCTTCAGGCCGGGCTTGGCACGGCGACGGTCGACAGGGTGCTGAACGGGCGCGGCGGTGTGCGCGCAGGCACCGTGGCGCGGGTCGAGAAGGCCATCGCGGAGCTTGACGCTCAGGCGGGCCAGCTCTCCATCGCCGGGCGGCGGCTCATCGTCGACCTGCTGGTGGAGGCGCCCCAGACCTTCATCGACGAGTTGGAGAGTGCGCTGCGCCGCGAACTGCCACTGATGCAGCCCGCCGCATTCCGCGTCCGTAGCGAAATGCGCACCCGCTTTCCCGTGCCCCAGATCGCCGAGGCGCTGGCGCGGGCGGAGCGGACGGGCAGCCACGGCGTGATCCTGATGGCCCCTGATGCGCCCGCTCTGGCAGAGCGCATCAGGGCGCTGGCGCGGGCGGAGATCCCGGTCATCACGCTGGCCTCCGACATGCCGGGATCGGGGCGCAGCAGCTATGTCGGCCTCGACAACGGCCGGGCCGGAGAGACCGCCGCCTGGATCATCGCCCGCACAAGGCCCGATGCGGCCCGTGTCCTCGTGACCATCCGCAACCCCGGGTTCCGGGGCGAGGGCGAGCGCGCGGCGGGGTTTCGCGCGGCGCTTTCGCGGCTCCTGCCCCGTGCGGAGGTGGCGGAGCTGACCGAGGGCACCGATGGCCCGGCCTTCATCGACCGGCTTCTGGCGGTGGCGGGCAAGGGCGCGCCGCCCGACGCGCTCTATTCCATCGGCGGCGGCAATCGCCGGCTGCTGTCTGCACTGCAAGGCGCCAAGGTCCGCCCAACCCTCGTGATCGGCCACGACCTCGATCCCGACAACCGGGTCCTGCTGGACGAAGGGGCGCTTGACGCCGTGATCTACCACGACCTCGCCGAGGACATCCGCACCGCCTGCCGCGTCGTCCTCGCCCGCGCCAGCCGCGGGGCCATGCCCGCACCCCCCGGCGGTGCGGCCCTGCGCCTGATGCTGCCGCCGATGCTGGGCTAGCCGCTGCGCTGCGCCAGAAACGCCTGCAGTTCCGCCGCCGTGGGCATCGCGGGGGCGCAGCCCTTGCGTGACACCACCAGCGCCGCCGCCGCCGCGCCGCGCGCCACCGCCTCCTCCATCGGTCGTTCCTGCGCCAGCCCGGAGATCAGCCCGGCCATGAAGCCATCCCCCGCGCCCATGGGCTTCAGGGCCTCCACCGCGAAGATGCCGGTCGCGAAGGACCGCCCCTCGAGGAAAGCCTCGCAGCCCTCGGGGCCCTTCTTGTAGATGGCGACGCGGTCCTGCCCGGTCGCCTTCGCGAGCTCCAGACCGTCGCCTTCGGCCATCACCGCCCATTCCTCGTCATTGCCGACGACGATGTCGCAAAGCCCCGCCGCACGGAGGCAGACCTCCGCCGCCTCGGCCCCAGAGACCCAGGAATAAGGCCGGTAATCCACGTCGAGCACCACCATGCACCCCGCCGCCCGCGCGGCCTCCATCGCCATGAGCGAGGCCCCGCGCGACGGCTCCGCGGCCAGCGCCGTGCCCGTCACGATCAGCCCGCCGGCCTCGTGCCAGTCGATCCCCGCCACATCCTCCGCCCCGATCAGCAGGTCGGCGGCGCCATTGCGGTAGATCACCGTGTCGGGCACGCCCCGGGTTTCCGTCACCGCCAGCGAGGTGCGTGCCGCCCCGCCCTTCACCGCCACATGGGCCGCACCCACGCCATGGCGTGCAAGCTGCGCCAGCACGAAACGCCCCACCGCGTCGTCCGACACCGCCGAGATCAGCTCCGCCGGCTGTCCCAGCCGCACCAGCCCGGCCGCGATATTGCCCGCAGAGCCGCCGAGACAGGCAAAGAACGCCTCCGCCGCGGGCACGCTCTCTCCCACGGGCTCCGCGTAGATATCCATGCCCGCCCGTCCCAGCACATGCACCGGTCCCGTCCCGATCCTGTTCATCGCCGCCTCTCCAGCCTGTCTGACCACCAGCCTAGGACCGGATTCGGACAAGCGAAACCGGTTGCAAAGCCCCGCGCGCCGATCCTAGCCTCCGGCGGCATCACGAAGGGGGACGCACCATGGCGACAGGGGATGAGCAGCATATGCGGCGCGTGCCCGCTGGAGGCAGGCTGAAGCTGGGCTTCGTCGGCGGTGGTCGCGGCGGGCTCGTCGGGGACTGGCACGCCTCGGGCGCGCGGCTGTCGAACCGCTGGGACATCGTGGCGGGGGCGCTGTCCTCCGACCCCGACCGCGCCGCGCTCTCGGCGCAGGACTGGGCGATCGCGCAGGACCGCTCCTACGCCGACTGGCAGGAGATGGCCCGGGCGGAGGCCGCGCGCGCGGACGGGATCGACGCCGTCGTCGTCTGCACGCCGAACCACACCCATCACGCCATCGCGGCGGGCTTTCTCGACGCGGGCATCGACGTGATCTGCGACAAGCCGATGACCAACTCTATCGACGAGGCCGAGGACCTGTTGACGCGGCAACGCGACAGCGGCCTCGCGCTCCTGCTGACCTATCCCTACGTGCACCACGCCATGGTCCGTCAGGCCCGCGCCATGGTCGCGGCCGGAGAGATCGGCGCGTTGCGCCAGGTCCGGATCGAATACCTGCAGGACGGCTCGATGCGCGCGGCGGGGCCCGGGGACAAGGGCCAGCTCTGGCGCCGCGATCCAGCCACCGCCGGGCGCAGCTCTACCGTGGCCGACATCGGCACCCACGCCTATCACATGCTGCACCACGTCACCGGCCGCGAGGTGGATGCGCTGAGGGCCGATTTCCACACCTGCGGCGCGCCGCAGGCGCTGGAGGATACCGCCTTCGTCTCCCTGCGGCTGTCGGGGGGCGTGCCCGTGCTCATGCACATCAGTCAGGCCGCCCCCGGCCAGTCCTGCGGCTTCCGGTTCCACATCTGGGGCACCACGGGCGGGCTGTCCTGGGACCAGGAATATCCCGAGGACCTGCACCACGCGCCCCTTGACGGGCCCGAGCGCATCCTGCGGCGGGGGCAGGGCGCCGGCATCGGTCCCGAGGCCGCCCGGCTCGTGCATCTGCCCCGAGGCCACGGCGAAGCCCTGACCGATGCCTGGGCCAATCTCTATTCGGCACTGGCCATCGCCATCGGACAGCGCCGCGCCGGGCAGACTCCCGACCTTGCCGCCCTCGGCCTGTCGGGCCCCGACGAGGGCCTTCAGGGCGTGCGCTTCGTCCATGCCTGCGCCGACAGCCATGCCCGGGGCGGCGCATGGACCGACCTCGGCTCTGCGGCCACATGACGAGCCGCCCTTGACGGCACCATGGCCGAAGGGCAGGCCGCGCCCTAGGTCCCCGGCTGTGGAGGCAAGGATGACCCCGAACACACGCCGTAGCCGTATCGCCCTGACCGCCGCCGCTCTCGCCATGGCGGGCGCCGTGGCAGCGCTTGTGCTGTTCCAGCGGGACGGTGCCGCCACGACCCATGCAGCCCCCGGGCTGGAAACCCCCGCCACCGCCGCCGAAGTCTCCGCCGAGGGCTTCCGGGTCGTGCCCGAGGTGCTGCGCGTGGTCTACGAGGCCTTCGGCGAGACCGGCGAGGCGGAGGTCTACGACCGCCTCGCGGAGGTCGCCGCCGAGGATGCGCTTGAGGCGCTCTACCTCGAGCGCATCGGCGCGCTGGCCGAGGACGGGCTGGAGCCCGACCAGCAGATCCACGAGATGGAGCTGATCGCCCTGTCCTCTCGACCGGGCCGCGACGCGGTGGAGATGGCCGCCCGCTGGCGGGTGCTGGGCACCGTGGGCCATGCCGAGCACCTGCATGTCCGGGGCAACGCCTATGCCGCCGACCTGACGCTGGAGCCCGTGGAGGGGGCCTGGCGCCTCACCGGGTTCGCGCTCACGGATGTGGACCGCACCGGCGCCGGCACGCTGACCGAGCGCGTCGACGGCCCCTGGACGCGCGGCGAGCAGACCGAGGCGGAGACCCTGAACTGACATGATCGCCATCGACGGCCTGCGCTTCAGCTATCCCGAGTTCCGCCTTGAGGTCCCCGCCCTGTCGGTCGCCAAGGGCGAGCGGCTGGCCATCGTCGGCCCCAGCGGCTCGGGCAAGACCACGCTCCTCAACCTCGTCGCGGGCCTTTCGGTGCCCGAGGCGGGGCGCGTGCACGTCGGCGACACGGAGGTCTCTGCCCTGGGCGACCGCGCCCGGCGGACGTTTCGCGCGCGAAACATCGGCTTCGTCTTCCAGAACTTCGCGCTCATGGATTATCTCACGTCGCGCGAGAACATCCTCTATCCGTTCCGCGTGGGCGCGGGCCTTGCCCTCGACCGCGCCGCCCGCGACCGCGCCCAGTCCCTCGCGGACCGCTGCGGCATCGGCATGAAACTCGACCGCCGCCCCGGCGCGCTCAGCCAGGGTGAACAGCAGCGCGTCGCGATCTGCCGGGCGCTGGTCACGCGCCCGGGCCTGATCCTTGCGGACGAGGCGACGGGCAACCTCGACCCCGCCACCAAGACGCTGATCCTCGACCTGCTCTTCGACCGCGCGGCGGAGGAGGGGGCCACGGTCGTTGCCGTGACCCACGACCACGAGCTGCTGCCCCGGTTCGACCGCGTCGTGGATTTCGCGCAGTTCCGCGCCGCGCAGGGGGCGGGGGCATGAACGCGCTGTTTCTCGCCACGGCCTATCTGCGCTACCACCTCTGGCGCAGCGTGCTGCTGGTGCTGGTGGCCGCCGTCATCCTGTCGGTGCCCCTCATCAGCCAGACGCTGCTGCGCGGCAGCGAGGAGGCGCTGACCAGCCGTGCGGAGGCCACGCCGCTGGTGCTGGGCAGCCGGGGCAGCCGTCTCGATCTGGTGATGAGCGCGCTCTATTTCTCGGAAGAGGCCGCCGATCCACTGACCATGGCCGCAAGCGAGGCGGTCTGGGACTCGGACCTCGGCGTGCCGATCCCGCTCTACACCGCCTTTTCCGCCAGCGGCGCGCGGATCGTCGGCACCACGCTCGACTATCTCGAGTTCCGCGGGCTGGAACTGGCCGAGGGCCGTCCCTTCGCCATCCTCGGAGAGGCGGTGCTGGGCGCCAGCGTGGCCGAGCGGCTGGGCCTCGGGCCCGGGGACACGCTGGTCTCCTCGCCCGAGAACCTTTTCGATCTCGATGGCGTCTATCCGCTGGAGATGCAGGTGACCGGCGTCCTTGCCGCCACCGGTACGCCTGACGACGAGGCGGTCCTTGCCGACATCAAGACCGCCTGGGTGATCGCGGGCATCGGCCACGGGCACGAGAACGTGATCACCGCGGAACAGGCCAAGGCCGGCAACATCACCGCCAACGCGGCCCTTGTGGAATTCACCCGCATCACGCCCGAGATCCTCGACAGTTTCCACTTCCACGGCGAACCCGACAGCTATCCCGTCTCCGCCGTGCTGGTGGACCCCTGGGACGACCGCTCCGGCACGATCCTGCGCGGTCGCTACCTCGCGGCGGAGAACCCGGTGCAGGCGGTGGTGCCGTCGGAGGTGATCGGCGATCTGGTCGACCGCATCTTCCGCATCGCGGCGCTGCTCGATGCCGTGGCCGTTGTCGTGGGCGCAGCGGCGCTGGCCGCCATCGGGCTGGCGCTGTTCCTCTCCTGGCGGCTCAGGGCGCCCGAGATGGCCACGGCCTATCGCCTCGGCGCGGGGCGCTTCGTGATCCTGCGCTTGGCTGCGGCGGAGATTGCGATACTTCTTGTGGTGTCGGGCGCGCTTGCCACCGGTATCGTCATGGCGGTGCAATCGCGATCGGACAGTATCGTCGGATGGTTGCTGGCCCTCAGCGCCTGACCAACAGGGAGAACAAGATGAAGTCGCAGTATCTCGCCGCCGCCGCGCTCTGTCTCAGCGCCGGAACCGCAGGTGCCCATTATGGCATGATCATCCCCTCGACGCCGATGCTGGCACAGGAGGACGGCCGCTCCGTGGGGCTGACGATGTCCTTTTCCCACCCGTTCGAATTGAACGGCATGGTCCTCGAGAGGCCGGAGGCCTTCAGCGTCACCCACGACGGGGAGACGACCGACCTGACCGGCGACCTGACCGAGGCCACCGTCATGGGCCAGCCGGGCTATACGCTCGACTACCCGGTGACGCGGCCGGGCACCTATGTCTTCGCCATGACGCCGCAGCCCTACTGGGAACCCGCCGAGGACGCCTTCATCACGCATTACACGAAGACCTACGTCACCGCCTTCGGCGAGGACGAGGGCTGGGACACGGAACTGGGCCTCAAGACCGAGATCGTGCCGATCTCGAAGCCCTTCGGCCTCTGGGCCGGCAATGTCTTTCAGGGGCAGGTGCTCTTCGACGGCGCGCCGGCGCCCCATGCCGAGGTCGAGGTCGAGTTCTACAACGAGGATGGCAGCGCCGCCGTGCCGTCCGAGCTGATGGTCACCCAGACGATCAAGGCCGACGGCGAGGGCATCTTCACCTATGCCACCCCGGCCGCCGGCTGGTGGGGCTTCGCCGCGCTGACCACGGCCGAAGAGCCGATGATCCATGAAGGCGAGGAAAAGGACCATGAACTCGGCGCCGTGATCTGGGTTCGGTTCGAGGAGTGGGGCTGACCATGACAAAGACCTTCCGTCATCTTGCGCGCGGCCTTCGCGCCATGCTGATCGCGCTGTCGCTCTGCTTCGCCGCCTCGGGCGCACAGGCCCATGGCCTCAACGTCTTCGCTTTCGTGCAAGACGGCGAAGTCGTGGTCGAGGCCCGCTATTCCTCGGGCCGCATCCCCGCGGAGGGCACCGTCCGCATCTATGACGGCGCGGACATGCTGGTGGCGACCATGGCGCTGTCCGAAGACGGCACCCTGCGGTTCCCTCTCAGCCCCGCCGCGCAGGAGAGCGGCCTGCGGATCGAGGTCGACACCGGCAGCGGGCACGAGGACTACTGGCTCCTGACCCCCGCCGACATTGCCGCGGGGCTGGAGGCCGCGGGATGAAACGACTGGCCCTCGCAGCCCTTCTCGCCACTCCGGCGGCGGCGCAGGACACGCCTGCCGTCGTCGCCACGGTGAGCTACCCGCTCGCCTATTTCGCCGAGCGTCTGGCGGGCCCCGATCCCGTCACCGTGCTTTTCCCGGTCCCCGCCGACCGCGATCCGGCCTTCTGGCGTCCGGGCATCGCGGAGATCTCCGCGATTCAGTCCGCCGACCTCATCGCGCTCAACGGCGCGGGCTTTGCCGACTGGGTCGCCCGCGCCTCGCTGCCCCGGGCGCGGCTGGTCGATACCTCGGCGCCATTCGCGGAAGACCTCATCCGGACCGAAAGCGTCACCCATAGCCATGGCGCCGATGGCGAGCATTCCCACACCGGCACAGCCAGCTTCACGTGGCTCGATTTCGCGCAGGCGGCGAAACAGGCCGACAGCCTCGCCATAGCGATGGAGCGCCGGATTCCCACCGTGGCGGACGGTCTTGCCGCCCGCCGCGCCGATCTGGAGGCGGACCTTATGGCGCTGGATGCCGAAGCCGAGGAGATCGGCGCCGGTCTTGCCGGGGTGACGCTCATCGCCACCCATCCCCGCTACCAGTATTTCGCCCGGGCCTACGGGCTCGACATTCTCTCTTTGGAGTGGGACGCGGGCGCGATGCCCGATGCGGCGCAATGGCAGGCCCTTGCGGATCTCGTGACGGGCAGCGGCGCCGAGGCGCTGATCTGGGAAGCCGCCCCGCCCGAGGAGGCCCTGACCCGCGCCGCCGACATGGGCCTCGCGCAGGTGGTCTTTCCGCCGCTCGCGAACCGCCCCGCCGAGGGCGATTTCCTCACCACCATGCGCGAGAGCCTCGACGCCCTTGCAGAACTGGCGCGGGCGCGGGCGACGGACTGAGCCGGGGGCGGCGGGGCGATGCGCGTTCACCGGGCTTTCGCGGCGCCACAGGCGCCACGGTCCCGGCTCACCCTGCGGCCTTGATTCCGCGCGGGGCAGCGACCCCCACGCCCAGCCTCGGGCACTGCGCCCGGGGCGCGCACCTCCGTCCAGCCGTGCATCGTCGGGTCGCGGCGCGGCGATCCGACGGTGGGGCGGCAGGGCTTTATGGTCGGGTATCCGGACTCTGCTTGAGCGGCGGGCTGGCGGCAAAGTATCGCCGGGCCGGGGGGCGGCCCGGCGATGCGCGGCGGCCTTCGGCCTTGATTCCGCGCCGGGCAGCGGCGGTGGTGGATGTTGTGAGCGGCCATCGCGGTGGGGCGAGTTGCGCCGCGATGCGCGTTCACCGGGCTTTCGCGGCGCCACAGGCGCCACGGTCCCGGCTCACCCTGCGGCCTTGATTCCGCGCGGGGCAGCGGCGGTGGCGGATGCTGTGAGCGGCCATCGCGGCGCCACGGTCCCGGCTCATCCTGCGGCTTTGTTCCACACGGGCAGGGCACAGCCGGTAAGCCGCTCTGAGCGTCTGCGCCGCCAGCCGATGCGTCAGCTCTTCTCCACCGGCTTCGAGCGCATCTTCGCCACCGTCTCCCGCTCCGCCCTCTTGCAGCGGACGGGTGGCAGGCCCCGGTCCAGGAGCGCCATGTCCTCCAGCACCATGTCACCCATGGCCTTGAAGGCGACATCCAGCGCCCCGGCCCGGTGCGCCGAGCGCAAGAACCCGCGCAGGCGCCTGACGGGATGGTCCTCGGGCATCGGCTCCTCGGGAAACACATCGCTCGCCGCCACGATATGCCCGCGCGCCACCGCGTCGATCAGCGCGTCGAAATCCACCACGCCCGCCCGGCTCAGCAGCACGAAGGCGGCACCCGGCCGCATCCGGGCAAAGGCGTCGGCCCCCAGAAACCCCTCGTTCTCGTCCGTCACCGAGGCCAGCACGAAAACGACGTCGCTCTCCTGCAAAAGCGTCTCGAGGTCCACCGGCAGGCCGCCCGCTTCCCGGATCACCGAGGGCGGCAGCCACGGATCAAAGATCCGCAGCCTCGGCCGGAACGGCATGAGCAGCGGCAGCAGCGACCGCCCGATCCCGCCGAACCCGATCAGCCCCACGTCCGCCCCGGTCAGAAGCCGCGCGCGCCCGTTGCCATCGAGGCCCCAGCTCTCGCGACCCTCGCTGAAGGCGACATCGGCCTCCGTGATCTCCCGCATCAGGTCCAGCGCCAGCCCCAGCCCGATCTCCGCCACGGGCCGGGCGAAGACCTCCATCGTGGTGACCACGTGGATGCCGCGCTCGAACAGCCGGGTGTAGGGCATGTTGAGAAAGAGATTGCCCTCCACGTTGAACACGCAGGCGAGGCTGTCCATCCGCGCCAGCAGGTCCTCCCCGATGGGCGGCTGGCCGATCACGTAGCGCGCGGCGCGCAGCACCTCGTCCGGCAGGCTGTCCAGCGCATCGGCCGCCACCTCGTGCAGGTCGTAGCCCGCGCGCAGCTCCTCCAGCCGCTCGGGGCGGAAGATCAGGTCCAGCGTGCGCGGCTCCGGCGCCGATATGACCACGGGTTTCGTCATGGGTCCTCCAGCCTCAGGAATCCGTCGCGGAACGGCAGCTCCCGCACCGTCCCGTCCTCTCCCTGAACCGTCAGACGCCCGCCCGCCAGCGTCACCTCGGTCACCGCCGCCCCCGTGGGCCAGGCGATGGCGCCGGTGACATGCCGCATCTCCACCGTTCCGTCCGGGACCAGCGTCAGCGCGCCCGGTCCCGCGAGGTCCTTTTCGGTGGAGACCGAGAGCATGTGCTCCGCCGCGCCCTCCTCGACGCCGAGGCAGCCGGTATGCCGCCCCGACCACGGCGCGTAGTCCCGCCCGCCGTTCGATTGCCAGAACATGCTCATGGGCGCCTGCCGCGGATGGCGCAGCGAGAGGTAGAGATCGCCCTCCTCGGGCCGCGTCACCGCCGTCCAGCCAAGCTGAGAGCCCGGGGCCTCCACGCCGGTCACGAAATCCTCCGTGCGGTCGAACCACGGATAGCGCGTCAGATCCACCGTGCCGCCTGTGGCGGTCGGAAAAGCCCTCGCATCCTCTGCCCGCACGCCCGTGCCGATGGCCGAGCGGCCCATGGCGGGGTCCGTCTCCTGGGCCGTCGCAGGCGTTTCCCAGTGCGACTTCGCCGAGGTCCGGATCAGCGCGCCGTGGGGCACTGAAACATTGCCGTGGTTCGCCGCCGTCACCCGGCCCGAGCCGCCCACGAAGACATGGCGATGGTAGACGAAGGGATGATCGTCGGCGAGCGACAGCTCCTTGACCAGCACCGCCCCCCGCACGGGCCTCGAGCAGACCGCCCGCAGAATGCCGCCCTCGGACAGCAGCACCTGCCACGCCACGTTGGGAGGCCAGCCATGGAGCGGGCTTCCCCCGTCGGACAGTGCAAAGGGCGCGCAGAAGAAGTCGCCGCCGAGCCCGGCCATCAGCGGCGGCGCGTCGGCGGGCATCGCCTCACCGGTGTCGACCCAAGGTGCGCGGTGCAGCGGCGCGATCCGCTGCCCGCCGTCGGCGACGGTGAAGCCATCCAGCCGCCCGAGGTCCTCTGCGAAAGCCGCCTCTATCCCGCGTGCGGCGATCCGGATCATGCCGCCAGATGCTCGCCGGTGATGACGTTCTCCACGTCGAGGATGGACGAGGTCTTCGGTGTCAGGTCATCGGCGGCGACGGTGCCCATGCGCATCACCACCATCCGGTCGCAGACCTGAAAGACATGGTGGATGTTGTGCGCGATGAAGATGCAGGCGTGCCCCTTGTCCCGCGCGTCGCGGACGAAGTTCAGCACGCCCTGCGTCTCCGCCACGCCGAGGTTGTTGGTCGGCTCGTCGAGGATGATGATGTCGCTGTCGAAATACATCGCCCGCGCGATCGCCACCGCCTGCCGCTCTCCGCCCGACAGGCCGCTGATCGGGGTCGTGGGCGGGATGTTCTTCGTGATCCCCACCCGGCGCAGCAGGTCGGAGGCCACGCGGTTCATCTCCTGCTGGTCCATCCGGTCCATCCAGCGCGGCCCCTTGCGCAGCTCGCGCCCCAGGAACAGGTTCCGCGCGATCGACAGCTGCGGCACCAGCGCGCTGTCCTGATAGATCGTCTCGATCCCGTTTGAGATCGCGTCGTTGGTGGAATTGAGCTGTACCTCGCGGCCCTTGATGAAGATCTGGCCCGATGAATAGGGCACCGCGCCCGACAGCACCTTGATCAGCGTGGACTTGCCCGCGCCGTTGTCGCCCAGCAGGCCCACGATCTCGCCCGGGTTCACCGACAGGTTCACGCCGCGCAGCGCATGGATGCGGCCGTAGTACTTCTCGATGTTGCGCATCTCGACGATGGGGGTGGTCATGGGTCAGGTCCCCTCGTTGTGGCGGCGTTCCAGCGCCGAGTGGAGCGCCATCATGCCAAGGATGATCGCGCCGATGAAGATGTTGTAGGCCAGCCCCGGAACCCCGATCAGGACGATCCCGTTCCGCATCAGCCGCAGGATCAGCACGCCCAGCACCGTCCCGATGATCGTGCCGCGCCCGCCCATCAGGGCGGTGCCGCCGATCACCACCATGGCGATCACCTCCAGCTCATAGGTCGTGCCCGAGTTGGGGTTCGCCGCCGAGACCCGGATCGACGAGATGATCCCCGCCAGACCCGCCAGCGCCGAGGTCAGCATGAAGAGCACCATCTTGACGGTCCGCGTCGGCACGCCCCGGTTCTTGGCCGCTGCCGGATTGCCGCCGGTGGCCTGGATCCAGTTGCCGAAGCGCGAGCGCGTCAGGGTGTAGTGACAAGCCAAGGCGATGATCACGAACCAGATCAGGCTCATGTAGATGCGCAGCCCGCCGGTGCAGAAATCGCCGTCGCCGCCGATGCAGAAGCTGCCCACCAGAACCTCCGCGAGCCACTGATCGCCCGCGTCCCAGGTCCGCTGCGGAAAGCCGCTCGTCAGCCAGAGCGCCGTGCCGCGCACCACGAGAAGCATCCCGAGCGTGACCAGGAACGACGGGATCTTGAGCCGCGTGACGAAAAAGCCGTTCACCGCGCCGATACCCATCGCCACGGCCATGGCGATCAGGAACGACATCGGCATGCCCAGCGCGGTCGAGTTGATCAGCGTCCACATCACGACCGCGGTGAACCCGAAGACCGAGCCGACGGAGAGATCGAATTCCCCGCTCGTCATCAGGAGCGTCATGCCCAGCGCGATCAGGCCAAGCTCAACGGTAAAGGTCAGCGCGTTCGAGATGTTGTTGAGCGACATGAACGCCGGATTGATCGCCGTGAAGACAACCAGCATCACCACGAGCAGGATCGCGGGACCCAGTTCGGGCGTTGCGGACAGGCGGCGCAGGAAGTCGCGCTTCTGGCGCGGCGGTGCGTCGGCGGACGCGTCGGTCTTTTCGGCTGTCATGGGGGCTTTCCGGGGCTGTCGGCGGACAGGGACGCCCCCGGCACCGGGCCGGGGGCGAAGATCGTGACGGATCAGTTCCCGCCCATGATCTCGTGGTAGAGCGGGGCAAGGTCCGCCTCGTAGAGCAGCCCTGTGATGATGTCGAAGCCCACGGGGATGCCCGAGGATTCCATCAGCGCGGCTGACAGGCACATGTAGCTTGTCGCCTGCGGGTCCTGCCACATGCCGGCAAGGATGAAGCCGTCCATGATGCCCTGCGTGGTGTCGAGGCTGTTGCCCCAGCCCACGACGGGGATTTCGCCGGGGCTCACGCCGGCCTGGTTCCAGACCCGCGGCACCGACCCGGTCACGAGGTCACCGAGGCCGATCATCGCGTCGATCCGGTCGCGGTTGGCGGTGAGGTAGTCGGTCATGCGGTTGATGATCTCGGCCTGGTCGAGCGTCGCGTCGGTGACTTCCCAGGTGATCCCCAGCGGCTCGAAGACGGTCGCGATCCCCTCTTCCTCCTGCACGCCATAGGTGGCGCCGGGCACCTCCACGGGCATCCAGACGAAATCGCCCTCTTCGACATGGCCGTTATCCACGAGGTACTGAGCCCACTGCTGGCCCACCTCCACGAGGTTGCCGCCGATATAGGCGTTCCAGTCCGCGCTGGGATCGGGGGTGTTGAAGTTCAGCGTGGGGATATCCGCGTTTCGGGCCTCGGCCACGGTGTCCACCAGCGCACCAGGGTCGGGGTTCGAGGAACAGATCGCGTCCGCGCCGGCCGCGATGGCCGCGCGCATGGCTTCCTGGTGGCTCGGCACGTCGCCCGAGTGGAACGAGGTGTTGACGGTGTGGCCGGTATCCTCGGCCCACTTTTCCGCGCCCTCGAGGAAATAGGTCCAGACCGGGTCCGCCGGGCTGCCGTGGCTGATCCAGTACAGGGTCTTGCCGTCCTGCGCGAAGGCCGCGCCGGTCGACAGGGCAAGCGCAGCAGCTGCCCCCATGAATGTCCGTCTGAGCATGGGATTGTTCCTCCTTGTCGGTCATTGTTCGGGCCGCGGGGTCTTCACGCCCCGCCAAGCCCCCGGCGGTCAGGCCGGCTCGAGCCCGTCACGGAATGCGGCGAACTCGCCCTCGTCCATGCGGACGAGGTATCTCTCTTCCGGGAAGGCCCCGCTTTCGACGTCCGCCGCGAACTCGCGGAACGCTGCGATGCGCTCTTCCTGCAGACGGGCGTACTCCGCCGCAAAATCGCGGTAGACCTTGGAATGGCGCGGGATCTTGCCCGTCGTGTAGCCAAGGATGTCGTTGGCGAAGAGATACTGCGCATCGCAGCCGCCACCCGCGCCCATCGACCACAACAGGATCGAGGTCCGCTTCGAGATCTCGGTGGCGACCTCCGGAGGGACAACCTCGATCTCCACCGCAAACGCGCCCGCGCTCTCGTAATCCTTGACGTCCTGCATCATCTTCAGCGCGCTCTCGGCGGTCTTTCCGACCGCGCGAAAGCCCCCCGTCCAGGTCGCCCGCGCGGGGCAGAGCCCGACATGGCCCACCACGGGGATGTACTCGTTTGCGAGATATTCCACCGTGTCGAAGGACCCCGAACAATAGATCGCATCCGCGCCGCGGTTCATCGCATCCGCGGCCCAGCGCAGGTAGTCGTCGGGGGTTCCGGCCTGCAGATGCGTCCGGCCGGTCATCGAGAAGACCGTCGGCGCAACCTCCCGGTAGCGCGGATGCAGCAGGATGTCGTCGGGCACCGAGGCGATGTCGATGCCCGCCGCCTCCGCCGCCGCGGCCTCCTCGAGACTGAAATAGCGCAGCATCGTCATCTGCCGCTGGCCTTTTGCCGCCAGCAGATCCGCCACCGTGGGCAGCTTGCGCAGGCTCATGCGTCGCTCCGATCGGGCACGAACTGGTGCAACTCGTCGCGGTAGGGCCGCGCTGTGGGCGGCAGCTCGCGCTTGAGGTAGTAGCCGGGCTCCTCCCGCTGCCGCTTCACCGCCGCGAACATCTCGCGGTAGCCGTCGAGGATCGAGCTGTTCGGCGGCGGCAGGTCATCCTTGATGAGCGCATGCAGCTTCGGAAGGTTGTAGTAGGGCACCATCGGGAACATGTGGTGCTCGATGTGGTACTGCATGTTCCAGTAGATCCACCCCGACACCGGGTTCATGTAGACGGTGCGGCTGTTCAGCCGGTGATCCAGCACGTCCTCCGCGAGGCCGCCGTGCTGGAGAAGCCCCGTCATGACGAAGTGCCAGCAGCCGTAGATCCGCGGCCCGCCGATCACCAGCACCGGGATCACCGACGCCCAGCCCATTCCGGCGGCGGCCATGCCCAGCGCCGTGGTCGCGGTGGCGATATAGATCGCCATGTGCACCCTCGCCCAGAAAATGGCCTTGGGCCGCTCGCTCTCGGGGATGTAGTCCTTTTCATCCGCCGAAATCTCTCCCATCGCCTGCCGCGCGATGATGCCGAAGGACTTCCACGCGTCCACGATGCCCACATAGGCAAGCGCCTTGAGCGTGAGATTGATGGGGTGCATCCAGGCGATTTCCGGGTCGCGGCCCACGATGATCGTGTCGGTATGGTGCCGGGGATGGCTCCAGCGCCAGGCGATCGGGTTCCGGATCACCTGGAACGAGGCGATGTGATAGACGACGTCGTTCATCCAGCGCGTCTTGAACGCCGTGCCATGCCCGCATTCGTGCCAGCGCGAATCGCAGGCAGAGCCGTAGATCACACCATAGGCCAGCCAGAACGGCACCGCCCACCAGCTGCCCCAGAGCAGGATGCCCGCCCCTGCGAGGGCAACGTGCAGCCCCGCCCAGATCAGCGTGTCGCGGATCGCGGGCTGGTCACGGCGCTTCATCAGCTCTTTCATCGTCTTGCGCGGCACCTCGCTGTGGTACCATTCCGCCGCCGCGAGCCCCGACTCGACGGCATCGTGCGCGCGGTCGCCCGTCAGGGAATAATCCGATAGCCGACGCTCGGCGGCCATATCCTTCGCCATTCTGTCCTCCCGGGTCTTCGGTCCGACGGAAGGCGCGGCACCCCTAGGGCGGCGCCGGCGCGGACCGGGCATGCATCACTCGACAGGATCATCAATCGCCTGCCCCGCCACAACCGAAGTTCACATCAGATCGCATCACGCGCCGCCCTGGATCTCCCATGGATCGTCCTTCCTGAACGGCATGTGACGGTCTGCAGGGACGCGCGCGGAGTGATGTGGTACATCATTCCGGGACCATCTCGGCATCAGGGGAGAGCCCGGATCATGGACAAGGCCACGATTCCGGATATTGCGCGGCGCGCCGGTCTCTCGACCGCCACCGTCGACCGCGCGCTCAACGGGCGCAAGGGGGTCAGCGCCGCCAACCGCCACCGCGTGCTGAAGGCCGCCGAGGAACTGGGCTACCTTCCCTCCGAAGGTGTCATCATGCTGCCCGCGCGGCCTGCGCATCTCGTGTTCCTGATCCCCTTCGGCCAGAACGCCTTCATGCGCGACCTCGCGCGCAGCATCACCACCTTCTCCTCCGGCCTGCCGCTGGTGGCGTCCTGCAACATCGTCACCATGGACGGGCTCGGCCCCGAGGCGCTCGAACGCGCGCTCGATGCGATCTCGCCCCAGGCCAATGGCGTCGGTGTCGTGACCACCGACAGGCCCCGCACCCGGGCCGCCATCGCGCGGCTCTGCGAGTCGGGCATCCGCGTCGTCACCATCGCCTCGGATGTGCCCGGGACGCCGCGCTCCTCCTATGTGGGCGTCGACAACCGCATCGCCGGGCGCACGGTGGGCCAGTTGATGGGAATGCTCGCGCGCGGCGCGGAGGGGCAGGTGGCCCTGATGCTGGGCTCGCGCTATTTTCACGGCCACCACGAGCGGGAACACGGCTTTCGCGACTACCTGCGGGAGCAACTGCCCAACCTCTCCGTCCATTCGGCGACCGAGACCGGCGAGGACAACCGCCGCTCCAACACCGCGACGCTGGAGCTTCTGCGCCGGGTGCCCGACCTGCGGGGGATCTACTGCATCGGCGCGGGCCGCGCCGGCATCGTCGAGGCGCTGGAGGGCCACGCCGGCCCACGCCCCGCCGTCATCGTCCACGACCTGACCGACAGCTCCCGCGACTGGCTCACACAGGGTCTGATCGATGTGGTGATCGACCAGAACGCCCGGCTGGTGGGCGAACAGGCGGTGACCCATCTGCTGGGCTCCATCGCCGCCAGCACGCCGCTTCTGTCGCTGAAACCGGTGGAGCCGCGCATCATCCTGCGCGAGAACATCCCCCGCCGGACGCCCTGAGCCCTCAGCCGGGCCGCCCCGCCAGCCAGTCGCCGAAGAGCCGCGCGTTCCGGGAGGCCCTCGGGTTCAGCCGCAGGAAGAACGGATGCGGAGAGGCGATGGTCTCGGGCACCAGCGGCACCAGCCGGCCCTGATCGAGGAGCGGCCCGACCAGCCCGTCCCACCCCAGCACCGCGCCCACCCCGTCCTGCGCCATCTGCAGCGCGATCATGTAGTTGTTGACCGGATGCCGCCGCCCGGCGGGCGCGCCATGGCCGAGGGCTGCGAACCAGTCCGCCCAGCCGGTCCAGCCGCGATCCTCCGCCGTCACATGGATCAGCGGCAGCGCCAGCAGGTCCGCCAGGCTGCCGACCTTGCGGTCCTGCGCATAGGAGGGCGCGCCCAGCGCCATGATCCGGTCGTGGAACAGCGGGCGGCAATCGGTGCCATCCTGCGGCATCTGGCCGTACTGGATGGCAAGGTCCGCACTGTCCGACGGGACGCCCGTGTCGCTGACGATCTGCGAGACCACGATGTCGGGATGGCTCTTCCAGAAGCCGGAGATGCGCGGCGTCAGCCAGAAGGCGCTCATCGCCGTCGTGGCCTGGATCACCACCTCTTCCTCGGGCCTACGCGCCCGGATCGCGGTCACGGTCTCGGATATCCCCTCGAAGCCCCGTTGCAGCGCCACGAAGAGAAACGCCCCCGTTTCCGTCAGCTCCACCCCCCGATGCTGCCGGCGGAAGAGCTGGTCGGCCAGCTCCGTCTCAAGCGCCTTGATCTGGTGGCTGACCGCCGCGGGCGTCACGTTCAGCTCCGCCGCCGCCGCCTTGAAGCTCAAATGTCGGGCAGCCGCCTCGAAACAGACCAGCGATGTCATCGAGGGAAGGTCATAGGGCCGGGTCATGGCGTCGTGTTTGACCTCGCATCTGTCGGAAACGGTCTCGGATTAGGCAGTCTAATCCAAGGTGAATATTTCTACCATTGAGAGCGGCGCCCGTCGACCGCAGAGCATCAGGGCAATTCATCCCTCAGCGCCTCGAGGCCGCCCGATGTCCGACGCCCTTTCCGATCTCCTCGCCCGCCGCCAGCCCGGTGTCTCGCTCGAACGCCCGTTCTACACGGACCCGGGTATCTACGAGGCCGATCTCGCGCATATCTTCTACCGCGAGTGGATTTATGCCATCCCGGCCTGCCAGCTGACGAAGACCGGCGCCTATGCGCGTGTCACCATCGGCGCATACAATGTGATCCTCGTCAGGGGTGCCGACGGCGAGATCCGCGCCTTCCACAACTCCTGCCGCCATCGCGGCTCCATCACCCGCGCCGCCCTCGAGGCGCTCACCAGCGGCGCCCGTGGCGACGCGAACCTCCTGGCCCTGTGCATCGAGGCGGCCCGTGCCAAGGCCACCGTCGGCGACATCGGCGCC
>Ga0076930_100907_pt1 | contig 20507 bp, 16 predicted proteins | sample HotLakConsoUCCRE_FD_71149 | JGI IMG/M metagenome (GOLD analysis project Ga0076930, IMG submission 71149) | Hypersaline microbial mat communities from Hot Lake, Washington, USA - Hot Lake Consortium UCC-RE (version 3) (version 3) ...
GGCGAAGATGGTGGCGTGCCAACCCGGTACGATGGACATGGCGAAGTCCCAGGACACCACCGAGTGCACCGAGAGCACCAGCGGAGTGGCCAGGGCGGCGAGGAAGATGTAGGCCTTGCCGAAGTGGTGCCACTCGCGATCAGTCCCCTGCCATCCCAGCGCGAAGAAGCCGTAGAGCTTCTTCCGCAGCCCCCGCGCCTGATCCCGGGCCGCAGCCAGATCGGGGATCGTGCCCAGGTAGAAGAAGGTGGCGGACACCGTGAAGTAGGTGGTCACGGCGAACACGTCCCAGACCAGCGGCGACCGGAAGTTCGGCCAGAGATACCGCGAGTTGGGATAGGGGAAGAGCCAGTAGGCGTGCCAGACGCGCCCCACGTGGATCAGCGGGAAGAGCCCGGCGGTCATCACGGCGAAGACCGTCATGGCCTCGGCCATGCGGTAGATGGACTGCCGCCACGGCGCCCTGAACAGGAACAGGATGGCGGAGATCAGCGTCCCGGAGTGGGCGATACCCACCCAGAAGACGAAGGTGGTGATATACGCCCCCCAACCCACGGGGGAGTTGAGGCCGGATACCCCGATCCCGTTGATGATCTGGTTCGCCCAGGAACCCAGCATGAGCAGGGTGCCTGAGATGGCCAGGAGGAAGAGGAGCCACCAGGTACGATCGGGGCGTGAGAGCATCCCCAGCACATCCCGATTGACGTCGCTGTATTTCTCGACGTCGGGATGGGCCAGTTCGCCCCGGGGAGTTTCAGTTACGGTCGCCATGCTTGCCTTGGTTCCTCAGGCGTGGCCGCCGTCCACGGCGTGGAAGGTGGTCTTCTTCTGGTAGAGCACCGCGGGCTGCGTGTTGATCAGGTAGTCCAGCACGCGGTACGTCCGCTCGTTGTCCGACAGCTGGGCCACCCGGGACTCCGGATCACGGATGTCTCCGAAAACGATGGCCTCTGCCGGACAGGTCTGCTGACAGGCCGTGACGATCTCGCCATCCCTCACCGGCCGCCCCTCGAGGACGGCGCGATTCTGGGCGTCACGGATCCGCTGGGTGCAGAAGGAGCACTTCTCCATCACCCCTTCCCCCCGCACGGTGACATCCGGGTTGTAGGCCCAGTTCATGGGCTCCGGCACATCCGTGTACCCGTACCAGTTGAACACGCGGACCTTGTAGGGGCAGTTGTTCGCGCAGTACCGGGTGCCCACACAGCGGTTGTAGATCTGGCCGTTGATCCCCTCCGGCGTGTGATACGCCGCGTACACCGGACACACCGGCTCACAGGGGGCGTTTCCGCAGTGCTGGCAGAGCATCGTGAGGAAGCGCACATCCACCGGACCCGCCTGGCTGGCGTCCACCGTCTCCCAGTACCGTTCGATCCGGATCCAGGCCATGTCCCGACCCATGCGGACCTGGTCCTCACCCACCCACGGCACATTGTTTTCCGACTGGCAGGCCACCACGCAGGCGGAGCAGCCGGTGCACTTGTCCAGGTCGATGGCCATGGCCCAGCGGGGATTCTCCGCCGGGTTGTACTCCCCGTACTGGGCACCCGGGAGGGGGAAGTCCTCCGCCCTCCCCTCGGTGGGCACGGGGACGAAGCCGCCCATGAGCTGGAGTTCCTCGATCCCGTGGTCGTCGTCCCCGTAGCCGTCGGAGGGCTGCCCCAGGGTGGAGGCCTGCACCGCCGGGACGATGGGCCGACCCCGGGCGTCGGTGGACCCCTCAATGGTGGCATGCCGCATCCGGGCACCCGTGGGCTCCATGCTCACCCGGACGGCCTGCATCACCAGCGCCCCGGAGGTCTGCTCCACCTCGGCGGGGAGGAGCCGCATCGGGTTGACCCCGTTGCCGTTGGCGAACCGGCCGTAGTTCTCGTGCCCATTCCCCATGGCGATGGCGACGGTATCGGGACGGATCCCGCCGTAGACCCACACCGGGACTTCCACCTCTCCATGGGCCGAACGGAGCTGCACCAGGTCGCCGTTCCGGAGCCCCCGCTCCGCCGCCGTGTCCGGGTGGACCTCCACCCAGGAGTGCCAGGTGATCTTGGAGACGGAATCCGGGAGTTCCAGCATCCAGGGACGGTTGGCGAAGCGGCCATCCCCCAGCCGGGAGGAGGGGTGCACCTGGAGGATCAGGTCGCCCTCGGCACCGTCGAAGGCGGGAAGGTCGAAAGAGAGCGCCGCGTCGGGGGCCTGGAGCGCACCATTGGTGGCGGAGCCCGTGGCGGGAAGGTCCGCCACACCCCTCTGGAGGGTCTGATGCCAGAAGGCGTTGAAGTCTCCTCCGGGGGCACCGGCCAGCGAGTGGAGTTCCTGCCAACGGTTCCGGACGAAGGCCTGGAAGGTGTCGGCCCCCGGATCCCCTCCCAGCGCCCGATGGGCGTTGATCATCACGTCGCCGGCGGGGCGGGAGTCGAAGTACGGCACCGGCCGCATCACCGGCTGCTGCATCGCCCACACCCCTGCACGGGGATTGGAGTCGCCCCAGCTCTCCAGGAAGTGGCTGTCCGGGAGGATCAGATCGCAGAGGGCTGCGGTCTCATCCGGGGCAGAGGCGAAGGTCACCTTGAAGGGGACCTGTGCGAAGGCCTCGGCGAAGCCTGCCGCCGCGGGCACGGAGTAGACCGGATTCACCCCGTGGACCACCACCGCACCGGTGCCACCCTCCCGCATGGTGCGGATGGCCCGATCCAGGTCGGCGTAGGCGGCGGAGGGGACCTCCTGGTCCACGGTATCCACCCGCAGCCGGGTGCCTACATTCCCCGCCACCGCGTTCAACACCAGGACCGCCAGGTTGGAGGCGGTGGCATTCCGGTGATGGCCCTGGTACCCCGGAGGGAGGGCCAGACTGGCCCCGCTGGAGGCGAACTCCATGGCCAGCGCCTCGATGGCCGAGGCCTCCACTCCGGAGGCAGCGGCGGCCGCGGCGGGATCGTACGCCTGGAGGATGGGGCCGAAGGGGCCCGCATCGGCGCCTCCCCGGACGATGACGTTGGCCATGGCCAGCGCCACGATCCCCTCGCTCCCGGGACGGATGGGGAACCACTCGTCGGCATTGAGCCCGGTAAGGGGGAGACGGGGCCCCAGGAAGACCAGCTTCCCCTTGGTGCCGTCCGCTCTCGCCGCGCTCATGGAGGCAAACCCCTGGGTATGCTCCACCGGGGAGATCCACCCCTCCAGGAAGTCGGCGCCGAACGACACCACCATGTTGGACGACGCGAAGTCGAAGGTGGGGATGCCGTCCACCCCGAAGGCCAGACGGGTGGCCTCCCGGAGCGGTGCCTCGGAGAGGGCCTCGTAGACCACCCGGGTTCCGCCGGAGGCCGAAGCGACGGCGTCCACCAGGGCGGAGAGGGAGGGACCGGTCCGCCCGGTGAGGAAGGTGGGGTTCGCCGCCCCACCGAGCCGCTCCGCCAGGAGCGCCTCGGCCTCCTCCCAGGTGATGGCCCGGAAGGCATCGCCCTCCCGGAGCATGGGGGAGGTGTAGCGATCCGGGTTGTAGAGGGCCTGGATGGCGGAGTGGCCCCTGGCGTCCAGGTTGCCCTGGTTCACTGGGTGCGCCGGATTCCCCTCCAGCTTCACCACGCGCCCTTCCCGGGTGCGGGCCCAGAGGCCGCAGCCGTACCCCAGTTCGGGGTTCACGGTGGCGTACCAGGTGGCCACCCCCGGGGTGATCTCCTCGGGAGGCACCACGTAGGGGATGATCCGCTCCACTTCGGTGGAGCAGCCGGTCAGGGTGGCACCGGCGCCACTGACGCCCAGTACCTTCAGGAAGTCCCGCCTCTTGAGTCCTTCAGTCATCGACGTACTCGATCCGTGACGGGGCAGCACACACCCCGGAAGTGAGGAACCGCCAGGAGCCGGAGGAGGCCCAGGCGGATTCGTCATCCATCAGTAGTGGCAGACAGTGCAGTCCCGGGATGCGTCTTGTTCCACGTGGCAGTCCACGCACCATCCCATACTCAGGGGTTGGGCCATCTCGGTGATCACCCCCATCTCCTGGACCTCACCGTGGCAGACGGTGCAGTTGATCTCGGCGGCAATGTGTCGCATGTGGGGAAAGCGGACGTGCTCGGAGACCTTGTAGATCCGGACCCAGGGAATGGGCTCGCCCCGCTCCCAGTAGCCCAGGACCTTCTGGACCTCCTCGGGGTTGTTCCGCCCGGGGACCACGGTGTGGCACCCGACACAACTCGCCACAGGGGGGATACCGGCCGACGTGGAACGCTCTGCCGAGAAGTGGCAGTAGGCACAGTCGATCCGGTTCTCGCCGGCGTGGATGTTGTGGGGAAAGGCGATGGGCTGTTCACGGGACGCAGATGCAGCGGCTTCCTGCATCTCCTGCGTGGCGGCCTCACCTTGCGTGTGAACGAATGCCAGGGTGCCCAGGGTCAACACCGTCAGGCCCGCCAGCGTGGCCAAAGTCCAACTGCGTCGCATATCAAATCTACCCGAACGGGAGGAGCAGGGCGTTCCTGGCGGGATTCTGAGCGGATCGGAGTGTCTGCCGGAAGCGCGCGGGAACTTAGGAAATGGCTCATCGTCCTGTCAACGTTCAGGACGTATGTTTACGAAGATCATCCGGAACGATCCGCGGGGGGGGAGGGTTAGATATTGTTGCCTGTAACCGGGGGTGGGGCTTTCCCCGACCCCCCGGGTCCGCCCCGCCGCCCTTCGTCCTTCCGCGTCTCAACTCCACCGGACCGATGCCAGACACCGTAGCCACCGGATCCCTCACCGGGCCCGATCTCGCCCTGCTCTCCCGCCTGGTAGGCGCCGTGGAGCAGGTCTTCCACGGGAAGCGCGACGTGGTCAGGCTGGCGGTGACCGCCCTTCTGGCCCGTGGCCACCTCCTCCTGGAGGATGTCCCCGGGGTGGGGAAGACCACCCTGGCCCACGCCCTGGCCCGGGCCCTGGGTCTGGGCTTCCGGCGGATCCAGTTCACCTCCGACCTCCTGCCGGCGGATCTCCTGGGGGTCTCGGTGTTCTCCCCCTCCACCGGCGAGTTCCAGCTTCGTCCCGGTCCCCTCTTCACCCACGTGGTGCTGGCGGACGAGATCAACCGGGCCCCTCCCCGGACCCAGAGCGGGCTCCTGGAGGCGATGCAGGAGGGGCGGGTCACCATCGAGGACCGGACGCTGGAGCTGCCCCGGCCCTTCCTGGTCATGGCCACCCAGAATCCGCTGGAACACCACGGTACCTACCCCCTCCCGGAAAGCCAGTTGGACCGCTTCCTGATGCGGCTCACCATCGGCTACCCGGGGGAGGAGGCGGAGCGGCAGATCCTCCTTCGCTCCGGGAGCGGTGAGCTTCCCGCGGAACGCGTGGAGGCGGTGCTGACGCCGGAGCATGTCCTGGCGCTGCAACAGGCGGTGGAGCACGTCCACGTTGATCCCTCCCTTGTGGACTACCTCATGACGCTGGTTCGCCAGACCCGGGAAGACCCCCGGATCCGCATGGGTGTGAGTCCCCGGGGGGCCATCGCCCTCTACAGGGCCTCACGGGCCCACGCCCTGGTGGATGGCAGGAACTTCCTGGTCCCCGACGATATCCGGACCCTGCTCATCCCCTGTCTGGCCCATCGCATCATCCCTGTCTCCGGGGGGGCCAGTCCCGGCCACGAGGAGGGGGCCGCGCTGCTGGAGGACCTCCTGGACACCGTCCCCGTGCCCCTGTGATCCGGCGGGTCCGGTCGCTCTGGAGGCGCTTGCGGGCGGTCCGCCCCCCCCGACGCCTCCTCTTCACCCGGTCTGGGGCCGTCTTCACGGCGGGAATCCTGGCGGTGGGGCTGGCAGCAGTGAACACCGGAAACAACCTCCTCTTCCTCCTCCTGGGAGCGCTCCTGGGGCTTGTGGCGCTGAGCGGGATCCTCTCCGAGCAGATGGTGCGCCCTGTGACGGTGACCCGGAGGGGTCCCCGGGGGGTTCCGGTGGGGGAGCCGGCCCGGATGCGGTACGAGGTCACCAACAACCGCTCCCGCTTCGCCATCTACACGGTGGAGATCCGGGAGCCTGGGCTCCCGGGGAGCGCCTTTGCCGCCATGGTCCCTGCAGGAGAGACAACGGTGGCCCGGAACGAGCCGGTCTTCATCCGGCGGGGGACCGTCCAACTGGAGGTGGTGACGGTCTCCACCTCCTTCCCCTTTGGCCTCTTCAGGAAGGAGCGGGACCTGAGGATCCCCGGAGAGCTTGTGGTCTGGCCCTCCACCCGCCATCCCGTCCGCTCTCCGGTCCTCTCCGGGGACCGCTCCAGGCGGATGGGGGCCCGGGCCGCCTCCCGGGCGATGCACCGGGGGGAATACCGGTCCATGCGGGAGTACCGCCCGGGGGACGACCCCCGGGATGTGCACTGGAAGGCTGCGGCCCGGAGCGGCTCCCTGATCGTCCGGGAATACGAGGGGGAGGACGCCGCGGGGATCTGGGTGTGCCTCGACCTGTCGGCCCCTCCCGGGGGTCGGGCCGAGGAATCGGTGGAGATGGCCGCCGCCCTGGTGGCCAGGACCCTTCGTGAGGGGCGGGAGGTGGGCTTCGCTGCACAGGGCCGCCTCCACCCTCCGGGGCGGGGCGAGGCCCAACTGGAAGGGATCCTGGACACCCTGGCCCGGGTGGACTTCGACCCCTCCCTCCCCCCCCTGGCTCCCCCCGGGGAGCCCACCCGGAGCGTCCTGGTGACCTCCGGCAGGCGGGAAGGGGGTGCATTCGGGGATGTGGTCCGGAGTGGAGAGGAGGCGGCATGACCCCCCGGGCCCTTCCGGCGGCCACCTCCCTGGGGGGGTCCACCCGTCTCGCCCTCCTGAACCGCCGGGCCGCGGTGGCCACCGGGCTGTTCGGTCTGCTGGCCTACGCCGGGGGAGCCGGGGTGGCGCCCGTTCCGGCGCTTCTGGCGGGGTTGGCGCTCCTGGTGGCGCTGCGGTGGCAGCCGGATCCGGCGCTCTCCGCCCGGCTTGAACGGATCTGGCTCCCCCTGGCGCTGATCCTGGTGGCCAGGGCCCTCTACCACGTCCTGGTCATCCAGGGAGACGTGGTCCTGCCTGTGGTGGATCTGCTTCTTCTCCTCCTGGCCACCGAAGCGCTCCGTTCCCTGGAGACCGCCAACGACGCCCGGCTCCACGCCCTGGCCTTCGCCCTCCTCCTGGCGGCCACCGCATACCGACCGGGAATCGTCTTCGCCTTGGCCTTCGTGGGGTATGTGGGATCCGCCACAGTGGCGCTGGTCCTGGGACACCTGAGGCGGGAAACCGAGGCCCGGGGCCGGGATGTCCTCCACGTGTCCAGGGGGTTCGTGCTGGGCACGGGCGCCCTCTCCGTCGTGGTCCTGGTGGCCAGCGCGGCGGTCTTCCTGGCCTTTCCCCGGGTCTCCCAGGGGTGGAGTGGCCGGAGCCCGGTTCCCGCTCCCTCCATGGCGGGGTTCTCGGAGTCCGTGGCGTTGGGGAGCCACGGGGCCCGGATCCTCCCCAACCCCGATGTGCTGCTCCGCGTGGAATTCCCCGACGGGATTCCCACGGACCCCGAGGGGCTCTACTTCAGGGGTCGGTCGTACGATCGCTTCGACGGCCTCCGCTGGATCCGGAGCCGGAGTCTTCCCCCCGCCACGGCCCCGGTGGCCTGGTACCGGGAGCGGTGGGGAGGGGAGGAGATCACACAGCGGATCTATGCGGCGCCCCTGGAGTCCCGGGTCCTGTTCGGGGTGCACCCCACCCTGGATGTGGTGCCCGAGTCCCGGATGCAGCCCGCCCTGGATGGCTCGGGAGACCTCGTCTACTGGGGAAGGGGACCTCCGGCCTATACCGTCCACTCCCTCTCCGGGCGCCCCTCGGCCTCGGATCTCCGGGCCAGCCCCCCGGGGGGCTACACCCCCGCCAGGGGCTTCTACCTCCAGTTGCCCGGGGTCCTCGCCCCCCGGGTGGGGGCACTGGCGGACTCCCTGGTGGCGGGGGTGGAGGACCGGCACGACCGGATCCAGGTGCTGCTGGCCTGGTTCCGTCAGGAGTTCGCTTATACCACCCAGCTTCCCGCCTCCGCCCGGGAAACCTCGGTGGAGCACTTCCTCTTCGAACGGAAGGCTGGGCACTGCGAGTACTTCGCCACCGGACTGGTGGTCCTCCTCCGCTCGGTGGGGATCCCTTCCCGGGTGGTGAACGGATTCCTCGGGGGAGTCTGGAACGACGTGGGGGGCTACCTGGCAGTCACCGGAAATCAGGCCCATGCCTGGGTGGAGGTCTGGTTCCCCGGACTGGGTTGGGTCCCCTTCGACCCCACCCCTCCCGGCGAGGTGGGGGCTGCCGCCGGGGCCGGTCGCCTGGCCTTCGGCCGCTTCCTCCTGGATGGGCTCCAGCACCGCTGGGGCAAGTGGATCCTGGACTACTCCGGCTCCAGACAGACCGACCTGCTGGAGCGGGCGTCCGACTTCCTCACGGAGGACCCCGGTTCCGATCCCGGTGTGGCCCCGGTGTCGGAACCGGGGGGGAATGCGGGACGTTGGTTCCTGGTTCTTCTCATCGCCGCGGCGCTGGTGGGGGTGTTCCGGGCACTGAGGCGGGGTGGCGAGGCGCTTCCGGCGGCGTCCACGGCCTGGGTCCGGCTCCGGGCCGCCTACGGGCGGGCAGGGCTGGAGGGGGCGGAGCGGATGGCACCCCTGGAGTTCGTGGAGGCGCTTCGCCTGAACGACCCCCCCGGCAGGTACTTCGCGGAAGAGGCGGTGCACCTGTACCTTCAAGAGCGTTTCGATTCATCCCGCCCGGACCCGGCCGCCCACCGGGAACTCCTCCGGGCTGTGAGCAGGGCGCGGAAGGCGCTCCGGGGATCCTCCTCCCCCCGGTCGCATACATGACGCCACCCCATTCCCCTGGCCCGCCATGGATCCCGCCATCCAGGAATTCCTCGACGAGCACGTCTCGGAACTCGCACCCCGCTACCACGCCACCACCCACACCCTCTGGGAAGCCCGTACACGCAGTTCGCCGGCTTCCGCCCAGGCCGCAGCCCTGGCCGAATCCGCATACAGGGAACTCTACACGGACCCCGGTGACTCCGCCCGGGTGACCGACTGGCTCCAGCAGCCCAACGGATCCAGTTCCCCTCTCCAGCGGCGCTCCCTGGAGCTCCTGCGCCATGCCTATCTGGAGAATGCCGTTTCAAGGGATGAGCTCGACGAGTTGGTGAGGAAGTCCGAGGCCATCTCCACGGAGTTCATCAACTGGCGGGGCACCGTGGACGGCGAGCCGGTCTCCAGCAACGACATCCTGAGGATCCTGGCGGAGTCCCGAGACGAAGGGGAACGCCTGCAGGCATGGGAGGCCTCCAAGTCCATTGGCCCCCGGGTGGCGGGACGCCTCCGGGAGCTGGTGCACCATCGGAACAGGGTGGCGCAGCGACTGGGCTTCCGGGACCACTACGCCATGTCGCTGGAGATCCAGGAGATCCCCGAGTCCACCCTCCTGGCCCTCGCAGAGGAACTCCGGGCCCGGACGGAGGAGCCGTGGCGCCGGATGAAGACGCTCATGGACAAAGGGATCGCCGGCCGCATGGGGATCGAGGTGACGGAGCTGGCACCCCACCACTTCGACGATCCCTTCGGCCAGTCCGGACCCCGGTCCACCGGAATCCGCTCGCACCTGGACCAGCTCTTCGAGGAGGTGGATCCCGTGGCCCTCTGCGTAAGGTACTTCGAGGGAATCGGGCTCCCGGTGGACGGGATCCTGGCCCGGAGCGACCTCTATGAGCGCCCGGGAAAGGACCAGCACGCCTTCTGCATCGACATGGACCGGGGCGGAGATGTCCGGGTGCTCTGCAACGTCCGCTCCGACGAACGGTGGACCGGGATCATGCTCCATGAACTGGGGCACGGCGTCTACGAGCTCGGCTACCCCCCGGAGCTTCCCTTCCTCCTGAGGCGGCCGGCCCACATCCTGGCCACCGAAGCCGTGGCGCAGTTCTTCGGCCGACTCACCCGGAATCCCGCATGGCTGGGACGGATGCTGGACCTCTCCCCGGACGATGTGGCGCAGCTGGCGGGCCCCCTCCGGCTGGAGCGGTCCCGGACCATGCTCCTCTTCGCCCGCTGGTGCCTGGTCATGATCCACTTCGAGCGGGCCCTCTACGCGGATCCGGACCGGGAGGATCTGAACACGCTCTGGTGGAGCCTGGTCCAGGAGTTCCAGGGGATCGCTCCCCCCGCCAACGTGGAGAGCCGGGAGGACTGGGCCACGAAGAACCATCTCTCCATGGCCCCGGTCTACTATCACAACTATATCCTCGGGGAGATGCTGGCCTCCCAGTTGGACCAGCGCATCCGCGGCTCCGTCCTGCGCCCCGGCGAGCCCCCGGTGGAGACGCCGGGAATCGGGCGCTTCCTGGGGGACGAGGTGTTCGCTCCCGGAGGTCTTCCCCACTGGACCGACCTCATCATGCGGACCACCGGCTCCCCCCTTGGGCCCGACGCCTTTCTGGCGGACTTCGCCTCGGCGGACTCGTGACCCCTGCCGGATCCCAGTGGGGAAACCGTACCATCCCGGAAGGGGGGGAGGTGGACCTCTCCTTCGGCCCCCTGGCGTGCGCCTTCCGGCGGGAAGGGGACGAACTCTGGATCCGGACCTCCGGGGGAGAGGCTCCGGAGGTGGCCACGGAGGGAGCCGACTGGGCCAGATGGGCCCTCCCCCCCGGCGACGGGGGGCGGATCCATCTCGCTCCAGCCCTCCCTGATCGCCTGGTGGTGGTGAAGCCCCAGGCCTCCTTCCAACTCATCCCCGGGGCCTCCGCCCGGGTCTACGTCCGGGTCCCCGTGCATGTGGTGGTCCGGCACGGAGGGGTGGGGGGCTCGCTCCTGGCCGAGTTCCCCACCATGCGCATGTCGGACACCTGGTGGGGGGATCTGGAGGACGGGACGCTGGGCTACTGGCTCTCCACCCACGCCCGCCGGGTCCTGACCCCCGACCTTGTGGAACCACACCTGGCCATCTGCACACTGGACCTCTCCAACCGCTCCCGGGAGACCCTCCCCGTGGAGAAGATCGCCCTCCGGGTGTCGCACCTCTCCCTCTTCGCCGCCGGAGAGGGTCTCTGGTGCGACGAGGTGCAGGTGACCTGGTCCGGAGGAGATGACAGTGCCATCGACATGTCGGGTGAGGTCCCGGTGGAGGCACGGGGGGCCCAGCTCCTGGCCCCTCCCCGCCACCCGGTGGATCGGGGGATCCGGGCCCGGACCTTTGCCCGGATCCGGGGGCTTCCGGGGTTTGCGGGTATGGCATGATGAACAGCGGTTGGGCGCAGGAGGTGGAGCAGGCAGTGCAGGAGGTTCCGGATACGGTCCCGGTGGCGGTGGTGGAGGTGGTCGACACCCTTCCCCAGGGACCGCTGGCGGTCTTCTTCCGGACGCTGGAAGGGGGGCTGAGCCCCGGAGAGCTGGTGGGAAACAGTGCATTCCTGGGAGTCGTGGGCCAGATCCTGGGGGCTCTCCTGGTCCTGGTCCTGGGCTTCCCCCTCCTCTTCGCCGTGGGCCGAGGGGTCCGTCGCTGGGTGGGGAGCCGCTACTCCCCGCAGCGGGGGCTGGTGGCCGGAAAGGTGGTCTACTACGTGGGCGGGGTGATCCTCCTCCTCACGGTGCTGGGGCAGCTCCAGATCCGACTGGGGCCCCTGCTGGGAGCTGCGGGGATCGTGGGGGTGGCCATCGGCTTCGCCTCCCAGACCAGCGTGTCCAACGTGATCTCGGGGCTCTTCCTGGTGGCGGAGCAGCCCTTCCGGGTGGATGACATCATCCAGGTGGGAACCACCACCGGCCGGGTCCTCTCCATCGACATGCTCTCGGTGAAGCTCCGGACCTTCGACAACCGCTTCATCCGGATCCCAAACGAGACCATCATCAAGAGCGAGGTGGTCACCCTGACCCGGTTCCCCATCCGAAGAATGGACCTGATGGTGGGGGTGGCCTACCGGGAGGATATGGTGAGGGTGCGGAAGGTCCTCCTGGACGTGGCCCGGGACCATCGGAAGATCCTGATGGAGCCCGAGCCCGCCGTCCTCTTCGAAGGGTACGGAGCCTCGTCCGTGGACTTCCGGTTCGTTGCCTGGGCCACCCGGGAGAACTGGCTCACCACCCTGAACGAACTCGCCGACGGGGTGAAGGCCCGCCTGGATGCCGAGGGGATCGAGATCCCGTACCCCCACGTCTCCCTGTACACCGGGAGCCAGAGCCTGCCCCTGCAGATGCGGGTGGTGTCGGATCCGGATCCCTCCGGGGGAAGGGAGACCGCTCCTGGAGGAGCCCCGGAAACCGGCTGAACCTGGTGCCGCACCACTAGCCCGGAACCTGACTCCCCCGGTCCTGGCGGAGTTCGTTCCAGGCCAGCATCACCAGCGAGATGGCGGTGAGGGGGAGGACGAAGAAGACCATGGCCTCGGTGAAGATGGGGAGGGCGTCGTGCCCCGAGGCATCCAGCACCAGGAAGGAGGTGTAGGCCACGTAGTAGCCCACGAAGAGGGCACCCTCCCACCGGGAGATGATGTAGCCGGTGAAGAAGATGGGGAAGCAGGCCATGGCCACCGCGATCATCACCGGGAGGTCGAAGGTGAGAGCGGCGGGGATCACCGGGATCCCGTCCCGCCCGGCCATCCCCGCCAGCCCCATCACCAGGAGGATGTTGAAGATATTACTCCCCACAACATTCCCCACCGCGATGTCCCGCTCTCCCTTCAGGCTTGCCAGGACGGAGGTGGCCACCTCCGGAAGGGAGGTGCCCGCCGCTACCACCGTCAGCCCGATGACCAGTTCGTTCACCCCCAGCAGGGTGGCCATCTCCACCGCCCCCGCCACCAGCCAGCGGGAGCCCAGCACCAGCATCCCCATCCCCAGGAGCACCAGGCCGACATTGGCCAGCATCCCCCGCCTGGGAGCCTCCGGCACCTCCTCGGTGGCGATGCGGGCCAGCCCCTCGATCCGCTCGCGCCGACTCTTCCGGACCAGGAAGCCGGTGTAGGCCGCTATCCCCACGAAGAGCACCAGTCCCTCCCCACGACCGATGGTGCCGTTCAGGCCGAAGAAGAGGGGAAGGAAGGAGACCCCGATCATCACCGGGAGGTCGAAGCGGAGGAGCTGGCGGGAGACGATGAGGGGGGCCACCAGGGCGGAGAGCCCCAGGATGAGGAGGATGTTCAGGATGTTGCTCCCCACCACATTCCCCAGGGCGATGTCGCCGCCACCGGTCATGGTGGACTGCACGCTCACGGCCGCCTCGGGGGCGCTGGTCCCGAAGGCCACCACCGTGAGCCCCACCACCAGGGGGGAGATCCCCACCGACACCGCCAGATCCACCGCCCCCTTCACAAGAATATCCGCCCCCACCAGGAGGAGGCCGATCCCCACGACGAACAGGACGATGGTGAGGGGTTCCACGTGATGGAATCCAGGCGAAACGAACGATGGAGGGAGTGAGGGACCCACTGAATATACCGCCCGGGACCGTGCTCTCAAGGAAGGGGCTCCGCGGCCGGCGTTCGTACGGGGGCCCGCATGCGCCTCCAGGAGACGGGATCCGCAACCCCGGGCGGTCTTGTCCCCGGGGTGGCGGCTTCGCTACTCTCCGGACAATGAACGAGAACGATTCCAGCGGCCACGGCCACCGATCCCAGTCGGGAAACCACCTGACGACCATCAGTCACGAGGGGCGGTTCTGGGACGTCTACCTCGAGCTCGAGGATGACCCCTCCACCTGTCGGGGCCTCCTGGCCTTCTCCCCTGCAGGTGGGCGTGGCGAGGATGGGCTGGTGCGGACCGCGGTCCTCTTCATCGAGGACAGCTATGATGCCGTGGCCCGGAAGGCCCGCTCCTTCGACATGCGCCAGTTGGAGGCGCTTCTCCGCTCCGCCCTCCCCTGATCCCCGTCCGGGTTCATCCCGTCCGGGCCATCCGCCAGATCTCCCCCAGGCTCGGGCGCTTCCCCTGCATCAGGATCCCCACCCGGTAGATCCGTCCCGCCAGTGACGCCACCAGGGGGATGGACACCGCCATCAGCCCCAGGGACAGCGCCACCTCCCACCCCTCTGCCGCCCCCGCGGCAGCCCGGGCGAACTGCAGCACCGGAGCGAAGAAGGGGACCAGCGCCAGACCCTTCCCCACCACCCAGTCGGGATCATTCATCACCCCGGGAAGGAGGATCACCGGGATGATGAGGATCAGGGTCACGGGAAACTGCGCCTGCTGGACCTCCTCTTCCCGGGAGCAGACGGCGCCGGCCGCCGCGTACAGGCTGGCGTAGAGCAGGTAGCCCAGGACGAAGAAGGCCACCAGCAGCGCCACCATCCCCGAAGAGGGAAGGAAGGACTGGATTCCCCCGCCGACTCCAGCCAACCCTCCGGTGAACCGCTGGGGAAGCAGGCGCACGGCCAGGGTCCCGATGACCACCCACGCCATGATCTGGGTGAGCCCCACCGCCCCCACCCCCAGGATCTTCCCCAGGAGGAGGTCCCGGGGGCGGAGCGCGGACAGGACGATCTCCACCATCCGCCCCGCCTTCTCCTCCAGCACCGACCGCATCACCGCCGTGCCGTAGAGGATGAGGACCATGTAGAGGAGGAAGGCCCCCAGGAAGCCGGCGTTGGCTCCCGCCTGGGCGTCGATGGCCCCGTCCTCGTCCGCCTCCACCCCCACCCGCACCACCTCCAGACTCCCCCCCCGGAGGAGGGTGTCCAGCCCCTCCGGCATCCCTTCCGACTGCATCCGCACCTGAAGCGCGGTGCGGGCCACCGCTCCCTGGAGCGCCAGCGTGGTGGCGACCCCCGGGGTCCGCCGCCCCCGATACTCCGCCCCACCGGTGCGGAGGGTCTCCTGGTCCAGGACCAGGGCACCCCCGTAGCGTCCCTCCCCCAGCGAGGCATCCAGGGAGGAGAGGGCATCCGGGGCGTCGGGGATCACCTGTGGCGTGTAGCCCCCCGCCTCCAGCGCCGCAGCCAGGGGAGTGGCCAGGACCCCGGTCCGGTCCAGGAGCGCGATTTCCCGGTCCCTCTGCCCGTCCCGGGCGCCCATCATTGCCGGTATGGCAAAGATCAGGGCCATGAAGAGGGGGAGCCCCAGGGTGGAGAGGAGGAACACCCGGGTCCGCACCCGCTCCAGGTACTCCCTCCGGAGCACCGGCATCATCCCCTTCATCGGTCCGCCCCCACGGTGGAGAGGAGGGGCACCCCGGCGTCCCGGGCAGCCTCGGGCCCCGCGTGCCGCACGAAGATCTCATGGAGGCTGGGCTCCACCACCTCGAACCGGTGGATCACCACCCCACTCGCCACCCCCCTGCGGAGGATCTCCCCGGGATCCATTCCCTCCTGCAGGAGGAGGTGCCGCTGGCCGTCCCTGCGCACCTCCACGTCCAGGATCCCCGGTCCCCGGATCCATCCGTCATCCCCCTCGAAGGAGACCGCCACCACCCCCCGGGCCTCCTGTCGGCGGAGCTCCTTCATGTCGCCGTCCAGCACCTTCCGGGAGCGGGAGATGAGGCAGACCCGCTGACAGAGCCGCTCCGCGTGATCCATGAGATGGGTGGAGAAGAGGATGGTGGTGCCTCCGGCGCTGATCTCCCGGACGATGCCGTCCAGAACGTCCTGGTTCAGGGGGTCCAGACCGCTGAAGGGCTCGTCCAGGATGAGTAGCTCAGGCTCGTGGATGACGGTTCCGATGAACTGGACCTTCTGCTGCATCCCCTTGGAGAGGTCCTCCACCTTCCGCTCCCCCCACTCCGGAAGCCCCAGTCGCTCCAGCCAGCGGAGTGCCCTCTTCCGGGCCTCCCCCCGTGGGACGCCCCGGATCTCCCCCAGGAAGAGGAGGAAGTCCAGGACCTTCATCTTCCGGTATACCCCCCGCTCCTCCGGGAGATACCCCACCCGGGTGGCCCGGTGGACCGAGGGCTCGGCACCGAAGAGCTCCACGGTACCCGTGTCCGGCAGGAGGATCCCCAGGATCATCCGGATCGTGGTGGTCTTTCCGGAGCCATTGGGCCCCAGGAGTCCGTAGATGCTCCCCCGGGGGATCTCCAGCTCCAGCTCCGCCACGGCCGTGTGGCTCCCGAAGCGCTTCGAGACGCCCCGGAGTTCCACCACGAGTTCATTCCCGTTCAGGGATGCCATCGGTTCCAGCTCCGGCTCCAGGAATTCCAGGGAGGCACTCCCCCTGGAAGGGGGGTCGGTGGGAGTACGTCACTCCCCTCGCGACCCTTCACCCACATGATCGCAGAATGAGCCGTCCCACGGGATCCTCTCGGGGCGGGGCGGGTAGTAGAAATGCTTTCCTCTTCCCGGATCTCGCGCCTCACCCCCTGCGCCGATCCGGACCCTCTCTTCTCCGGAGGGCAGCACCCGCTCCGGAGCCCGGCCCATACGAAGGAGAATGGATGGCCATCTACCGCACGCTCTACTACGGCGACGTCACGGTCGGCGTCGGAGGCCGCATCACCATTCCGCAGGAAATGCGGGACGACATGGGACTGGATGAGGGGGACCTCCTCACCGTGCGGGTGGAGGAGAACTCCAACGGAATCCGTCAGATGGTGATCTGGCGCTCCGAGCAGCCCATCGAAGAATAGCTCAAGTTCGACAACCGGGGTCGGTCCCCCTCCCTACCCCTGAGGGAGGTCGGGATCCCCCTCCAGGTCGGTCCACCGCACCAGCGCTCCCAGTGGAGGCACACCGTCGTGGTGCCACCATGGGGGAGGCCAGGGCATGGCGGCCAGGGTGGTCATCCGTGAGACGCCCGCTCGGGCCAGCGCCTCGCTGAGGCCGGTTCTCCGCTCATACTCCACCTCCAGCGCCACAGTCTGGAGGAGCGGTCCCACCGCGGCCAGCAGCCCGGGAACCTCATCCAGTTCCTGCACCGGAACCACCCGCACCACCCGGCCGGGACAGGACCCCCGGAGACCGCTCCCCCGGTCCAGGATCACGGTCCAGCCAGTTCCCTCCCCCCGCCACAGCCGGTCCCCCAGCCCCGCCGCCTCCCGCATCTCCGCAGCACCCCGGAGCTGCTGGATGGCCGCCGCCTCCCCCGGGGTGAGCTTCCCGGGGGGGAGTTCGAGGGACATTCTCTCCAGCTCCCCCGCCAGACGTCGGGCCCATTCCTCGCCGGTCCACTCCCCCCCCTCCTCCACGAAGAGCACCTGGGGGGTGACGCACCCCCGGCCATCGAAGAGGCTCAGGGCCCGGGCGGCATCCCGGAGGAGCGGCGCACCCTCCGGCCCTGCCCTTTCCCGTCCCACCATTCCCAGGCTGAGGCGTTGGGGGTAGACCACCACCGGTGCCCCCTCCCTGGAGCCCCGCCGCACAGCCTCCACCGCCTCGCCCCCCCCGTACACCACCACCCGGTCCGCCTCCGCCAGCCACCCCTGCTCCACCCCCCAGGCCCTCTCCTCCCCTCCGGGCCAGTAGTGGATCATCAGAGCCCGGGACACCCCCGGATGCTCCTCCCCGATGCCGGCGGCCAGGAGGAGCGGGAGGAGGAGGTCCCCCCGCCCCGGCTTCACCACCGTGGCGGAGCGCACCAGGAGCCCCCGGAGGAGGGCGGTGGCCGAGACGCCGGGGACACTCCCGGAGACCACCTGCACCAGGAGCGGATCGCCCAGGGCCCGTTGCCGGGAGTGGGGCCGCCCCCCGGGCACGAAGCGATGGAGGACCTCGGGATCGGGGAAGTCGGACTCCACCAGTCGCCGAAGGCTCCTCCGGGTCCAGTCCCGGGCCATCCCATCCACCACGGCCCGGGCCATCTCCGGAGAGATCCCCGACCAGAGGGGGAGCCCCTCCAGCGCCTCGATCCGGAGGGGGTCCCCCTCCTCCAGGAACCGCTCTCCAACCCGGCCCAGGATCTCCACCAGCTCCTGGGTCTCCAGCCCCAGGAGCCCTTCGTCCCGGGCGCCCCGGAGCCGGGCTCCCACCGCCGCCACCTGGGGGCCATCCAGCCGGAGCCACGCCAGGTCCGCCCCCGTACCCATCTCCATCTCCAGCGGCTCCGCTACAGCGCCGGGGAGAGCCCCTCCCGGGAGGCTCCAGGTGGGTCTCCGGGAGAGGGGGTCCATCACTCCCTCCGCTCCCGGGGGGCCAGGAGCTCCTCCATCACCAGGGAGCACCCCCGGGGTTCCGCTCCCGGAGCCCGCCCCAGCACCCGGAACCCCCTCCCCACCCGCACCCCCAGGTCGCTTGTGAGGACCGCCATGACGGAGCGCACATTCGCCAGATCCACGTGGCAGAGGAGCCCCACCTGCCCCGGGGGGACCTCCTCCAGCGTCTCGGGGTGGAGCACCCTGGTCCGGACCCAGGAGGGGCCCACGTGGTAGCGCTCCCCCGGCTCCGCCGGGGCCTCTCCCGAGAGCACCGGCTCGTAGAACTGGGAGAGGAGCTCCGTCATCCCGTACTCATTGACGATGGCGGCCAGGGGGATCCCCAGCCGCTCCGAAAGCCCCAGGTAGAGTTCATCCCGGGGGACGGAGCGGGAGCGCCCCTTGAAGCCCCCGGTCTCCATGATCCGGCTCCCACGGGGGAGGGAGAGGCGGATCCCCCGGGCATCCATGAGGTCCATCCAGTGGACCCAGGCGAAGGCCGTCCCCACCAGGAGGAGGGGGGTCCCCGCAGCCGTTGCCTGTTCCAGGAGCCCCAGGAAGGCAGGCTCATCGATGGCTCCGGAGGCATCCACGAACCAGCCGCCCCCGGGTGCGGCCAGCCGGTCCATCACCACCTGCACCATGTGCCCCAGGGATGAGTCGGGGACCAGGGAGGGGGGAGCCAGGAGGGCCGCCACCGGGAGCCGCGCACCATCGGGGAGCAGGGCCCGCCGGAAGGGAGGGAGGAGCGACGCATGGTAGAGGGAGGGGTCCGCCACATGGTGCTCCCCCCGCCGCTCCCGCCCCCCGGTGGTGCCGGAGGTCCGGAAGACCAGTGCGTCCGGCCCGGGGGATCCGGTCACCAGGGGGAACTCCCGGAAGGCCGCGGTGGGCACCGGGGGGATCGAGCGCCAGTCGTCCACCCCCTCCGGATCGATCCCCCGCCCCCGGACGAAGGCGCCGTAGACCGCATTCGCACCGCACTGGAGCCGGAAGATGCGAAGGGCCAGCCCGGCGAAGTGCTCCTCACCGGACAGCGGCTCCCCCTCCGCCCCCATCACCTCCAGCAGGATCTCCCGCACCGCCGCCAGCTCCGCCTCCACCTCCCCCTCCAGAGACATCCGGCCTCACCCCTCCCGGGCGGAGGAGCGACGGATTCGGCCCGGCTCCAGCCCTCCCGCCTGGAGGATCTTCGCCTGGAGGCGCTCCCCCTCCTCGTCCACGAAGGCCACCAGCTCGGAGATCCGTGCCTCCGCCCCGTCGTAGGCGTCCCGGGGGAAGTCCTCCCCCTCGGCGTGGCGCAGCGACCCCCGCACCGCCTCCAGCTCCCGGACGCTCTTCTCCAGCGCCCTCCGGAGGCGGTTCAGCGCCTTCCTGGCCTCCCCCTCCGCCGTCATCGGAAGGCTCCGGAAGACTGGAAGGGGGAATCGGGGGATCGGGCCGGCGGCCGCTGCGGCGTGGACTTCAAGAGGGCTCCGGGCACGGGGCCACCAGGGTGGAGGGAGGTGGGACGGGACACCCCGGGAAGATGCCCGGGGGCCCTGGGCGGATCAATGGCCGGATGGGCTCAGAGGAGACCGAAGGCCTGCAGCAGCCCCCTCCCCCCCAGGACCAGCGTCACGGCAACCACCAGGAACCCCACCAGGTTCGACAGACTCCGGTTCCGGTGGTCTCCCATGATCCGGGAGTCGTTCACCGCCAGGAGAAGGAAGATCGCCACCGCCGGGAGGAGGAGCCCGTTGGCCGCCTGGGCGAAGAGGATGGCCGGGACCGGCCGGATGCCGGTGGCGGCGAAGGCGGTCCCCACCAGCAGGACGGTGAGCTGCACCCCCCGCACCGCCGGCGCCCGGAGCTCCATCCGCCACCCCATGGCCCCCGCCACGGCCCACCCCGCCGCAAGGGGGGCGGTCACGGCCGAGGTGAGCCCTGCCGCGAAGAGCCCCACCGCGAAGAGGGCCCGCCCTCCCCACCCCAGCACCGGCTCCAGGGCCAGCGCCATGTCTCCCGCCGAGGTCACCGTCCCCCCTCCCCCGGCCAGCGTTCCCGCCGCCGTCACCAGGATGGCGCCACTCACCGCCCCCCCCACCAGGATCGAGAGGAAGAGGTCCCGCCGGGCCAGCCCCAGGTCTTCCGCCCCGCTCCACTGCTCCCGGACCGCGGCGGCGTGGAGGAAGAGGTTGTAGGGGACCACCGTGGTCCCCACCAGCCCCAGCGCCAGGAGGAGCCCCCCCGGGGGGAGGACCGGGACCAGGGCACCCCGCACCAGCTCCCCCCAGTCCGGCCGCACCGCCAGCGCCGTGAAGACGAAGCCCAGCGCCATGAGGGCCACCAGCCCCCCCAGCACCCGCTGGAGGATCCTGTAGCTCCCGGAGAAGAGGAGCGCCGCCGCCACCGCCGCCACCGCCAACGCCCACCACCGCACCTCCCCCCCCAGCGCCTCCTGGAT
>Ga0076930_100909_pt1 | contig 20481 bp, 22 predicted proteins | sample HotLakConsoUCCRE_FD_71149 | JGI IMG/M metagenome (GOLD analysis project Ga0076930, IMG submission 71149) | Hypersaline microbial mat communities from Hot Lake, Washington, USA - Hot Lake Consortium UCC-RE (version 3) (version 3) ...
ATGCAGAACGGCAACCTGCGCGCCGATGTGAACGTCTCGGTCTGCCGCCCCGGCCAGTACGAGAAATACCAGGAAACACAGGATTTCGGCCATCTCGGCACCCGCTGCGAGATCAAGAACATGAACTCGCTGCGGTTCATCCAGGCCGCCATCGACTTCGAGGCGCGCCGCCAGATCGCCATCCTCGAGGGCGGCGGGTCCATCGTGCAGGAAACCCGCCTTTACGATCCCGACAAGGGCGAGACGCGGTCCATGCGGTCCAAGGAAGAGGCGCATGATTACCGCTACTTCCCCGACCCCGACCTCTTGCCGCTGGAGATCGAGCAGGCTTGGGTCGACGACATCGAGGCCAGCCTGCCGGAACTGCCCGACGCCAAGAAGGCGCGCTTCATCGGCGACTACGGGTTGTCGGAGTACGACGCGAGCGTCCTCACCGCCGATCTGGACGCAGCGCATTACTTCGAGGCCGTGGTGGCCGCGTCGCGCGACGATGCCGATGCCGGAAAGCTCGCCGCCAACTGGGTGATCAACGAGCTCTTCGGCCGGCTGAAGAAGGAGGAGCACGACATCACCGAAAGCCCGGTCAGCCCCGGGCAACTCGGGGGCATCATCAAGCTGATTCGCTCCGGCGACATTTCCGGCAAGATCGCCAAGGACCTGTTCGAGATCGTCTACACCGAAGGCGGCGACCCGGCCCAGATCGTCGTGGCGCGCGGCATGAAGCAGGTCACCGACACCGGCGCCATCGAGGCCGCGGTGGACGAGATCATCGCCGCGAACCCCGCGCAGGTGGAAAAGGCCAAGGCCAACCCCAAGCTCGCCGGCTGGTTCGTGGGCCAGGTGATGAAGGCCACCGGCGGCAAGGCCAACCCGGCGGCGGTGAACGAGATCGTGACCGCGAAACTCGGCCTCTGACGCACCGCCGCCACCCGCCTGCGAGGCTTGCGGAGCGGGTGGCGCTGCGGGTGGCGGTCTCGACGCCCTCACGATGGGTTTTCCGGGCTTCGCGTTCCTGCGAACATAGGTCGAAGGCACGCGTCACCTCAACGTGCTCACCTTCGCCTTTCTCGCGTCGGGGCTGGTTTTGCACCGCGCCGCAGACTATATTCCCCAATACTTAGAAACGGAGGACTGACATGGACAGCCTCAGCCTGCTCGCCATCCCGGCCCTCGCGCTCATCCTTGCGGGCGCGCTCGTGCTCGATACTCGCCGCACCGCACGTCGCAACGAGCGCACGGACGCTGCCGAATAAACCGCAGGGCGCAAGCCTGCCCCGTCACCCCTCCGCGCCCCCTTGCCCGCCCCCGCCCGAGCCGGTTAAACCCGGGCGGACCTGCAAGGAACCGTCATGCCGCGCTACGAATACAAGCTCGTCCCCGCCCCCGAACGGGCCACCAGGATCAAGGGCCTGAAGGGCGCCGCCAGCTTCGCCGCGACGCTTGAGTCGCTGATGAACGAGCTTGGCGCGGCGGGCTGGACCTACATGCGGGCCGAAACACTGCCGCAGGAGGAACGCAGCGGCCTGACGTCGCGCACCACGACCTACCGCAACCTCCTGGTGTTCCAGCGCCTCGTGCCCGAGACGCCGCCCGCCGCCGATCACGCCCAGACACCACGCGAAGACCGCGCAGACCCGCAACCGCACGTTCCAGCCCCGCCGCAGCCCCGCCTGGCGCCGGTCGCGGCACCGGCCGCCCCGCCAGACCGGCCCGATCCGGCACATGACACCGAGGATGAACCCTCGTTGGCCAATCTCTTCGCCGACAGCGATCCCGATCCCGACCGGGACGACACCGTGAAACCCTAGGCGTCGACGCTCAGCGCCAGCGCGTGGATCTCGCCCACCAGCTCGCGCCCCAGCGCCGCATGCACCGCGCGGTGCCGCGCGATCCGGCTCAGGCCGGCAAACGCGTCGCTCGCGATCACCACCTTGTAATGGCTCTGCCCGCCCTCCTGATAGCCGCTGTGGCCGCGGTGCTTCTCGCTCTCGTCCACCACCTCCAGCAGCCTCGGCTGGAACGCCGCCTGCAGCCGCTCCTCGATTTTCTCGCCCCGTGTCACGATTTCGCTCTCCTTGCCTCTTCACCTTGCCGTCCAAAACTCTAAACTCACGCTTCCGAGTCGAGAAGGGGAACCCGATGCCCGCCAAAGACCCGTTCAGTTTTGACCTCCGCGTCTCCACCGACAAGAAGAAGCGTCGTTCCGGTCGCCGCGGCATGTCGGGCGCCTTCGAGACCTCGCAGCGCGTCTGCGAGGCGGAAGGCTGTCAGGAGGTCGGCCAGTACCGTGCGCCCAAAAGCCCCGACAACCTCGAGGATTACAAGTGGTTCTGCCGCGAGCATGTGCGCGAGTACAACCTCAAGTGGAACTTCTTCGACGGCACCACCGAGGCCGAGATGGAGGCGCAGCTCGACCGCGACCGGGTCTGGGACCGTCCGACCAAGGCCTTCAAGAAGACGGTGGAGGAACGCGCCTGGGCGCGGCTGGGCATCGACGACGCGCACCAGGTCCTGGGCGGCAACGCCACCCGCAACCCCGGCCGCGCCCATGGCGGCGGCCGCAAGCTGCCGCCGACCGAGCGCAAGGCGATCGACATCCTCGAGGCCAAGGACAGCTGGACCAAGACCGAGATCCGCAAGAGCTACAAGGCGCTCATCAAGATCCTGCACCCCGACATGAACGGCGGCGACCGCTCCGACGAGGAGCGTCTGCAGGAGGTCGTCTGGGCCTGGGACCAGATCAAGGACAGCCGCAACTTCACCGATTGAGCCCCCGGCCCTGCTTCATCTTGGCGAAAAAACTCCCGCCGGAGGCTCCCGCACCCGCCACAGCGCCCCCTTCAACCGCCGGGCACCCCGCCGCCGCCAGGCCCGCGCCGCGCCAGCGGCGCGCGCCCCGGCGACGGCGGAGCCGGCGCAACCCCTGACCGGACAAGATGCCCGCCACCCATGTGCGAACCCTGATCCTCGGCGCCGGTGCCGCCGGCATGATGTGTGCGGCCCACGCCGGCCCCGACACTCTGGTGATCGACCACGCGAAGGCGCCGGGCGAAAAGATCCGCATCTCGGGCGGCGGGCGGTGCAATTTCACCAACCTGCATACGGCGCCGGAAAACTTCCTGTCGGCAAACCCGCATTTCTGCAAATCCGCCCTCAGCCGCTACACCCAGCACGATTTCCTCGACCTCGTCGCGCGCCATGCCATCCCCTGGCACGAAAAGACGCTGGGGCAGCTGTTCTGCGACCGCTCCGCCAAGGACATCATCGCGATGCTCCGGGCCGAGATGGCGGGCGCCCAGCTGTGGCTGCAGACAGCCGTCGCGGAGATCACCCATGCCGACGGCCGCTTTCACGCCCGCCTGACGCGCGAGGGGCGCCGCGAGGACGTCAGCGCCGATCATCTGGTGCTGGCCACCGGAGGCAAGTCGATCCCCAAGATGGGCGCGACCGGGCTGGCCTACTGCATCGCGGCGCAATTCGGCCATGCCGTGACCGAGACGCGGCCGGCGCTGGTGCCGCTCACCTTCGACGACGCGCAGAAGGCCGTCTTCGCCTCGCTCGCCGGCACCGCGGTGGAGACGCAGGTCGCCTGCAACGGCGCCGGGTTCGAGGAGGCGATGCTCTTCACCCACCGCGGCCTGTCGGGCCCCGCGATCCTGCAGATCTCCTCCTACTGGCGCGAGGGGGCGGCGCTCACGGTGCGGCTTCGGCCCGATCTCGACCTCTACCCGCATCTGCGCGCCCGCCGCGCCGAGGGCGGGGGCAAGGCACTCGCCACCGTGCTGGCCGAGATGCTGCCCCGGGCGCTGGCGCGCCACCTGGCCGAGGCCTGGCGCCTCGACGGCCGCCTCGCCGACCAGTCCGACGCCGCCCTGGCCGATCTGGCGCGGCGGCTGTCGGAGTGGCGGCTGACCCCCACCGCGTCGGAGGGCTACCGAACCGCCGAGGTGACGCTGGGGGGCGTCGCCACCGATCGCGTCAGTTCGCGGACGATGGAATCCCAACTGGTGCCGGGGCTATACGTCATCGGCGAGGCGCTGGACGTCACCGGCTGGCTGGGCGGCTACAACTTCCAGTGGGCCTGGTCCTCCGGCGTTGCCGCCGGTCGCGCCATCACGGCGCGTTAGGCGCGTCGCAGCCCGGGTCAGCCGCGCCAGAAGGCGGTGGTGAACAGCACGAACACCGCCAGAAGCTCCAGCCGCCCCACCAGCATGCAAAAGATCATGATCCACTTGGCCGGCGTCGGAAACGCCTCCATCGAGCCGGAGGCGCTGACCTCGGGGCCATAGGCCGGGCCGATGTTTGCCACCGCCGTCCAGGCCGCCGTGATCGCGGTCTGCGTCTCCAGGCCGGTCAGCGACAGGACCACCGCCGACACCGCCAGCGTCAGGAAGAACAGCACGGTGAAGGTGATGACGGAATCGATCACGTCGCGCTCGATCGGGCGCCCGCCCAGCCGCGGCGCGGTCACGGTGCGCGGGCTGGCCAGCAGGCGCAGCTGGGTGATCAGCGCCTCCTTCAGCACCAGGTAGCGAAACACCTTCACCGAACATCCCGTGGAGGCGGTGCAGCCCCCGATCAGCCCGACGACGAAGATCACCGCGAAGGAAAAGCTGCCCCAGGTGGTGATGTCGGCACTGGAATAGCCGGTCCCGGTGAACAGCGAGACCACGTTGAACAGGCTTTCGCGCACCGCGGGTTCCGGGTCGTGGCCCATCATCACCAGCCGCCACATGATCACCGCCCCGCAGGCGTAGGCGATCCAGCGCACGAAGGCGCGCACCTGCACGTCGCGGACCATCGCCCAGGGATCGCCGTTGGCCAGCTGGATGAACCGGATGAAGGGCACCGCCCCCAGGATCATGAAGGTCACGGCGGCATATTCCGCCGGGCCGGAAAAGGCGGCGAAGCTGGCGTCGGTGGTGGAGAACCCGCCGGTCGCCAGCGTCGTCATCGCGTGCACGCTCGCCTCGTACCAATCCATCCCGAGCGCCCCGTAGGAGGCCGCGCAGGCCAGCGTCAGCACCACATAGGCGGTCAGCAACCCGCGCGAGATGTCGATGGCGCGCGGCAGCACCTTGCCCAGCGTGTCGAACCCTTCCGAGCGGAAGAACTGCATCCCCCCCACCCGCATCACCGGCAGGAAGATCAGCGCGACGATGACGATCCCCAGCCCGCCCAGCCATTGCAGCGCGCCGCGCCACAGGTTCACCCCGCGCGGCAAGGTGTCGAGATCGTGAAACATCGTGGCTCCGGTCGTCGTCATGCCCGACACGGCCTCGAAATAGGCGTCCGTCAGCGACACGTCGGGCTGGCCCAGCACGAAGGGGATGGCGCCGACCATGGGCAGCACGCTCCAGGTCGCGGTGGTCAGCAGGAAAGCCTCGCGCACGCTCATCTGGCGCATGTCGAAATTGGCCGAGGCCAGCGCGATGCTGCCGCCCAGTGCGATCGCCAGTGCCGAGGAGACGGCGAAGGCCTGCCAGTTGCGGTTGCCGTCGGCAAGGTCGAGCGCCATCGGAAACAGCATCGCCGCACCCAACACGATGGTGAGCAGTCCAAGCACATATCCGACGGGCCGCAGGTCGAGCATGGGGCGGAGCGTTGGCGCGCGGACGCGGCACTGTCAAGCAAGCGCAGACGCCCTCAGGCCACCGCGCCCCTGCCGGCCGGCAAAAGGCCTGCCTGCGAAAAAGTGTTGAAAGGGCTCGCGCCGTGAGGCAGGATTTTTCGAACGGTTCCAGACTCACCGGGTGGCCTGTCAGCGGCCGCCGTTCCTCCAGCCAGCCGCGCCCTCGGGCCGGTTCAGCCAGACAAGGACCACGCGCTTGGGCGACGACGCGTCTCTTCCGAAAACCCTCTCCGACAGCGATATCTCGACCCATCAGCGGCGCGCGGGCCCGACCGCCCGCACCGGTACGGCCACGGATGCCGATGCCCATGCCCATGCCCATACCGACGCCGATGCCGCCCCGAAACCGGGCACCGATGCCGACGCGGCACCGCGCACCGACCGCGACGGGTGAGCCGATTTCAGACAGTCATTTCACACAGCGGAGACGAGGAAGATGAGTGACACCAGCGACGACAGCGACAAGACCGGCAAGGCCACGCTGGACGATGCCCAGATCGAGACGACGCGCGGCGTGAGCCGACGCATGATGCTGCGCGGCTTCGGCCTAGGCTCGCTGGGGCTGGGCGGTGCGGCCGTTTCGGGCTGCGTGGTGGCCGGATCGGGCATCACCGATGCCGACAACGGCAACATCACCGATCCCGTGGGCTTCGGCCGCGGGCCGCGGCGGGCCTATCGCACCGGGTTGACCGATCGCGATTTCGGCGGGCGCATCACCGACCCGGTGGGCTACGGCCGCGGCTGACCCCGGCGACAGGCGTCTGCCGCAAGCCCCGGACGCGGTTGCGACCGGGGCTTTCGCATCTCAGCCGCGGTGGATCAGGCTGGCAAAGAGATGCGGATCGAGGCTGGCCTGCGCGAAGGTCTCGCCCTCGGTCAGCACGCTCACCGCATCATGGCTGTGCAGGCTTTCCTGATGGCTGGCCACCACGCGGAAGTCATTGACCCGCGGATCGGCGTGCAGGCGTTCGGCAAACAGCCGCGCGGCATCCTCGACGAAGATCGGGTTGGCGGCGTTGAGTTCCGCGAAGGCCTGTTCATCCTCGCGCTTGACCATCACCTGCGTCTCGGTCGGCACCGCGGCGCGCGCCATCTCGATCAGATCCTCGAACCACAGGCAGGCCTGATCCTGCGCCACCTCGACCGAGATCCGGGCCACCGACCGCTGCGAATGCGGCGTCGCCAGCTGACCGCGCGTGGCGCGCGCATGTTCCGACAGTTCCAGCGAACACGGGCAGGTCGAGGAATAGACGTAATCCAGATGCACCAGCTTCTGCCGCACGCCGCCCTGCTCCACCAGCTCCAGCGCGATGTCGTAATACTGGTAGCCGGAAAGGCCCGAGCGCAGGCTTTGGACACGCGCCGGAAAGCTCAGCCGCATCTGGATGCGGGCGTCGAAACTGTCGAGGTCGGATTTGTAGTCATCGAGCGCCGCCTCGATCACCTCGAAGGAAAAGGTCTTTTCGGCATGGGCATAGAAGGACCGCATGATGCGGCTCATGTTGATGCCCTTCTTGTCGGCCTCGAGGCTGACGGTGCCGGTGACGCTGGTTTCCAGCGTCAGATCGCCGTTGTCGCGCGTGTGATAGCGGATTGGCAGGCGGAAGTTGGAGATGCCGACATGCTGGATCTGCCGGTTCGCGCCGCGGATCAGCGAGGACGGGCCGTTTTGCAGATCGGGAAGGCTCGCCTTGTAGGCGGCATCGACGGTGAAGCCATCGGGATAGCGACGCTCGAACACGGGGTAGCCCTTGCCCGCCAGCCGTGCCATCGCGGGGTCGAGCGCGGCCAGATCCTCGGGGCTGGCAGTCGCGGCCCATGCCTGCAGACGCGCGAGCGCGGTTTCAAGCTCTGCCGGGCTCGGCATGTCGGTGATCTTGGTCACATGGATGTTCATCACTGTCCCCTTCCGTCCGCTAGGCGAATGCGAGAGATAGACCCTGCGCCGCCGGTTCCCAATCTTGCGAAGGTTTTTTTTCGTGCGGGCCGGGCCCGCCGGATCACGTTTCGCGGAGCGCCGGCCTGAACCGGCGCACGAAGCCGGCGAGGATCTGCGCCCCCACGGTGATCGTCTCGGCGCGGCAGGCGGCGGTCAGCCTGTCCGCGTCATCGGGCGGAAAATAACCGCGATCGCGGTAGATGCGGATGCGGCTGGCGAAGTTCTCGCCCCGCGCCTCCGGGTGGAATTGCGTGGCATAGACGTTGCGCCCGGCGCGGATCATCTGGAACGGGCACGGGCCGGATGCGACAAGATGCGCGGCCCCTTCGGGCAGCGCCTCCACCGCTTCCTTGTGGCCGACCAACGCCCGAAACCGGCGCGGCAGGTCGGCAAGCAGCGGGTCGGTGGCGCCCGCCTCGGTCACGGCGCAGTCGACGCCGCCGATGGGCTCGCCGTAGCGGGACTTGCCGACCGGGGCGCCCAGCGCGTGGCCAAGGATGCCCATGCCGTAGCAGCACCCCAGGAACGGCATGTCGCGCGCCAGGACCTCGGGCATGAGGCGCAGGATGTCGGCCTCGATCCGCGCCTCCAGCGGGGGTTTCGCCTCGGGCGGGTCGCTGACGCAGCCCGGCCCGCCGCCGACGATGACCCCGGCGAAGTCCTCCAGGGCAAGTGCGGGCAGCGGCGCCTGATCGAGGCGCAGCCGGTGGACCTCGGCGTCGGTCAGCCCGCCACGCGCGAGAAAGGCGCCGAACTCCTCGTCCGCCGCCTCCGTCTCGGGGCGCAACTGGAGCACCAGGAACCGCCTCATGCGGCGAAGTTACCGTTCTGCGCCAAGCGCTTCACCATCACCGCGTTGGGCAGGCGAACGCCATTGCGCTCCACCTCCTGGCGCTTGACCAGCTGCCAGCCACGCCGGGCAAAGAACCGCTCGGCCAGAAGGCTCGCCTCGGTCTCCAGCGCGCCCAGCCCCGCGGCCCGCGCCCGACCCTCGAGCACGGCGTAAAGCGTTTCGGCCACGCCCTGCCCCATGGCTTCGGGCGCGACATAGGCGAAGTCGAGCCAGCCGGTGCCGATGTCGAGAGTCATGAAGCCAAGCAGCCGCGCGTCGCGCTCGGCCACGATGGTCTGCGCCTCGACGAGGCGGCGGCGCCAGCTTTCGTCGTTGGGCGGCGCCGGCGACCACGCCTCCCGCTGGGCGGCGTCGTAGTGACGGCCCGTGCCCTCGCGCACGGCACGGTGGTAAAGATCGGCCAGCCCCGGCGCGTCGGTGACGCGGCAAGGCCGGATGATCAGCCCGTTCATGCGGCCCGCGCGGCGGCGAGCGCCGCCAGCAGGTCCGCGATCAGGTCGTCGGGGTCTTCCAGGCCCACCGACAAGCGCACCAGCCCGCGGGTGATGCCGAGCGCCTGGCGCTGATCCTCGGTCAGGCGCTGGTGGGTGGTGGTCGCGGGATGGGTGATGATCGACTTGGCGTCGCCGAGGTTGTTGGAAATGATGATGATTTCCAAGGCGTTGAGAAAGCGGAACGCCGCCTCCTGCCCGCCCTCGAGGTCGAGCGCGATGACGGTGCCGCCGGTTTCCATCTGCGCGCGGGCAAGGCCGTGCTGCGGGTGCGACGGCAGGCCGGGGAAGATCACGCCTTTCAGGCCCGGCAGCCCCTCCAGCGCCTCGGCGATGGCCTGCGCGGCAGCCGCCTGCGCGCGGCAGCGCAGGTCCACCGTTTCGAGCGACTTCAGCATCACCCACGCGTTGAATGGCGACATCGCTCCGCCGGTGTGTTTCAGATAGGGCTCCACCGTCTTGCGGATGAAGGCCTTGGACCCGAGGATGACGCCGCCGAGACAGCGGCCCTGCCCGTCGATGTGTTTCGTCGCCGAATAGACGACGACATCGGCGCCCAGGCCGAGCGTGTCCTGGAACACCGGCGTGGCGAAGACGTTGTCGACGACGACGAGCGCGCCGACGGCATGGGCAAGCCGCGAGACTGCAGCAATGTCAATGACTTCCAGAGTGGGGTTTGAAATCGACTCGAAGAACACCGCCGAAGTCTCTGGCCGGATGGCCTTTTCCCATTGCGACAGGTCGGTGCCGTCGACGAAGCTCACCTCCACGCCGTAGCGGGTCAGCACCTCCTCGAGGATGTAGAGGCACGATCCGAACAGAGCGCGCGCGGCCACGACGTGATCGCCCGCCTTCAGCATCGACACCAGCGCGCCGTTCACCGCCGCCATGCCCGAGGCCGTGGCAAAGGCATCCTCGGCCCCTTCCAGCGCGGCGATGCGATCCTCGAACATGCGCACGGTGGGGTTGCCGTAGCGGGCGTAGATGTATTCGTCGGGGCCCCTCTCGATGAACCGCGCCTCGGCGGCCTCTGCCGTGTCGTAGACGAAGCCCTGGGTCAGGAAGATCGCCTCGCTGACCTCGCCGTACTGGCTGCGCCGCGTGCCCGCATGCACGGCGCGGGTGCGTTTCCTTAAGGTTTTCCGGTCGGTTGCGTCTTTCACTGCGCGGTCCTCTCATCTCATGCCCAATGGGCGGACATGGTCGGGGGCGAGCGATCAGGCCAGACGTCCTCGACCTCTTTAGCGGCTTGTTTAACGTGGTCCGCAATCCGGTTCACAAATCACCACGCGCCCGTGGCTACGCCGCCTGCCCGCGTGCGTCAAGCGCGACTGCGGCATGCGGGTCACGTCACGGAAGTGTCGCGCCAGATTTACCGAAATGTTGCGAGACGCGCCTATCCCGCACGCAACATGTGGCAGGGGTCATCGGCATGGCGCTGGTTTCCGTCAACGCGACCGAGACGGGATGGGAAAGCGGGACACCGCTCGGCCCGGCGCTGCAGGCTCTGCCGCACGGCGCTGCGGTCACGATCATGATCCACGGCTTCCGCTTTTCGCCCTGGGACGCGGCGAACACCCCGCACGCGCATATCCTGTCGCTCGCCCCGCGCCGCGACTGCTGGAAGGCGGTGAGCTGGCCCCGCCATCTGCGACTGCACCGCGCCGGGGCCGGCCTTGGCATCGGCTTCGGGTGGCACGCCCGCGGCAGCCTGACGCGCGTCGCGCAGCGCGCCTTCGGCGTCGGCGGCAGCCTTGCAAACATGATTCGCGAGATCAAGCGGATGCGCGGCGATCTTCGGGTGAATATCCTGGCACATTCGCTGGGCGCGCGCGTCGCCCTGGCGGCGGTGGCAGAGCTGCCGGCGCGCCATGTCGACCGGCTGATCTTGCTGTCGGGCGCGGAATACCGCGGGCTGGCGCGTGCCGCGATAGACACGCCCGCCGGTCGGACGGCGCAGGTTCTGAACGTGACCAGCGGCGAGAATGCCGTGTTCGACGCGATCTTCCGCCTTGCCGTGCCTGCGCCCACTCTGGGCGACTGGCCGCTGTCGGCGGGGCTGCGCGACGCGCCGGGCTGGGTCGATCTGCGCGTCGATTGCGGCGAAGCCCTGGGCGTTCTGCGCGGCCTCGGCATCCACACCCGGGCGCCCGCGACGCGGGTCTGCCACTGGTCGACCTATCTGCGCCCCGGCCTGTTCACGCTCTACCGCGGCGTCTTCGACCCCGAACAGCCCGATCTGCTGCCGCGGCTGGCCGCATCCCTGCCCCGAGACGCCCGCGAAACCGCCCCGCGGCGGCGGGCCGCGCGGCTTTCCCCCTTGTGAAATCCCGCCCGGCTCCCGATCTGGGACTCACGCTGGCGGGAAACCACCAGTCCGCCGTGTGGCATCTGGTTTTCAAACGGAAACCTCACTAACGTGTCGCCCGTGCGGCTTGTGAGCGATGGGAATGCAATGAGTTCGAGCTTTCTTCAGGGCGTGTCCTTCTTCGCGCTGGTCGTGGTCGTGGCGATGGCCAGTTTCGGCGCGTTCGGGGTGCTCTGAGATGTCCAAACGCTACAGCGGCGAGTTCAGCCCTACCGGCGCACGCGACAGCGGCACACCGCGCGAGGCGGTGACGCATGAGCGGCTGGAGGTGGCGAGCTTTCGTGGCCGCACCCCGATGCGCCACGGCGCGAAGCTCAACATCCTGTTCATCCTGCCGCTGCTGACCTTGTTCACCGCGTTCTTCCAGCCGGTGGCGGCGATGGCGGTCGATCTGGCAGGGGCGGCGGTGATGATGCTGTCGGCCTGGCTGACCCGCGACGGCGTGCGGGCGGAGGATGCCTACAACGAACGCAAGGTCGCCCGCCGCCCCGCGATTCCGCGCAAGATCTTCGGCTCGGTGCTGATGGGCACGGGCGTGGCGATGCTGATCTACGGCGGCAATTGGAACGCCGCCGCCGCCCTGGTCACCGGCGCGGTCGCGGGCGCGCTGCATTTCGGCGCCTTCGGCGTCGACCCGCTGACCGACAAGGGGCTGGAAGGCGTCGACCGCAGCCAGACCGACCGCATCGCGCGCAAGATCGAGGAGGCGGAAAAGGTGCTGGACCAGATGACCGACGCGATCCGCCGTGCGCGCGACCGGGAGCTGGAGGCGCGGGTGGAGGCCTTTGCCGCCGCCGCGCGTCAGATGTTTCGCCAGATCGAGGCCGATCCGCGCGACCTGACGCAGGCGCGGCGCTACCTCGGCGTCTACCTGCAGGGCGCGCGCGACGCGACGGTGCAGTTCGTCGATCTCTACGCCCGCAACCGCGACACCCGGGTGCGCGCGGATTACGTCGCCTGCCTCAACGACATGGAAACCAATTTCGCAAAGCGGACCACCGCGATGCTGACCGATGACCGCACCAATTTCGACGTCGAGATCGAGGTGCTGCGGGATCGGTTGAACCGTGAAAATCTGCACATCGAGGGATAAGGACAGAGCCATGACCACCGCCATCCGCCAGCAGGCCGAAGACACCGCAAAAATGGTCGACGAGATCAACGCGGTCGTGCTTCTCGAACCCTCCGCCGACCTGGTGCCGCTGCCCCAGGCCGACCCGCCCACCGCCGAGGAGATCCGGCGCCGGGTGTCGGAGATCGACCTCAGCGACACCAATTCCATCGTCACCTTCGGCTCGGCGGCGCAGGCGGAACTGCAGCAGATCAGCCAGGCGATGCTGCAGGGCGTGAAGAACAAGGATGTCGGGCCCGCCGGCGACAGCCTGCGCGAAATCGTGGGCACCATCCGGGGCTTTTCCGTCGACGAGCTTGACCCCAACCGCAAGCAGAGCTGGTGGGAGCGCCTGTTCGGAAAGGCCAAGCCGATCCACAACTTCATGGCCAAGTACGAGCAGGTTCAGGACCAGATCGACCGGATCACCGAGAACCTGCTGAGCCACGAGCACACGTTGATGAAGGACATCAAGTCGCTCGACAAGCTTTACGAGAAGACGCTCGATTTCTACGACGAGCTGGCGCTCTACATCGCCGCGGGCGAGGAAAAGCTGCGCGAGCTGGACGAACAGACCATCCCCGCGAAGGAGGCGGAGGTGCAGGCCGCGCCCGAGGATGACCAGGTGATCCGCGCGCAGGAATTGCGCGACATCCGCGCCGCGCGCGACGACCTGGAACGCCGCGTGCACGACCTGAAGCTGACGCGGCAGGTGACGATGCAGTCGCTGCCCTCGATCCGGCTGGTGCAGGAAAACGACAAGTCGCTGGTGACCAAGATCAACTCGACCCTCGTGAACACCGTGCCGCTGTGGGAAACGCAGCTGGCGCAGGCGGTGACGATCCAGCGTTCGACGGAGGCCGCAAAGGCCGTGCGCGAGGCCACCGACCTGACCAACGAGTTGCTGACGCAGAACGCTGCCAACCTGCGCGAAAGCAACAAGATCGTCCGCGAGGAGATGGAACGCGGCGTGTTCGACATCGAAGCGGTGAAGCAGGCCAACGCCGAGCTGATCGCCACGATCGAGGACAGCCTGCAGATCGCCGACGAGGGCAAGCGCCGCCGCGCCGAGGCCGAGGTGGAGATGCAGAAGATGGAGGCCGAGTTGCGCGACACGCTGTCGGCCGCGTCCTCGCGCGCCTCGCAGGCGGCTGGCGCGGCCACCGGCTCGGGCGCCACGCCGCCCCCGCCGCCGGCCGGTTGATCGCGCGGATGCGGCGCCTGTGGTCATATCTGGCATCGGGCGCCGCGGCGCTGAGCCTGTCGGCCTGCGTCCCCGAGGTCGCACCCGAGGTGTCGCCGCGACCCGCGGAACGGCAGGTGGCCCCGGCGCCCGAGCCGTCGCCCGAGAGCCTCGCCTTTGCCCGCTACTACCGCGCCATCGAGGCGCGGCTGGTGTCGCAAGGCATGCTCAGGACCGACGGCGGCCAGGCCGACGCGCCGTTCTCCGTGGCGACGCTGGCGGCCAATTTCGAACGCATCGCGCTTTACGACGAATACGCGCTTGCCGGCGGGCGGTTCGTGCAGCAGCAGACGCCGTCGCGCCTGCGCCGCTGGGAACAGCCGGTGCGGATCGAGCCGCATTTCGGCGCCTCGGTCAGCGATGCCCAGCAGGCCGAGGACCGCTCGATCCTGTCCACCTACGCCACTCGGCTTGCGCGGGCGACGGGCCATCCGATCAGCACGGTGCGGACGGGCGGCAATTTCCACGTCCTGTATCTGGACCGCGACGACCAGCAGAACGCCGGCGATATGGTGCGCCGGCTGGTTCCCGGCGCGGGCGAGGAGGTGATCCGCGAGATCGAGCAGTTGCCCCGCTCGACCTTCTGCGCGGTCTATGCCTTCTCGGAATCCGGGGCGCGCCCCGTCTATGTGTCCGCCGTCGCGATCATCCGTGACGAGCACCCCAGCCTTCTGCGCCGGTCCTGCGTGCACGAGGAGGTGGCGCAGGGGCTGGGTCTGCCCAACGACAGCCCGGCCGCCCGTCCCTCGATCTTCAACGACGACGAGGAATTCGCGCTGCTGACGCGCCATGACGAGCTGCTGCTGCAGATCCTCTACGACCCGCGCCTCCAGCCCGGCCTGCGCCCGGGCGAGGCCGGCGCGACCATCCGCCGGATCGCTTCGGAATTGCTTGGCGGGCCAAGCTGACCCGCCCTATCGTATTCACTTAAAGGAAAGGGAAACCCACATGCCGATCATGGATTTTCTCAAGGGCCAGTTCATCGACGTCATCGAATGGACGGATGATACCCGCGACACGATGGTCTACCGCTTCGAGCGCTACGGCAACGAGATCAAGTACGGCGCCAAGCTGACCGTGCGCGAGGGGCAGACGGCGGTCTTCATCCACGAAGGCCAGCTTGCCGACATCTTCACCCCCGGTCTCTACATGCTCGAGACCAACAACATGCCGATCATGACCAGCTTGCAAAGCTGGGATCACGGGTTCGCCTCGCCGTTCAAGTCCGAGATCTATTTCGTCTCGACCGCGCGGTTCACGGACCTGAAATGGGGCACCAAGAACCCGATCATGCTGCGCGACCCGGAATTCGGGCCGACGCGCATCCGCGCCTTCGGCACCTACACCGTGCGCGTGGCCGATGCGGGCCGGTTCATGACCGAGATCGTGGGCACCGACGGCGAGTTCACCACCGACGAGGTGACGAGCCAGATCCGCAACATCATCGTGCAGCAGTTCAGCCAGACGGTGGCAGGTTCGGGCATTCCCGTGCTCGACATGGCGGCCAACACCGGCGATTTCGGCAAGATCGTCGCAGACCGCATCTCGGCCACGATCACCGAATACGGGCTGACGCTGCCCGAATTGTACATCGAGAACATCTCGCTGCCGCCCGCGGTGGAGGAAGCTCTGGACAAGCGCACCTCGATGGGCGTCGTGGGCGACCTGGCCAAGTACACCCAGTTCCAGACCGCCGAGGCGATGCGCGCGGCGGCCGAGAACCCCGGCGGCGGGGGCGGCATGGGCGAGGGCCTCGGCATGGGCATGGGCATGGCGATGGCACAGGGCCTGACGCAGAACATGGCGGGCGGCCAGCCGCAGCAGGCGGCCCACGCCGCCCCGCCCCCACCCCCGGTGGAGCATGTCTGGCACATCGCCGTGAACGGCGAGACCAGGGGGCCGTTCTCCAAGGCCGATCTGGGGCGCATGGCAAGCTCGGGCGAGCTGACGCGCCAGACCCATGTCTGGACGCAGGGCCAGGACGGCTGGAAGGTCGCCAATGACGTGGCCGAACTGGCGCAGCTCTTTACCGTGATGCCGCCCCCGCCCCCGCCGCCGGGCTGAGATCTGTGCCTGCCGGCGCGCGCGCTGTCCGGCGCGCTCCGGGGACGGAGGCCGCCGGGATGGCGCGGTGCGCGTTTCCCCACCTTGATCGCCGCGACGAGCCGCGCGACAACAGCGCCAGTTGCCCGCGCCGGAGTGCCCGATGACCCAGTTCGAAGCCCAGGACGCCCCTGCCCGTCCCGAGGACGAGCACCGCTTTCCCTGTCCGCAATGCGGCTCGGACATGCGCTTCGCGCCGACCGAGGGCAAGCTGATCTGCGACCATTGCGGCCATGACGAGCCGATCGAGGCCGAACCCGCCGGGCCCTGGGGCGGCGACGCCAAGGCGCTGGTGGAACTGGATTATGAGGCCGCCATCGCCGCCAAGCTGCCGGCGCAGGAGATGGAGGAGACCCGCGTCAGCCAATGCCCCAGCTGCGGGGCGCAGGTGAGCTTCGAGGCGGCGGATCATGCCGCCGAATGCCCGTTCTGCGCCACGCCGGTGGTCACCGACACCGGCACCCACCGGCACATCAAACCCAAGGGGGTGATCCCGTTCAAGCTGACCGAGAAACAGGCGCATGACGCGATGAACGGCTGGCTCGGGCGGCTGTGGTTCGCGCCCAACGGGCTGAAGGACTACGCCAAGAAGGGCCGCAAGATGGACGGCATCTACGTCCCCTACTGGACCTACGATGCCGACACCGCGACGCAGTACACCGGCCAGCGCGGCGATGCCTATTACGTCACCGTGCGCGGCAACGACGGCAAGACCCGGCAGGAACGGCGCATCCGCTGGTCGCGCCGCTCGGGCCGGGTGGCCCGGTTCTTCGACGACATCCTCGTGCTCGCCTCGCGCTCGCTGCCCAAGCGCTTCACCGACCGGCTGGCGCCCTGGGATCTGGGCGCGCTCGACGCCTACCGGCCCGAGTTCCTGTCGGGCTTTCGCGCCGAGGGCTACCAGGTGGAGCTTGACGAGGGGTTCGAGGAAGCCAAGCAGATCATGGAGGTGCAGATCCGCCAGGACATCCGCCGCGACATCGGCGGCGACGAGCAGCGTATCGACCACATGGCCGTCAAGATCGACGACGTGACCTTCAAGCATGTCCTGTTGCCGGTCTGGCTTGCCGCGTACAAGTACCGCGACCAGACCTACCGCTTCGTCGTCAACGGACAGACCGGCAAGGTGCAGGGCGAACGGCCCTGGTCCTGGGTCAAGATCGCCATCGCCGTCATCCTCGCGGCCATCGCCATCGGCGCGGGCCTCTATCTCTACGACATGGCGGGATGAGGCGGCCCGCGCCCGGCGCGAAAACGCTGGCCCCACGGGCGCGCACCGCGTAGGCAGGCACGGACTGGACAGGATCGGAGGTGAGCGATGCTGCTCTGTGCGGGCGAGGCCCTGATCGACATGTTGCCGCGCAAGACCGAGGGCGGCGAAGCGGCCTTTGCCCCCTATCCCGGAGGGTCGGTGTTCAACACCGCCGTGGCCGCGGCGCGGCTGGGGCTGAAGACCGGCTTTTTCAGCGGCCTGTCGACCGACCTGTTCGGGGAACGGCTGGCCGCGGTCCTCGCCGCTGCGGGTGTCGGCACCGCGCTTGCCGCGCGGTCCGACAGGCCCACCACGCTGGCCTTCGTCACCCTCACCGCCGGGCAGGCCAGCTACGCCTTCTACGACGAGAACACGGCCGGGCGGATGCTGTCGGAGGCCGACCTGCCCGCCCTGCCCGACGATGTCACAGCCGTGTTCTTCGGCGGCATCAGCCTCGCGGTGGAGCCCTGTGCCGAAGCCTACGCGACGCTGGCCGCCCGCGCCGCGCAGGATCGCCTCGTGATGCTCGACCCCAACATCCGCCCCGGCTTCATCCCCGACGAAGCGCGCTTTCGCGCCCGGATGGACAGGATGCTGGCCGCCGCCGACGTCGTGAAGATCTCGGACGAGGACATGCGCTGGCTCATGGGCGACGGCGCCTTGCCCGGCCTTGCGGCCCAGATGCTGAACCAGGGACCGGCGCTGGTCCTGGTCACCGAGGGCGCCGAGGGCGTGACCGCCTACGGCGCGGGCGGCGCGGTGCGGATGCCGGCGCGACGGGTCGAGGTGGTCGATACCGTCGGCGCGGGCGATACGTTCAACGCCGGGTTTCTGGCCGGGCTGGCGGATGCCGGCATGCTCGACAAATCCGCCCTGCGCGCCGGCCTGCCGACGGAGGTGCTGGAGGCGGCGCTGAGCCTCGGCGTGCGCGCCGCCGCCGTCACCGTGGGCCGCGCGGGCGCGAACCCGCCGCGCCGCGACGACCTGCCGTGAGGGCCCTGATCCAGCGCGTCAGCCAGGCGAGGGTCGAGGTGGCGGGCGTGCCGGTCGGGCAGACGGGTCCGGGCCTCTTGATCCTCGTCTGCGCCATCCAGGGCGATACCGAGGCGCAGGCCGAGGCGCTGGCCGCCAAGATTGCGAAACTGCGCGTGTTCAGGGACGAGGCCGGCAAGATGAACCTGTCGCTGCTGGACACGGGCGGCGGCGCGCTGGTCGTCAGCCAGTTCACGCTGGCCGCCGATACCCGGAGCGGCAACAGGCCGGGCTTTTCGACCGCCGCACCGCCCGAGGCGGGCGAGGCGCTTTACCGTCACTTCGCGCAGGCGCTGGCGGCGCTGGGGCCGCGGGTCGAGACCGGGCAATTCGGCGCCGACATGGCCGTGAGCCTGACGAATGACGGGCCCGTTACGATCTGGCTTGAAATCTAGGCAGAATGCCTAAAGCCTAGGCGCAAGATACGGGCAGACGGAAAAATCGGGTCGCGCCACTGGCCCTTCACAGCGCAGTTTGGCCCCATGCTTGCAGGGGTTTTCGACGGGATATCATGACAGACACGTCTCGCTTCTTCGACGAAATGCTGCAGGCCGATGGCGCCGCGCGCCAACCCTACGACGCCTATTACGGCTGGTTCGGGGCTGAGGATCTGCGCGACCTGCGCAAGAAATCGGCGGATGCAGAACAATTCTTCCGCCGCACCGGCATCACCTTCAACGTCTACGGACAGGCCGAGGCGGATGAGCGGCTGATCCCCTTCGACGTGGTGCCGCGCATCATCTCGGGGCGCGAATGGGCGCGGCTGACGCGGGGCATCGAACAGCGCGTGCGCGCGATCAACGCCTTTCTCTACGACATCTACCACCGGCAGGAGATCCTGCGCGCCGGGCGCGTGCCCGTGGACCTGATCGCCAAGAACGACGCGTTCCTGCCGCAGATGATCGGCATGGCGCCCCCCGGCAACGTCTACACCCATATCGTCGGCGTCGATCTGGTGCGCACCGGCGAGGATGAATTCTATGTGCTGGAGGACAACGCCCGCACGCCATCCGGCGTGTCCTACATGCTCGAGAACCGCGAGACGATGCTGCAGATGTTCCCGGAACTCTTCAGCCGCATCAAGGTGCAGCCGGTGTCGGATTACCCGCGCGACCTGCGCCGGTCGCTTGCCGCCTCGGCGCCGGGCAATTGTTCGGACGATTGCACGGTGGCGGTGCTGACGCCGGGCATCCACAACTCGGCCTATTTCGAACATGCGTTCCTTGCCGACCAGATGGGCGTCGAACTGGTCGAGGGCCATGACATCCGCATCACCGGCGGCAAGGTGCAGATGCGCACCACCCAGGGCTACAAACCGATCGACGTGCTCTACCGCCGGGTCGACGACGATTTCCTCGATCCGCTGAACTTCCGCCCCGACAGCATGCTGGGCGTGCCGGGCATCATGGATGTCTACCGCGCGGGCGGCATCACCATCGCCAACGCGCCCGGCACCGGCATCGCCGACGACAAGGCGATCTACAGCTACATGCCCGACATTGTCGAATTCTACACCGGCGAGAAGGCGATCTTGCAAAACGTGCCGACCTGGCGCTGCCTCGACCCGGACTCGCTGGCCTATGTGCTCGACAACCTCAGCGACCTGGTGGTGAAGGAGGTGCACGGCTCGGGCGGCTACGGGATGCTGGTCGGACCGGCGGCGTCAAAGAAGGAACTGGCGGCCTTCCGCGCCAAGCTGGAGGCGAAGCCGTCGAACTACATCGCCCAGCCCACGCTGGCGCTGTCGACCGTGCCGATCCTGACGAAGGCGGGCCTGGCGCCGCGCCATGTCGATCTGCGCCCCTTCGTGCTGGTGTCGCCCAACCGCATCTCGATCACGCCCGGCGGGCTGACGCGGGTGGCGATCAAGAAGGGCTCTCTGGTGGTGAACTCCTCGCAGGGCGGGGGCACCAAGGACACCTGGGTGTTGGAGGAATAGGGCGATGCTGGGCAAAACCGCAGGCGGCCTGTTCTGGATGTTCCGCTATCTGGAACGGTCGGAAAACACCGCGCGCCTGATCGAGGCAGGCTTTCGCATCGCGCTGACCCGCGCCGACGGGGATGACGACGAATGGGCCAGCGTGCTGCAGACGGCATCGGTGGCGCATCTCTATTTCAAGAAATACGAGCAGATCGAGGCCGGCAAGGCCATCGACTTCCTGCTGCGCGATGCCTCCAACCCGTCCTCGGTGATGACAGCCATCGCGGGCGCCCGGCAGAACGCGCGGCTGGTGCGCACCGCGATCACCCGCGAGGTCTGGGAGGCGGTGAACGACACCTACATGATCCTCAAGCAGGCGCTGGCCCGCCCGGTGTCGCAACGCGACCTGCCCGAGGTGCTGGCGCTGATCCGGCAGCAATCGGCGCTGGTGCGCGGCGCCATGCACGGCACGATGCTGCGCAACGACATCTTCGATTTCTGCCGGCTGGGCACCTTCCTGGAACGCGCCGACAACA
>Ga0076930_100616_pt1 | contig 20459 bp, 22 predicted proteins | sample HotLakConsoUCCRE_FD_71149 | JGI IMG/M metagenome (GOLD analysis project Ga0076930, IMG submission 71149) | Hypersaline microbial mat communities from Hot Lake, Washington, USA - Hot Lake Consortium UCC-RE (version 3) (version 3) ...
ATCATTGGGAGAAGACCTCGCATTCGCTGCTGGTCGGCGCGATCCTGCATGTGCTTTATGCCGAACCCGACAAGACCCTGGCCGGCGTTGCCGGTTTCCTGTCCGACCCGCGCCGTCCGATCGAGCAGACCCTCGAAGCTATGATGGCGGCGCGTCATCTGGGAGAGGCTGGACCGCATCCGGTCATTGCCTCCACCGCGCGGGAGCTTCTGAACAAGTCCGACAACGAACGCTCGGGCGTTCTGTCGACAGCCATGTCTTTCCTCGGTCTCTACCGCGACCCCGTCGTCGCCCATGTGACCCGGCGTTGCGACTGGCGGATCGACGACCTGATCGGGGCGGAGCAACCGACGACCCTCTACCTCGTGGTGCCGCCTTCGGACATCTCCCGCACCAAGCCGCTGATCCGGCTCGTGCTGAACCAGATCGGTCGACGTCTGACCGAGGATTTGAAGGACACCCTCCGCCGTCACCGCGTCCTGATGATGCTGGACGAATTCCCCGCACTCGGGCGGCTCGATTTCTTCGAAAGCGCACTGGCCTTCATGGCGGGCTACGGGATCAAGAGCTTCCTGATCGCGCAGTCGCTCAATCAGATCGAGAAGGCCTATGGCCAGAACAACGCTATCCTCGACAATTGCCACGTCCGGGTGAGCTTCGCGACCAATGATGAACGCACCGCCAAGCGCGTGTCGGATGCGCTCGGCACGGCGACCGAGATGAAGGCGATGCGCAACTACGCCGGTCACCGGCTGGCGCCCTGGCTGGGCCACCTCATGGTGTCGCGCTCCGAGACCGCGCGTCAGCTGCTGACGCCGGGCGAGATCATGCAGCTTCCGCCCGACGATGAAATCGTCATGGTCGCAGGCTCCCCGCCGATCCGCGCGAAGAAAGCACGGTATTTCGAGGACAGGCGTTTCGTCGATCGGGTTGTGCCGCCGCCAGCACCGCAGCAAGGCACGCCGATGATGCAGGATGATCCATGGTCATCTCTCCCGACCATCGAAGCCGATCCACCGGCGGGCGCGTCGGCACCGTCGACCCATGCGGATGAGCCGAACACAGGCCTGCGTCGGGAACCGGACTTGGCTGAGCATTTGGCCGTAGCCCCGGAAAAGACGGCAGAACCGGCGCGTGAGTTCGAGATGATGCTCGACGACGAACCGGAGGAGACCGCACGGCAAAGGCAGGCACTACAGAAGCAGATGGGGCAGGTGGCCCGGCAGGCGTCGCTGGACCGCAATGACGGCATCGATCTCTGAGGGCACATCCATGCGCGACCGTATCAACCTGTCCCTGCCAGCAGAGCTCATCGGGCGGATCAACGACATCGCCGACCGGAAACGCGTGACCCGCTCCGCCATCGTCGAAGCGGCGGTCGAATCCTTCCTCTCGCCCGATCACGCCGACATGCAGGAGGCCGCCCTGACACGCCGCCTCGACCGCATCTCACGACAGGTCGCGCGGCTGGAACGCGACCAGCGGATCACGACCGAGACCCTCGCGCTGTTCGTGCGCTTTTGGCTCACCATCACCCCACCGATTGCGCCTGAGCAGCAGGCGACGGCGCAGGCCAAGGGCCGCGAGCGGTTCGATGGGTTTGTGGAGACACTTGGTAAGCGGGTGCAGAAAGGTCGGTGGTTTTTCGATGACATTCCTTCAGATCTTCAGAAAAACGAAGAAAGCCCTTAGGACGGAGATATTTTTGGTGACGTTCTACCTGCAGGGTTTGCGGGACCTGCCGGAGTTGGATCTGGATGAAGAGTTCAGCGCTCGATTGGAATAGGCACAGCTGTCATTCAGGAGGCAATGCCAGTAGGCAATGTGCCTTTACTGTTGACAGGTCAGATCATATGATGTAAAAAAACAAATCAGATGGAGAATCCCATGCTTGAACCGATCCAAACAACTCCGCAGCAGACATATGTTCAGCCGATCGATCAACAGGACAAAATCGCTGCGATCATCAAAGGCGTCGTGAGGGCAGCAGATGCCTGGGGACTATCGAACGCTGAGGCCGCAACCCTGTTCGATGTTCCGGGCGCAACCTGGGGTCGCATGAAGGCTGGCACCTACAAGGGTATTTTGGATCAAGACAAGGTGACCCGCGCCAGCTTGCTGATTGGGCTCTACAAGGGGTTGAGGCTGCTGTTTAACGGGCCGCTTACCTTTGGATGGCCAAAGACCGCAAACGCTGGACCCGGCTTCAATGGGAAGACCCCCGTTCAGATCATGTGCGAGGGGGGCATTCCAGCCATGATGAAAGTGCGACAACATATCGATGCGCTCCGGGGTGGGGTGTGATCAGAGCAGCCGATCTGACATCGGTTGAGTTCACGGACCCCAAGACAGTCAGGCTGATCTCCACTGCCTATATCGACGAGCCCGCCATGGCATCGTTGGCGGACGGCGAAGAAGATCTGGCAATTCTGGAAGAGATCGAGGGGATGACATCGGCACGGCAAACCATCACCCTGCCAATTCCCGGCGGACTTCACCCCGGTGAACTTCTCACTGAGGCCGCCGGGTATGGTTGGACTTTGGTCAACGCTGCTTTCTGCTACACACGCTCCACAGGCAACCGATTCAACGGGCCCGAGCGAGGTGCGTGGTACGCGTCATACGGCAACCTTGCGGTGGAGACCGCGCAGGCCGAGGTTTCCTGGCATCTTACGCGGGAACTAGAAGCGACCGGCATCTTTGAGAACACTACGTCCTACAGGGAGCTCTTTGCGGGCTTCACCTCCCAGTTTCATGTCATCGAACCCGAAGTGGAGGATGCTGTCCTGAGTCCGGATCCGGCTCTTGCGTATCCGGCCGGCCAGGTCTTGGCCCGTGACCTCCTTGCTTCCGGCGGTAACGGCATCCTCTACCCTTCGGCTCGCCAAGCATCCGGTCAATGTCTGGTAGCGCTGCGGCCTCATCTCGTACAGAACATTCGACAAGGTGCAACTTGGGATTTTGTCTGGGCGGGCGCCCCCGTTCCAACAATTCACAAACGCTAATCGGCAATCGAAGGAGGCAATCGGAGCATTGATGTACTACCTTGATGGCCTGGCGAGCTGGCCAATGCGTCCGGAAGCCAAAGACGCACTCATAGAAGCATTGGCCCAACCCGGAAATGCGAACTCCAATCACGTTGCCGGCTGGCAGGCCAGCAATCTCTACGACAAAGGAAGAAGGGCGGTCGCCGCCCTCATCGGCGCTGCACCGAACGAGATCTTCATAACCTCCGGCGCTACGGAGGCAAATGCGCTCGCGATCATAGGAGTTTCGCGCATCCTCGCGGGTCAGGTTCCAAGTAGAAACAAAATCATTCTGTCCGCGCTGGAACACGACGCGGTTCGCCGTCCCGCAGAAGCACTGCGCGAGTTGGGCTTCGAGCGTCAGCGGTGGGCAGCGAGATCTTGAGTGGTCGCGACATGACAGGACCGTGCCCGTCATCCACAGTTTATGTCCAAGTGGCACGAATGGTTATTTTGAAATCAATCGATGCCAAGGTGAAGAAAGGCTAATCGCGTCCCCACCGCGCTCTGGGATCAGCCGCGTAGTTTCGGGAAAACGTTCTTGATGCGGATTCGGTGCTAGTCGTCGAGCCAGAACAGATTTGACATGGACATTCCGGCCGTCGCCTTGAATCACAGCGGCGTGGGCAATTGAATTAGCACATCGATTTCCGGAATCCGGGACGAAGCAGTCATCCGGCAAAAACCTTCAGATGTCCGCGTCGAGCCCAAAGCTGTCGGTACGCAACGGCGCGACAAACAGCGCGTCGCAACCTATCGCAGCCTCCAATCCTATCCCGTGTTTGCGCTTACGGCATCCGTGCCTATGGATAGAAGTGGCGGACTGAGTGCTCCGGGTTCTTGAGTTCCGGCGCCGCAGCAAGTCCAGTTACCCGACCGACTATCAACCGATAGCTGCATTCGCAGTCATGTCTATATCGGCTAGCTGATCACGACATTATCAGGCCGCCATCCACATTGATCGTCTGACCGGTGATGTAGGCCGCATCGTCGCTTGCGAGAAACGCCACCAACCCTGCAACATCGCTTCCCCGCCCCGCGCGTTTCATCGGGATGTTCTGAACCCACTCATTCATGAGCTCGCCGGGGCCGTAGTCGCCGAGCATCTTTCCCCAAACGCGGTCGTTGTAGTCCCACATCTCGGTTTCGATGATGCCGGGGCATATCGCGTTGACGCAGATGCCGTCAAGCGCGACCTCCTTCGCGAGGCTCTGCGTAAGCCCAATCACTCCGAATTTCGAGGCCGCGTAGTGGGGCGTGTAGATGAAGCCCTCGCGGGCCTGGCCGGAAGCGGTGTTGATGAGCCGACCGCCGGCGCCCTGCGCGCGCATGCGCCGGATCGCTTCTTGGCAGCAAAGGAACACGCCCTTGGTGTTCACGTCGAGCGTCGCGTCCCATTCCGCCTCGGTCAGATCCTCGACCTTCGCGATAGTGATGATGCCGGCATTCTGCACAGAGACGTCCACCTTGCCAAACTCATCGCACGCAAAGGCATATAGCGCCTCGACCTGCGACTTGTCCGTGACGTCGCACCGAAAGGCGCGGACATTCTCGGGCGCACCGAGGTGTCCGGCCGCCTCATCGACATCGCCATCAACCGACGCCAGCACCACGTTCGCGCCTTCCGCCACGAAACGCTCGGCCAGTGCAAAGCCGATCCCCTTGTTGCCGCCGGTGATAACGACGGTGTGGTCTTCAAACCGCCTCATTCTGTTGCCCTCCCTCCAGGTCGCTGTGTTCGCTGTCCGACACCAGCCGCGCCGCCGTGAACTTGTCGGTTATAAGGAGGTCGATCGCTCCGGTTCGCAGGGCGCCGGCGATGGCGGTGGTCTTCGACCTCCCCCCCGCCAGGGCCATGACGCGATCAACCTCGCTCAGACTTTCGAGCGACATACCGATCACCCGGTCGTCGAGCGGTGTCTTCACCGGAGCGCCATTGGCGTCAAAGAAGCGCAGGCTGATGTCGCCGACCCCGCCGGCCTCCGCGATCTCCGCCAGTTCACGCGAGGTGAAGACGTTTCCGCTGCGCGCGAGCATGCTCGAGGGTTCCATCGCGCCGATGCCGACAATCGCGAGCGTAATCTTTCCGAAAAGGTCGATGGTCTCGCGGACGTAGGTGTCTGCCAGCAGGACGAGTTTCGCCTCGCGCGACTGAGCGACGCCGGGCGTGCTCAAGAGATGCGCCTCTGCACCGGTCAGCCTTGCAAGCCGGGTCGTCAGCTGGTTGGCGTGGATCTGGACCGTCGGGTCTCCCATCCCGCCAAGCGTCTGGACGACGTACCTGGCACGGCTGCCCTTCATCGGGTGGATGTTGTCCACCATGCGCAGAATGGTCTCGGACCAGCTTGAGACCCCGATGACCTCGCCGGGCTGCAGGGTCGCCTCGAGGAAATGCGCGGCCGCCTCACCGATTCGGGCCATGATCGCGCCGTCCCGGTCCTCGGTGCATTCGACCACGATGACTTCGGATATGCCGAACTTCTCCCGCATCGCGGTCTCGAGATCGGCATAGGTCCCCGAAGGCGCCACGACGGTCGTACGGACGATCTCTTCCTCGACGGCTCGCTTCAGCATGCGTGACACGGTTGCCTGCGAGATGCGCAGGTGCTTGGCGATCTCCGCCTGGCGAATGCCTTCGATGTGATACATCCGAGCGATACGCGCGATGAGCCTGAGTTCATTCAGTCGTGGCATCGGGATCCGTTTCTCTCAGACGGCCTGTTTGCACTACCCTGCACTAGAATGGCTCGATGGCGCGCGCAACGGCGCTGCGCCATCGCTTTAGGTCGCCTCGTCGGCGGTCGGCCGCGATGCAGGGCTCGATGGGCGCGTCGCGCTGCACGAGCGCCGACAGGTCGTCGAGGTCGTTCCAGAAGCCGACGGCGAGCCCGGCGAGGTGCGCGGCTCCGAGGGCGGAGGCTTCGGGGCTGCGGCAAGGCGTCACCGGATGGTCGAGGTAGTCCGCCACCATCTGCATCAGGAACGGGTTACGGCTGGGTCCGCCGTCGACCGAGAGACGTCCGATCTGGCCCGCGGCTTTCTCGATAATGGCGAAGACGTCGGCGACCTGCAACGCCATGCTCTCGGCGGCCGCCCGGGCCACATGGGCCGGGCCCGACCCGAAGGAAAGCCCGGTGATGAGGCCCCGCGCGTGCGGCGCCCAGTGCGGCGACCCGAGCCCGACGTGCGCCGGGACGAGCGAGACGCCCTCGGTCCCGTCGACGGTTGCCCCTAGGTCGAGCAGTTCCTCGACGGTCTCGAAGCCCAGTAAACGTGCGGCCCATGGAAAGAGAGAGGCGCTCGTCAGGATGTTGCCCTCGAAGGCGAAGGTCGAAACGCCGCCGAGGGACCAAGCGATTGTCGTCGTGATACCCGGCGGGGGCGCGACGTAGTCGGCGAGCGTGGCCATGACCGAAGAGCCCGTCCCGAAGGTGACCTTGCCGTCCCCGGCGGTGAAAGCGCCATGGCTGAAGAGGGCAGCGTGGGAATCGCCGATGGCGGAGGCGATAGGAATGCCATCAGAAAGGGCGCCACAATCGCGGGTACTGGCGAAGACATGGGAGGAGTCCCGCACGACGGGCAGCATCACGGCATCGACGCCGAAGAGCGCGCAAAGTTCGTCGTCCCAGCGCCCTTTCGCCAGATCGAAGAGTTGAGTGCGGGCGGCATTGGAGCGGTCCGTCTCGTGCACCGTGCCGCCGGAGAACTTCCAGATGAGCCAGCTGTCGACGGTGCCGACGCAGATGTCGCGGACGCCGCCGGCCCGGCGGAGAAGCCAGGCGATCTTGGTCGCCGGAAAGAGCGGGTCGATGGGCAGGCCGGTCCGGGCGATCACCGCGGGTTCATGTCCGCCCGCGCGCAGCTTGGCGGACTCCGCCGCCGTTCGCCGGCATTGCCACGAGATGAGCGGCCCGAGCGGTTCGCCCGTCTGCCTGTCCCAGACGAGCACCGATTCGCGCTGGTTTGAGATTCCTAGGGCGACGATGTCGGCGTCGGGCGCCTCGGAGACGCTAGCCTTCACGGCTTCCTGCGTCGCCGCCCAGACCTCGCCGGCATCCTGCTCGACCCAGCCCGAACGGGGGTGGTAGATGGGCACCGGAGCCGAGCCGCTGGCGACGATCGCGCCATTGCTGCCGACGAGGACCGCCTTGCAATTCGTGGTCCCTTCATCGACGGCGAGAACGACGCGATCGGGCACGGGATCAGCCCTTGCGCTTGAGAAGTTCGCTCGCGCTGGACGCGATTGCTTCGGGCGACATGCCGAAATCGTCGAGAAGCTGGTTGGCCGAGCCGGTATGTGCGAAGACGCCCGGCACGCCGAGGCGCGACATGGGGACCGGACTGGAGTCGACGACGACTTCGGCGACTGCGCTGCCGAGTCCGCCGAAGATCGTGTGCTCCTCGCAAGTCAGGATCGCGCCCGTCTCCGCGGCGGCCGCCTCAATCGCGTCTGCGTCGATGGGTCGGACCGTGGCCATGTTGAGAACCCGCGCCGAGACGCCCTGCGCGGCGAGCAGCGTCGCCGCCATCATAGCGCGGTGCGACAGGACCCCGTTCGCGATGATCGTGAGGTCCGAACCCTCCCGAAGCAAATTTGCCTTGCCGAGTTCGAACCTGTGGCCTTCAGGGAATAGGTCGGGGACGCCGACGCGGCTGAGACGCAGGAAGCATCCGCCCACGTGCTCGACCGACCATCGGACGGCCGCGGCGGTTTCCATCCGGTCTGCCGTGGCGATCACCGGCACGTTGGGCAGAGCCCGTATCCACGCGAAATCCTCTATCGAGTGGTGCGTCGCGCCGAGCTCGCCATAGGCCATGCCGGAACTGATGCCGACGAGCTTAACATTCGTTTCGGAATAGGCCACGTCGGCCTTGATCTGCTCGAGAGCCCGTCCTGTCAGGAAGGGCGAGGCCGCGCAGACGTAGGGGATTTTCCCGCCGTTCGCGAGGCCCGCGCCCACTCCGACCATGTTCTGCTCGGCGATGCCGACGTTGACCAGCCGGTCGGGGAACCTGTCGCGGAACCCCGCGAGTTTCGACGAGCCGACCGAATCGTTGCAGACCGCGACGATGTCCCTGTTGATTTCGCCCATCGCCTCGAGGGTCGCGACGAAGGCATCGCGGCAGTCGTGGAGTTTCGCTGTCTCGAATGGCGCATTCATGCCTCCGCCTCCATGAGTTCCGCCATGGCCTTTCGGTACTGCTCTTCGCTCGGGACCTTGTGATGCCAGGCGACGTTGTCGGACATGAACGAAATGCCTTGACCCTTGTTGGTGTGCGCCACGATGCATTTCGGCTTGCCCGGCACCGCGGCCTCTCGCGACACGGCGCGGCATATCTCGGCATGGTCGTGCCCGTCGATCTCCTTGACGTGCCATCCGAAGGCCTCGAGTTTCGGCGCGAGGGGCGCGAGGTCGTTGGTCTCGGCAAGGCGCGCGCCCTGCTGGAGCCGGTTGTGGTCGATGATGAGGGTCAGGTTGTCGAGCCTGAAATGGGCGGCGGCCATGATGGCCTCCCAGTTCGAGCCCTCCTGCATCTCACCGTCGCCGGTGATCACGAAGGTTCGCCAGGACTTCTCGTCGAGTTTGGCGGCCTTGGCCATTCCCACCGCCACGGGCAGGCCGTGCCCGAGCGGGCCGGTGTTCGTCTCGACCCCCGGAACGTAGACCCGGTTGGGGTGACCGTTTAGGCGCGAGCGGTGTTTAAGGAAGGTCGATATCTCGTCCGTCGGGATGAAGCCTCTCTCGGACAACACGATGTAGAGCGCGAGCGCAGTATGGCCCTTGCTGAGCACGAGCCGGTCCCGCTCGGGGTCGAGCGGCGCTTGCGGATCGACGGACAATTCGTGGAAGTAGAGGCAGGTCAGTAGGTCGATGACGGACATCTCTCCGCCGATATGGCCCGCACCCGCCTCGAACACCGCCTGCAGGTCGCGACGGCGGATTCGGTTTGCGATGCTGCGAAGTTCCCCGGGAGTCATTGTCGCCTCTGCCGCCTCTGCATAAATATTCTGGCTTAAGAAATCATACAGAACCGGTCCGTGTCAAGGGCCGCCTGCCGGGGTCGAACTGGCTGCTCAAGATCACGGAGCTTCAATAAGTGACACGGCGCGGCTCTTGACTCGCCCAGTTTACTCGACTAAGCATTTTTCATCGACCGTGAATAAATATGCGGCAGGGAGAAGATGGCGGACACGACCGAGACACGTTCTGGCCTTGGCAGCCTGAGGAATGCCTTTTCGCTCACCGGCGCGACCGGTCCGCTCATCGGCCTTTTGCTCCTCTGCGCGTTCCTGTCAGTCGCGACCGATTCCTTCCTGTCGATCCGGAACTTCCTGAACATTCTCGATCAGATCACCGTGCTCGGCATCCTTGCCGTCGGCATGACCTTCGTCATTCTGATCGGCGGGATCGACCTATCCGTCGGCTCGGTTCTCGCCTTGTCGATGATGGTGCTGGGCTATCTCAACGTGGAAGCCGGGATGCCGATGAGCATCGCGATAACCGGGGCGCTTCTGGCTTCGGCCCTGGCGGGTGCGTTGTCGGGATTCATGATAGCGGTCTTCGCCGTGCCCGCGTTCATCGCGACCCTCGCGATGATGTCAATCGCGCGCGGCCTCGCGAGCATGATCACGGACGGATCTCAGATCATCGGGTTTCCTGTCTGGTTCAACCTCGGGGCGATCATCCGGCACGGCGGATTTCTCACCATGACCGTCGCGGTCATGCTCGTCGTCTTCATCATCGCATGGCTCTTCCAGCGCTACCGCCAGGAGGGACGCGCACTCTATGCGATCGGTGGCAACCCTGAGGTGGCCCGGCTTGCTGGCATCAACGTCAAGCGCATGACGCTCATGGTCTACACCGCCTGTGCGGCGCTCTCTGGACTTGGTGGCATCCTGCTTGCGGCGCGTCTCGACGCGGTCCAGCCGACCATCGGGATCGCCTACGAACTCGACGCCATCGCCGCGGTCGTGATCGGCGGCACGAGCCTTTCGGGAGGCACCGGCGGTATTGTCGGCACAATGATCGGCGTGCTGATCATCGGCGTCCTCAGAAACGGGCTGAACCTCTTGTCCGTGTCGCCCTTTCTGCAGGCCGTCATCATCGGGCTCGTGATCGTGCTCGCAGTGGCTGCGGAGACATTCAAACGGTCGAGCAGGTGACGGGGTGTGCCGGGTGAAGCCTCGTGCGCCAAGCGAAACTGCCCGATAACGCGGGCAACACCGGTCCAGAAGGGTATGACGGACCATCCAAGGAGGAGGAGACTTACATGAAATCCGCAATCAAGACGCTGCTGGCAGCGACTGCCCTCGTGGCAGCCGGAGCGGCTGCATCGGCGCAGGACGAGCCCGGCATCGGCATCGAGACAATCGGTCTCGCCGTGCCGAACCTGCAGGCCGATTTCTTCAACCAGATCAAGCTCGGGGTCGAGAACTACGCCGCCTCGCTGGGCATCGAGGTGATCACGGTCGACGCGAAGGGCGATACCGCGACCCAGGTTAGCCAGGTGCAGGACCTCATCACGCAGGGCATCGATGCCTTCATCTACATTCCCGCGGGTGCTGCGGCTGCCGCGGTTCCGACTCGCCTCGCGCGCGCGGAAGGCATTCCGGTCATCAACGTCGACCGCGAACCCGAGGGCGAGCCGGGCGACACTGTGATCTACGGGGAGAACGTGATGTCCTCCTACGAGGTCTGCTCGTCGATCATCGAGCGGGCCGGTGGCGAAGGAAAGATGGCGATCATCCACGGTCAGCGGGGCACAACCCCCGAGGTCCAGCGGTTCGAAGGCTGCAAGATGGCCATCGACGAGAACTCCGGCGTCGAGTTGGTCGACCAGCAGTGGACGCAGATGTGGTCGCCGGACGAGGGCTTTGCCATCGGTCAGAACATCCTTCAGGCCCATCCCGACCTGAAGATGATCTTCGGTCAGGCTGACGGCATCGCGATGGGCGCGGCTCGGGCCGTACAGTCCGCGGGGCTCGACGATCAGGTCGTTGTCGGCGGCTACGACGGTGATGTCGCGGCGCTCGAATCTCTTGCCCGCTGTGACACGCCCTTCGTGGTCACCGCCACCCAGAGCACGCGGGCGATGGGTGTTCTTGCGGTGAACTCAGCGATCGCTGTGTCGAAAGGCGCATCGGTTCCGGCGCGGCAGATCCCGAACGCGGTCCTGACCGATTGCGAGAACGCGCAGCAGTTCGTCGACAATCACCCCTGAGGCTTTCGCCGGGAGCTTGCGATGACCGGACCCGCGTCCGAACCGATCCTGAGCTTGCGGAACATCTGCAAGTCATTCGGACCCATCGAGGTGCTGCACGGAGTAGACCTTGATGTGCATGCGGGCGAGGTCGTCGCGCTTCTCGGCGAGAACGGGGCCGGCAAATCGACCCTGTCGAACATCATTTCTGGTGCCGTTCTACCCAGTTCGGGGACAATGACGTGGATGGGCGCGGCTTACGGGCCCACCACACCAAGAGAAGCGATCGATGCCGGGGTCGGCATGATCCAACAGGAACTCCTGCTGCTGCCGCACCTCTCCGTCGCGGAAAACATGTTCGTCGGGCGCTATCCGACGAAGGCGGGTCGGGTCGACCGGAGCGAGATGCGCGAACGCGCCCGGCAAGGCCTCGAGCGACTGGGTCTCAAGCTGCCTCCGAGCCGGTTGGTGGAAGGGCTGTCGACGGCGAGCCAGCAGCTGATCGAGATCGCGAAGGCGCTGACCCACGACGCGCGGCTCCTGATCCTCGACGAACCGACGGCGGCCCTTGGCGGCGAGGAGACGCAGCTTCTCTTCCGGCAGATCGAGCGGCTGAAATCCGAAGGCGTCGGGATCATTTACATTTCGCACCGGCTTGAGGAAATAAAGCAGATTGCGGACCGCATCGTCGTGCTGCGGGACGGCAAACTCGTTCAGAATTTCGACACGGCCAATCTGCCGGTCCGCACCATCGTCGAGGCGATGGTGGGCCGGAGCATGGACAAGCTCTTTCCCCCTCTCCCGACGCCGTCGACCGAGACCGTTCTCGAGGTCAGGGGCCTCACGTCGCGGATGGGCGCGTTCTCCGACGTGAACTTCACCGTCAGGCGCGGCGAAATCTTCGGGATCTCGGGGCTCGTTGGCGCCGGGCGCACCGAGCTTGTCCGTGCGATCGCGGGTGCCGACCCGATCTCCGCGGGGACGGTGACGCTCAACGGCAAGGACGTCACGCCGAAATCCCCGAAGGATGCGATCCGGAACGGCCTCATCCTCGTGCCCGAGGATCGCAAGCTGCAGGGAATCATCCTGAAGCACAGCATCGAGGAGAACATCGCGTATTCGAACTTCGAGTCTGTGGCGCGCTCGGGGTGGATCTCGCGGCGGAAGGTGCGCAGTTTCTCCGAAGAGAACATCCGCAAGTTCGGCGTGAAGGGCCGCGCCCATCAGAACGCCAACGAGATGTCGGGCGGCAACCAGCAGAAGGTTGTCATCGCCAAGTGGCTTTCACGCAACCCGAAGGTCGTCCTGCTCGATGAACCGACCCGCGGCATCGACGTCGGCGCGCGCTCGTCGATCTACGAGATCATCCACGGCCTCGCGGAAGCGGGCGTGGCCGTCATTGTGGTGAGCTCCGACCTCGAGGAGGTTCTCGGCGTGTCGAACCGCATACTGGTAATGGCGGCGGGCCGGCAGACCGGGATCCTCGACCATACCGAGGCCAACGACGTGTCCGTTATGGAACTGGCGACGGCCTGAGCGAAACAAGGCAAGGAACACCACATGACCGCGACCTCCCTCAACGCCCCCGCCTTGTTCGACCTGTCGGGCCGCATCGCTCTCGTGACCGGTGCGGGAAGCGGGATCGGGCAGCGCATCGCGCTCGGTCTCGCGCAGTGCGGCGCAGGCGTCGCGTGCCTCGACAGGCGCACCGATGGCGGGCTTGCGGACACCGCGTCGATGATTGAAAGCGCCGGCGCCAAGGCCATCATCATCGCAGCCGACGTCACCGACAGGGGCGCCCTCGACGCCGCGGTTGCCAAGACCGAAGCCGCGCTCGGGGCTCTCGGCATCGCGGTCAACGCGGCGGGCATCGCCAATGCCAAACCGGCCGAGGAGATGGAGGAAGAGCAATACCAGACCCTCATGGATATCAACATGAAAGGCGTCTTCTTCTCCTGCCAGGCGGAGGCGGGCGCGATGCTGAAGCACGGCAGGGGCTCGATCATCAACATCGCGTCCATGTCCGGCGTCATCGTGAACCGGGGCCTCATGCAGGTGCATTACAATGCGTCGAAGGCCGGCGTGATCCACATGTCGAAGTCGATGGCGATGGAATGGGTGGATCGGGGCGTGCGGGTGAACACGATATCGCCGGGCTACACCGCCACGCCGATGAACACGCGCCCCGAAATGGTTCATCAGACGAAGGAGTTCGAAAGCCAGACACCGATGCAGAGGATGGCCAGCGTCGACGAGATGGTGGGCCCGGCCATTTTCCTCGCCTCCGAAGCGTCCTCTTTCTGCACTGGTGTCGACCTTCTCGTCGACGGTGGCTTTTGTTGCTGGTGATTGGCTAAGTTTCAGGGAGCAGAGACTTCGAGGCCAATGCTTGTGTGGGGAAGTAGAGCGTTCGTTCGGCTTTTGGGTTAGGATACTCTTGAGGCAAAGCAGCACTACCTTGAGATGCGTGCAATAACCGCTACTTCATGAGTAAAGTACCTTACGCGGCGCGCTCGCTTTCGTTTGGAAGGCAAACTGGCCTGCTGCCGGTTTCGTGGACACCGGGTTAGGTTCGCATAGCTCGCTCCTCGAACGCCATAGGGCTGAGATAGCCCAGCTTGGAATGGCGCCGCGTGGGGTTGTAGAAGCGCTCGATGTAATCGAAGACATCGGCGCGCGCTTCATCTCTGGTGCGATAGACCTTGCGGGCGGTCTGCTCGGTCTTCAGCGATGAGAAGAAGCTCTCCATTGCCGAGTTGTCCCAGACATTGCCGGCCCGGCTCATGGAGCAGGTGATGCCGTGGTCGCGCAGCAGACGCTGGAACTGCTCGCTGCTGTATTGCGAGCCCTGGTCCGAATGGTGCAGCAGGGCGTCAACCTTGCCGCGCCGCCAGACCGCCATCGTCAAGGCGTCCATGACCAGTGAGGCATCCCGGTCCGACTTCATCGACCAGCCGACCACGCGTCGGGAGAAGAGGTCCAGCACCACGGCCACATACAGCCAGCCCTCTGCGGTCCAGATGTAGGTGAAGTCGGCCAGCCACTTCTGGTTCGGCCGGTCCGCCTCGAAGTTCCGATCGAGGACGTTGTCGGCGATGATCGAGCGCGCGCCGTCGTCCTTGGGCTTCCCGCGCCGCTTCGGCCGCGCCCTCATGGCGTTTTGCCGCATCAGTCGTTCGATCCGGTGCAGTCCACAGGCGAGCCCGTCCTCGAGCACGTCGCGCCAGACGCGACGGGCGCCGTAGGTGCGATCGCTGGCCCTGAAGCTCTTGCCGATCGCGGTAATGAGCGCCGCGTCAAGCGTGGCCCGCGCGCTGATCGGCCGGTTGAGCCAGGCGTGGAAGCCGGAACGCGAGACCTCCAGCACCTCGCAGAGCCAGCTGACCGGCCAGATATGCCGGTGCTTCGCGATGAAGGCGAACGTCATGTCGCTTCCCTCGCGAAGTAGGCGGCCGCTTTTTTTAGGATGTCACGCTCCGCCTTCAGCTTGGCGACCTCCTTCTTCAGGGCCGCGATCTCCGCCAGCTCGTCGCGCTGTCGACCGTTACCGGGAAAGGCAGACACCGGCGCCGCGGCCGCCTCTCTCAGCCAGCGCCGAAAGACGCTCTCGGCCACATTTAGGTCGCGGCACGCCTGCGCCACCGATACGCCGCGTTCCGTCACCAGCTTCACCGCCTCGATCTTGTACTCGCGGCTGAACGTTCGTCTCCTCATCGCATCCCTCCGGTTCCATGGTCACGATCTTATCTTCGTGTCCACGAAACCGGCAGCAGGCCACCGAGCTATGCGGCTAGGGAACCGATGGAACACGGCGGCCTAAAGTACCTAACCCACCGCCGGCGTCGCGATTACCTTGTTGATGCCGATTACAGGGTCGTCCTGACGCTCGACCCCGCCAATGCTGCGCCGACGATCGACAGGATCGCGGAAGCGCTCGATCGTCCGGCGCGGCCGCTCTTCCTCGGTCGAAAGCCTTGCCTGCCTACGCATCCTCTGCGTGCCGGGGAGGTTCGAGGCGCGACCGTCCACGAGGCGCTTGATGCGCTTGCCCGCGAGAGGCCATGCCCGGCCGCATGGCCCGCCAACGAAGGCCCGGCCGGCGACCGCTCCCTGGACGTCGCCGATACCCGCATCTGGTCGAGTGGACTTCATGGGGGAACGCGAGCCGTCGTGGAGGGCAGGGTGTGATACTCCATCTCGCCCGCCTGCCCGTTGATCTCCCTGCACTCGCCCGCGCCGCAGGGGAGCGCGGATGGACCCGCGGTCGCCGCGCCGCCTTCGACGAGGGCCGGGCACTCCATCACTTGCTGGGTGAAGCCTTCGGCCCCGGCGCACTCCAGCCCTTCCGTCTAGTCGTGGCACCGCGGGCTCGGTCCGGGACCCTCTGGGCCTACACGGAGGCCGACGCCAATGCGCTGCGCGAGACGGCCGCGCCCGTCGCCCTTTCAGAGGCGGCTGAGGCTGCGCTGCCCCTCGCACATCTGACGACGAAGCCGATGCCGGACATCGCCGCGCCGGGCCGCCGCCTCGGCTTTGACATTCGACTGCGACCGGTCGTGCGCCTCGCCTCCGCCATTGCGGCGCCCGCCGACCGGGTGGGGAGCAGACAACAAGGCTTCAAGGCCGGAGCCGAGGTCGACGCCTTTCTCGCCGTTGCCCTGCGGGACCCAGACCGAAGCGCAATGCGGAAGTCGGGGCGCCGCCGCGAGGAAGTCTATATGTCCTGGTTCGCGGACCGCGTGGGGGCGGCGGCCGAGGTGGAGGAAGTTCGCCTTTCTGCATTCCGTCGCAGTTTGGCGGCCCATGAGCACGGCCGCGGCACCGATGGCCCAGATGCGACCCTGCACGGGACACTTATCGTCCGCGACCGGGACGAATTTGCCGATCGCTTGCGCCGCGGCGTCGGACGCCACAAGGCCTATGGCTACGGGATGCTGCTGCTGCGCCCACCACGCCGCCCGGTCCCGAAGGGCTAGGGCGATGCTTAAGGGGCGCCTGGGTCTCGAAAGCGCCAAGGTCCCGCATGCCGATCGGGCAGGACTGCTCTACCTTGCCCGCGGCCAGCTGACGGCGCGTGACGGCACGCTGGCCTTCCTGCGCAGGGCCGAGGCAGGCCCCGATGCCCTGAGCCCTGGCGACCACGCGATCCCGCTGCAGGGCGTCTCTATGATCCTGCTCGGTCCCGGATCAACCGTCAGCCATGACGCCCTCCGCCTTCTGGCCCATGCGCGTACTGCGCTCGGCGCGGTGGGTGAGGATGGTGTCCGCCTTTACACCGCGCCGCCGTTGATCCCGGATCGCTCGGGGCTCGCGCGACTTCAGGCCCGGATGTGGGCCGACGAGGACATCCGGGTATTGGTTGCCCGCCGCATGTACGCCATACGTCTCGGAGAGGTCCTGCCGCACCGCACGCTCGACGTTCTGCGCGGCATCGAGGGCGCCCGCGTCAAGGAGAGCTACAAGCTCATGGCCGAGCGCTTTGGCGTGCCCTGGGGCGGCCGCCGCTACGACCGGGCAAATCCGCAGGCTGCCGATCTGGCCAATCAAGCCCTCAACCATGCGGCTTCGGCTGTCGAGGCTGCCGCCGCCATTGCTGTCAGCGCGACCGCCACAGTGCCGCAATTGGGGTTCATCCACGAGGATCCAGGCCAGTCATTTGTACTCGACATCGCCGACCTCTGGCGAGAGACGGTTACGCTTCCTTGCGCCTTTCGCGCTGCAAGGGAAGCGAGCGAGCGGCCCAACATGCCAGTCGAGCGCATCGCACGCCGGCTGACCGGTGAGACGCTGGCCAAGGAAAAGGTCATTCCTGCCATGATCGAGCGGATAAAGCTGCTACTTTAGGAGGGTCCGTGAGGCGCTTTGCAGCCGACAAGGTCCTTGCGCGATGCCGATGACGGTGGTCGTTACCAGGGACGTAGAAGATCGTTACCGCGGGTTTCTCACTTCCATAATGCTCGAGGTGGCTCCGGGCGTTTACGTGGCACCGGACCTTTCTGCAGGCGTGCGGCTGAGAGTTTGGGCCGTCCTGTCGGACTGGTATGCAACCCTTGGTCGAGGAGCCATCGTCATGGTTTGGCGGGATACGGCGAAAACCGGCCACCTAGGATTAGAGATGCTTGGCGATCCGCCGAAGGAGATCGTAGACGCTGACGGTATTTTGCTCGTAAAACGAAAGTAGGCTTTCCGCCGCACACCTGCCGCTCTTTGACATTATCAAAAATCCCATGTACTTAGGTTCTAGAGGCTCCCCGCACCCGCGGGGATCGACCCCGGCGGCGAGAGCGGTCGCGGACGGCGGAAGAGGCTCCCCCGCACCCGCGGGGATCGACCCATCACCGGCACGGGCGTCAGGCTTCGCTCCACGGCTCCCCCGCACCCGCGGGGATCGACCCTGACCGCTAACCGAAGATGCCGGTGAACGGAGCGTCGACCAGGATGCGGCAGCCTTACGATCGCGTACGCCGCTCAAGCCCTTAGCGGTCCTTCAGTTCGGCAAAGGCCAACGCGAGCCCCCGCAACCAAAATCCAAGAATACACGGCCGCTTAAGCGCCTCCCTTTTGGGGAGGCGCCTTGCGTCCCGCGCTTGTGTCAACAGAATGCCGGCGGCGCGTTTCAACGAACGGTGCCGGATCGTGCTGAACTCTCCGTTCGATCGGGGCGCGCCACGAGACTGCTGGTTCCAGGTAGCACCACGGGAGACAACGCCTGACCGAGAACAACCAACGACGCCGCGCTCGGCACATTGAGGGTCCAAAAGGCCGAGATCGACACGGTCCTCGACCGCATCCGCACCACCAGCCAGGACCACTGTTCGCTGATCGAGGTCATTCAGGATTGCTGGCTCCGGTTTGCCCAGATAGCACTCGCACACGGACGCGAGACCAGATAAAATCAAGTTTCTTGATCAATGTTTTCAGGTAACGGGGCGGTTCGATGGCGAAGGGACACATTGGCCTCAAGCTGCGCCGCCTGCGCAAGGCGCGAGACTTGACTCTGAGTGCCGTGGCGCGCGAAGCGGGCTGCTCCGAGAGCATGGTTTCCAAGATCGAGGCCGGCCGCGTCAACCCGTCCCTCACGATCATGCGGGGCCTCGCGGCGGCGCTCGGCGTCAACATGGCGGCGATGTTCGAGAACACCGGAGAGCAATCCGTCGTGAGTCGACGCGGCGCGCGCCCGCGGCTCAACGACGACACGCTGCGCAGCGGCGACGGGGTCATTCTGGAGCGCCTCGTCGCGGAGAACGCCGATACCGTCCTGCAGGCCAACATCCATATCGTCCTGCCGGGCGGCGCCTCGGACGGCTTGATCTCGCATGTCGGCGAGGAGATGGGATATCTGCTCGAGGGCAAACTGGAACTGATCGTGGGCGGGGAGTCCTTCGTGCTCGAGCCCGGCGACAGTTTCCACTTTCGCTCGGAGACGCCGCACGGATATCGTAATCTCGACGAGTCGGTCGCGCGTGTCCTCTGGGTGAACACCCCGCCCACCTTCTGACCGATAATGCGGCCTCTTTCTGCGACCTGCACAAAAAATGGGCGGAAACTCGGGCGCCTTTGCGTTTGAAATCAAGAAACTTGACTACACTCGGCCTTTCGAGCTTCTTTTAGACGTCAAGCGCGGGTGAACCCTGCGACTGTTGCGAGGAAGAGCATTGCGCGCGCCGGAGGCCCCCATCACGATCGCATGCCTGCAGTTCGAGCCGGTCGTCGGGTCGGCCGAGAGCAATCGTGCGGCGAGCGTCCGAATGCTCGAGGAGGCGGCGGACGCCGGCGCGGATCTTGCCGTCCTGCCGGAGCTGTCCGACAGCGGCTATGTGTTCGAGACCCGTGAAGAAGCGTTTTCCCTGGCAACCGATCCGGCGAGTTCCCCGTCCATCCGTGACTGGGCGGACGTCGCGGCGAGGCGCAATCTGCACATCGTGGCGGGCTTCGCCGAGCGTGCGGGTCCCTGCCTCTACAACAGCGCGGCCGTCATCACTCCAGAGGACGGTCTGATCGGCGTTTACCGCAAGACCCATCTCTGGGGCGAGGAGGCGCTGTTCTTCGAGCGCGGCGACGCCGGCTTCCCGGTCTTCCGCACCAGGCTCGGCCGGATCGGTGCGCTGATCTGCTACGACGGCTGGTTTCCCGAAACATGGCGGCTGCTCGCGGTGCAGGGCGCCGACCTCGTCTGCGTCCCGACGAACTGGGTGCCGATGCCCAGCCAGCCCGAAGACATGATGGCGATGAGCAATATCCTCTGCATGGCGGCGGCGCATTCGAACTCGATGTTCGTCGCCGCAGCCTGCCGCATCGGCGAAGAGCGTGGCCAGCCCTTCATCGGCCAGAGCTTGATCGTGAACAATCAGGGCTGGCCCGTCGCCGGGCCGGCGCCGAAAGACGGCCGGGCGCTGCTCATGGCTCAAGTCAACCTGGCCGAGGCGCGCCGCGGCCGGACGCTCAATGCTTTCAACCAGGTTCTGCGTGACAGGCGCGGCGATCTCTACGGTGAGGCTCTGGGCTCGGACGTCGATCCGGGCTGGCGCTGAGCACAAACACAAACACAAACACAAACATCGACACGGAGGTAGAACACATGACGTTCATGAAACTCGGCGCGGCGTCCGCGCTGGCCCTTGGAATGCTCGCCAGCGGCGCGTTTGCGCAGGAGCCGGTCAAGATCGGAATTCCGGTCGGCCTCAGCGGCGCCAACAGCGTCGTCGCCCCGTCGGTCGTCCAGTCCGCGGAACTCGCAGCCGAGGAGATCAACGCGGCCGGCGGTATCCTGGGCCGCCCGATCGAACTCGTCGTCGCGGATGACGGTTCCGGCGCGCAAGGTGCACAGCGCGCCTTCGACAGTCTCGTTTTCCAGAGCGAGGTCGACGTGCTGATCTCGATGGAGACTTCGGCGGCGCGCAACGCCGGCCTGCCCATCGTGAACCGCAGCGGCGTGCCCTACATCTACACCTCGTTCTACGAAGGCCGCTCCTGCAGCCCGTGGATGTACATCAACGCCTGGGTCCCCGAGCAGCAGGTCGCGCCGATCGTCGATCACTTCATGGCAGAATACGACGCGAAGGCCTTCTTCCTGATCGGGTCGGACTACGCGTTCGGTCGTGGAATGCTCGAATTCACACGCTCCTATGTGGAGGAGAACGGCGGAGAGGTCCTCGGTGAGGAATACCTGCCGATGGACGGCTCCGACTGGACCTCGATCATCTCGCAGCTTCGCGCGGCCGAGGCCGACGC
>Ga0076930_100912_pt1 | contig 20441 bp, 14 predicted proteins | sample HotLakConsoUCCRE_FD_71149 | JGI IMG/M metagenome (GOLD analysis project Ga0076930, IMG submission 71149) | Hypersaline microbial mat communities from Hot Lake, Washington, USA - Hot Lake Consortium UCC-RE (version 3) (version 3) ...
CCAGGGGGGCGTAGATCTCCATGGTCTCACGGGCGATCCGCTTCCGCTTCTCCGGGAGGAGGTGCTCCAGCGTCCGCATGTTGTGGAGACGGTCCGCCAGCTTCACCAGGATGACCCGGGCGTCCGCCGACATGGACAGGAGGAGCTTCCGGTAGTTCTCCACCTGGGCTTCGGTGTTCGACCGGAACTCCACCTTCCCGATCTTGGTCACCCCGTCCACGATGGTGGCCACCTCGGCCCCGAAGCGATCCCGGATGTCCCCCAGGGAGAGGGAGGTGTCCTCCACCACGTCGTGGATCAGCCCGGAGATGAGCGAGGCCGTGTCCAGCTTCAGGAGGGCCAGGATCGTGGCCACTTCCACCGTGTGGGTGACGTAACTCTCCCCCGAGGCCCGGGTCTGGCCGGCATGGGCCTCCACGGCCAGGTCATAGGCCGTCCGCACCAGCTCCACGTCCAACCGATCGGCATACGCCTCCATGGCCCGGGCCAGGGGCCGGGGGAGGCCCTGGATGGTGGTCGAGGGCGCGTCGGTGACTGCGGCTGGAGTGTTCATGGTCCCTTCAATGTAAACCAGGGGCTCCCGGAGCCGCCACGGACCCATGTGGGCACGTTCGGCCATCCCAGCGCCCACGAGGAGGTGCGAGCTTCCGCTCCGGCCCGGGAATCCACCCGGCCCCACCGAGAGGAGCATCATGCAGAACATTCCCCCTGCGGATCGTCCCCGGGAGCGCCTCCGGAGCCTGGGGGGGGCGGCCCTTTCCACCCGGGAGCTGCTGGCCATCCTGGTGGGGAGCGGCGGTCGAAGCGGCTCGGCGCTGGATGTGGCGGACCGCCTGTTGTTATGGGGAAGCGGCTCGCTCCGCCGTCTGGACACCCTTGCGGGAGGGGGGAGCCAGGAGGTTCCGGGGGTGGGAGGGGCCACGGCGAGCCGACTGGCAGCAGCGCTGGAGCTGGGGCGGCGGGCCGCCCGGGAGCCCCTCCCCCAGCGGGTGAGGATCCGGGGGCCCGCCGACGTCCACGCCCTGGTGGGGCCCCGGCTCCGGGATCTCCCCCAGGAGGAGTTCCACGTGCTGCTCCTGAACACCCAGCACCGGGTCCTCCGGACGGTCCTGGTGACCCGGGGGGTCCTGGACGCATCCCTCATCCACCCCCGGGAGGTCTTCCGCCCCGCCATCCGGGAGGCGGCGGCGGCAGTGGTCCTGGTGCACAACCACCCCTCCGGGGACCCGGCCCCCTCTGCGGAGGACCGGGCGGTGACCCGCAGCCTGGCCCGGGCCGGTCAGACCCTGGGCATCCGCGTCCTGGACCACGTCATCGTCGGGGACGACCGGTGGGTGTCCATGGCGGACGCGGGAGAGCTGGACCCCTGAACGTTCCGGCGGGGCCGCCGGGTCAGGTCCCCGCCCCGTGGCACTTCTTGAACTTCTTCCCGCTCCCGCACCAGCAGGGGTCGTTCCGGCCGGGAAGCTCCTCCGCCGTCACCGGCTGGGCCTTCGCCTCCTCTTCGTCCCGATTCGTCCGGAGCCTGGACATGTCGGTGCGGGCCGCCCCCGGGACCCCGGCGATGGCGGGGGGCTCCGGGGTGTCCGTCCGGGCCTGCCTGGATACTCCGGTCTCATCCACCCGGGGCACCCGCCGTCCGGGCGTCGGGGGTTGGGCTCCCGGCGCCTCCCCTGAGGCGTCGGAGGGTCCCGAATAGATCATCCTGCGGGGCGGCTGCGGAGCCTGGGGTGCCCCGATCTGCGCCCGGAAGAAGAGGGTCGACACCGTCTTCCGGAGATCCGCCATGAGGTCCACGAACATGTCGTAGGCCTCCTTCTTGTACTCCACCAGGGGATCCTTCTGCCCCCATCCCCGGAAGGAGATCGACGCCTTCAGGTGATCCAGGTCGTAGAGGTGGTCCTTCCACTTGTCGTCGATGACGGAAAGGAGGATGAAGCTGGCCACCCGTTCCTGGTGCTCCCCGAAGTCGGTGAGCTTCCGCTCGAAGCCTTTCCGGGTGGCCTCCATGACCAGCGCTTCCACATCCTCGGAATCGAGCCCCTGGTCCTCGTCCCCGGCGTTGTCGTCGTCTTCGGGGAGCCCCTCCACCACCACGAAGTGGTCCACCAGCATCCGCTTCCGGAGCCCCGGAAGATCCCACTCCACCGGCTCACCGGAGCAGTATTCGGCCACGATGTCCTGGACGTTCCGGGACATCATCTCCCAGAGCTCCCCCTTCAGGTCCTCCCCACCCTCCAGGGCAAACAGCCGCAGGTCATAGATGACCTCCCGCTGCTGGTTCATCACGTCGTCGTAGTCCAGCAGGCGCTTCCGGGCCTCGAAGTTGTTGGTCTCCACCCGCTTCTGCGCCCGCTCGATGGACTTGGTCACCAGGGTGTGGGTGATGACCTCCCCCTCCTGGGCCCCCAGCTTCTCCATGGCGCCGGCCACCCGGTCGCTCATGAACATCCGCATCAGGTCGTCCTCCAGGGAGATGAAGAACTGGGAAGCTCCCGGATCCCCCTGGCGTCCCGCCCTCCCCCTGAGCTGGCGGTCGATGCGCCGGGACTCGTGCCGGGCCGACCCCAGGATGTGGAGTCCGCCATGCTCGATGAGGTAGTCGTCCGGCTTCCCCTCGAAGTCGCCCTCCCGGGTGGGGTCCACCGGCGCCAGTTCCGCCACATCCAGATTCCGGCTCTTGGCCCACCCCACCGTCCGGGGCTCGGTGACCCCTGCCCCCAGTTTGATGTCCGTTCCCCGGCCGGCCATGTTGGTGGCGATGGTCACCGCCCCGGGACGCCCTGCCCCGGCCACGATCTCCGCCTCCCGCTCATGGTGCTTGGCGTTCAGCACGTTGTGGGGGATCCCCCGGCGGACCAGCATCTTCGCGAAGGTCTCCGAGATCTCCACGTTGGTGGTTCCAACCAGCACCGGCAGCTCCAGCTTGTGGAGCCGTTCGATCTCCTCGATGAGGGCTGCGTACTTCTCCCGCCGGGTCCGGAAGATCAGGTCGTTCCGGTCGTCCCGGGCAATGGGGCGGTTGGTGGGGATGACCCGCACGTCCAGGTTGTAGATCTGGTGGAACTCCCCCTCCTCCGTCTCGGCGGTCCCGGTCATCCCCGCCAGCTTGTCGTACATGCGGAAGTAGTTCTGGATGGTGACGGTGGCCAGGGTCTGCGTCTCCCCCTTCACCTCCACCCCCTCCTTCGCCTCCACCGCCTGGTGCAACCCATCGCTCCAGCGCCGCCCCGCCATCTGACGACCGGTGAACTCGTCCACGATCACCACCGATCCGTCCTCGCCGATGATGTACTGCTCATCCTTGTGATACAGCGTGTAGGCCTTCAGGAGCTGATGGAGGATGTGCATCTTCGCACTCTTCTCCGCGTAGTCCGCCTCCAGCTTCTGGGTCCGCTCCCGCTTCTCGTCCACCGTGAGATCCTCGTCCCTCTGGATGTCGGCCATGGCCTCCGAGAGGTCGGGGATGACGAAGGCTTCCGGGTCGTCGGGAGAGAGTTCCTCGATCCCGGCGTCGGAGAGGTGGACGTTGTGCCCCTTCTCGTCCATGGAGTAGAGGAGGAGTTCGTCCACCTCGTGGAGCCGCTTTTCACGCATGAAGTCCGCCTCGGACTTCTGGACCAGCTTCTGGATGGAGGGGTCGTCCGCAAACAGCTTCAGCAGTCGCTTGTGGCGGGGGGATCCCCGCTTCGCCGCCAGGAGCTTCTCCCCGGCTTCCACCTCATGTCCGGCGGCAAGGTCCGCCTCCGCACCGGCCACCAGTTCGTTGATGAGGCGACTCTGCTTGCGGTGCAGCGCAGACACAAGGGGGGTGTAGCGGCTGTACTGTCCCGAGGTGTCCTTCCCGGCGGGACCGGAGATGATCAGTGGCGTCCGGGCCTCGTCGATGAGGATGGAGTCCACCTCGTCGATGATGGCGAAGGCGTGCCCCCGCTGCACCCGCTGCTCCAGCGAGTGCACCATGTTGTCCCGGAGGTAGTCGAAGCCGAACTCGTTGTTCGTGCCGTAGGTGATGTCCGCCCGGTAGGCCTCCCGGCGGCTGGGGGAGCCTGGATCGTGGACGTCGATGACATCCACCGTGAGCCCCAGGTAGCGGTAGATGGCACCCATCCACTCGGCATCCCGTCGGGCCAGGTAGGAGTTCACCGTCACCACATGCACCCCCCGCCCGGTGAGGGCGTTGAGGTACACGGGCAGTGTGGCCACCAGCGTCTTCCCCTCCCCGGTGGCCATCTCGGAGACCCGGCCCTGGTGGAGGGTGATGCCGCCGATCAACTGCACGTCGTAGGGGACCATGTCCCACACGACGGTCTGCCCGGAGAGGGTGATCTCCCGCCCCTGCAGCCGGCGACAGGTCTCCTTCACCACGGCGAAGGCCTCGGGGAGGAGGTCGTCCAGGGCGGCCCCCATCTCCTCCAGGAGGTCCTTCTCCAGCCCGGAGATCCGCAGTCCAAGCTGCTCCCGCTCGTCGGGGTCGATGGACTTCCTCTTGGTCTCCCGGAGGGCATCGATCTCCTCCTGGATCTCCGCCGTGTGCTCCCGGATCCTTCCCCGGAACTCCTCGGTCTTCCCCTTCAGCTCCTCCTCGGAGAGGCCGGCGAGCCCGTCGGCAACGCTGTTGATCTCCGCGATGACGGGATCCAGCTTCTTCGCCTCCCGCTCATGCCGCGATCCGAAGAGCTTCTGCACCCACTTGATCATGGTTTCCGTCCTGCTCAGGATGCGGAGACCGAAGCGGTCCCCGTGTAGAGTCGTTCATCAAGGATGATCCGGCGTACCCGGTCCGGGACCAGGTACCGGATGGACCGACCCTCCCGGACCCGGTTCCGGACCCGGGTGGCGGAGAGATCGATCCGGGTCACCGGAACCACAAGGGGATCCACCTGCACCCCCGGGGTGGCCAGGTCCGGGTCGTCCCCCTCCCGGGCCATCACCACCAGCCGGGCGAGGCGTCCCACCTCTTCCGGTTCCCGCCAGCGATGGAATTCCGCCAACTGGTCGGAGCCCATCAGGAAGAAGAGCTCCCCGCCCATGCCCTGCCTCCGGAACTCCCGCAGCGTATCCACCGTGTACGACGGTCCGGGGCGACGGAGTTCCATGTCGCTGGCGGCGAACCTGGGGTCGTCCTCCACCCCCGCCACCACCATGGACCAGCGCAGGGAGGCCGGAGTTACCGCATCGGCGTCCTTGTGGGGCGGCACACCCGCCGGCACGAAGACCATCCGGTCCAGCTCCAGCACCTCCACCACATCCTGGGCCACCACCAGGTGCCCCATGTGGAAGGGGTCGAAGGTGCCGCCGAAGATCCCCACCCGTCCACTTCCGTGGAGGTCAGTCCACATCCCTGACCTCGGCAGCGGCCGCTGAGTCGGGATACAGGGTCAGGAGCCTCTCCTTCACCCCCTCCGCCTCGGGTCCCCATTCCAGACGCTGGTAGATGAGGAAGAGCTGCAGGAGCGCAGATGGAGCGGTCTCCGTGGCAGGATAGCGCTCGGCCACCGCCTCATAGTAGAGGATGGCGGAGTCCAGGGCGTTCAGGCTCTCGTAGAAGCGCCCCACCTCGAACTCCGCACGGGCCAGCTTCCCCAGCATCTCCTCCCGGACCACCTCGGCCTCGTCGGCCTGGGGGGTGCCTGGGAAGTCCAGGGCCACCCGTTGGCAGAAGGTCACCGCCTGCCGGGTGTACTCCTGGTCCCGCTGGGCGATGGGGGAGAGTTCCTCGTAGGAGCGGCACATCCCCAGGGCGGCGTCGGCAGCCCGGGGGTCCGTGGGATGCCGCTCCAGGAACCGCTCGTACTCCGCCGAGGCGCTGAGGTGCTCTCCCCGCTCCCCGAAGGCCCGGGCCAGTTGGAGTCGGGCATCCGGAGCCCTGGGATCCGCAGGATGCAGGATCAGGAAGCGCTCGAAGGCCTCCACCGCATCCGCCCAGTCACCCCGCTCCATACGGGCGGAGGCTTCGGCATAGAGCCCCTCCGAGTCCAGACCCGAGAACCAGGGGGTGGAGGCACATCCTCCGAGGCCGATGCCGAGGAGCAGCAGGGTGATCCATGCAAAAGGCTTGCGCATCCGTGTCGTGTACCCTTCCCTCGCGGTTCCGTTTCCCGGACGGCCGGAAGTCTCCAGCCGCCCTCCTCTTCCCGCACCCCGGTGGCCCCACCCGGTCCCAGGAGCCTCAGACCCCATGGAATGCCCGGATGGCCTCGGCCACCTCCCCCACACGCTCCTCCCCCAGTTCCGGGAAGATGGGGAGACTCACAACCTCCCCGCTCAACGCCTCGGACACCGGGAGGTCCCCCTTCCGGTATCCCAGGTCGCGGAAGCACTCCTGCAGGTGCAGGGGAACAGGATAGTAGACTCCCGATCCCACGCCACGCTCCTGGAGGAAGGCCCGGAGCTCGTCCCGCCGTTCCACCCGGAGCGTGTACTGGTTGTAGACATGCCGATTCCCCTCGGCCACCGGGGGGAGGCGGACCCCCGGACAGTCTGCCAGGCGCTCCGCGTACCAGTCGGCGTTCTTTCTGCGGGCCTCCGCCCATGCATCCAGGTGGGGAAGCTTCACCCGGAGGACCGCCGCCTGCAGCGCGTCCAGGCGGGAGTTCGTCCCCACCATCTCGTGCTGGTACATCTGGCGCCCCCCATGCACCCGGATCTTCCGGAGGAGTTGGGCGAAGGCATCGTCATGGGTGGTGATCAGCCCCCCATCCCCGAAGGCCCCCAGGTTCTTGGTGGGGAAGAACGAGAAGGCGCCGCATGCCCCTGCCGCCCCCGCCATCACCCATCCGTCCCGGCTCCCGGGACCGGTCCCCTGCTGGGCGGATCCGATGGCCTGTGCCGCGTCCTCGATCACCAGCGCTCCCCGCTCGCAGGCCAGGGTATTGATCTCCGCCATGGGCGCCATCTGCCCGAACAGGTGCACCGGGATGGCCGCCCGGGTGCGATCGGACCAGGCGGCGTCCAGCGTCCCGGCGGTCACGTTGAACGTGTCGGGATCCACGTCGCAGAAGACCGGGCGGAACCCGGAGTTCCACACCGCCCCCGCCGTGGCGAAGAAGGTGAAGGCCGGAACCACCACCTCATCCCCGGGTCGGGGCTCCATGGCCATGAGGGGGAGGAGGAGGGCGTCGGTCCCACTGGCGCACCCCACCGCGTGGGGCACCCCAAGATAGGCGGCCAGCTCCTGCTCCAGCGCCTCCACCTCGGGGCCCAGCACGAACCCCTGGCCCTCCACCACCCGCTGGATGGCTGCGCCGATATCCTCCCGGATCCGGGAGTACTGTTCCTTCAGATCGAGGAGGGGGATCTGCATCAATGGTCCGTTGGCACTGGAGGGTAGAAGGGGGGCATCAGCAGCCGCCCTCCGTGAACTGGCCGCGGCGACCGGGAAAGCGGATCTGGTCGATGCGGTCCTGGGCCCGATCCACCAGCGGCGAGTTCCCGGAAGCGTCGGTCTCCAGGACCCGGCGGAAGGCATTCAACGCGCCGTCACAGTCCCCCCGGGCGGCCAGGATCTCACCCAGTTCGAACCAGGCCCGGGGCAACTGGGCCCGGGGCTCCCCCAGATTGATCATGGTCTGGATGTGCCCCATGGCCTCCCCGTCGTTCCCCGCCTGCCGGGCCTCCAGGGCCAGGGTGAACGAACAGGAGCCGATGTGGAAATCCGCCTGCCCCCGGTCCGCCGGACGGACCCCCTCGCGGAACTGCTGGAAGAAGACCACGGCCCGGCGGCAGTCGCCGATCTGCTCGTGGGCCACAGCCAGGTCATAGGTGAGTTCCGAGCGGGTCTGGTCCGTCCCCTCCGCCAGCGCACGCTGAAAGAAGGGAATCGCCCGGGCGTACTCCCCCATGGAGGTGTAGTGGCGGGCCAGGGGACCGGCCAGATCCCCCACGCTGATCCCGGGCTGGAATTCCAGGGCAAGCTGCATCGCCTGGGCCACCCGGAAGCGGTCCCTCCGGGCCTCCGATTCCCGGGCCACCCGGACCAGATCCGCCACCACCTGGTCCACCAGCGCCGGGTCCCGGGCGATGGCCTCCTGGTAGGGCTCCCGGGCCTCGTCCACCCTCCCCAGTACGGCGTAGGCGTGACCCACCCTGAGCCAGGTTGAGGCATCGTCCTCCCCCTGCCTCAGCGCCAGGCGGTACTCGGCCAGGGCCTCCTCCCGGTCTCCATGGGCCCAGGCGGCATCCCCCCGCTCCACTGCCCCTCCGTCCGTTCCACCGGGGGAACAGGCCACCAGGAGCAGCAGGAGGATCGGGCAGGATCGGATCCATCCGCCCCTCCTGGCTGCGGAGGACGGCACCCTGGCCATGCTCTGTCCTGTTTCGGTCATCCCCTCCCCCATACAGCGAAGCCGCGCCCGGCGGTGGGGCGCGGCTCTCGTCAGCGACGGGAAAAGCTCTCACCTCACCGCCCCTGAAGCAACGCCGACCGCCGGCGAATCACGCCGCCGGGGCCCACGATCCCGCCGGACCTCCGACGGAACTCCCTCCGGATCGGGATCCCCTCCGCCCTCCCCGGTGGGGCCCGCGCCACCGATTTCGTGGATGGAACACCATCCCCGGTGGATCGGTCCCCAACCCACCCCACCCTCAGCCCAGGACCCGGGCTCCGCCGCTACCTCCCTCCAGAACCTTCCGGAAATAGGGGATGGTCCGGCGCAATCCCTCCCGGAGATCCACCGCCGGCTCCCACCCCAGGAGCGAACGGGCGGTGGAGATATCCGGCTGACGGATCTTCGGGTCGTCCTCCGGGAGGGGGAGGTGCTCCAGCCGGGAGGGGCTCCCGGTCTCCTCCAGCACCATGTCCGCCAGCTCACGCACGGTGAACTCCACCGGATTGCCCACGTTCACCGGCTCGTTCATGGCGGAGTGGAAGAGCCTGTGGATCCCCTCCACCTCGTCGTCCACGTAGCAGAAGGAGCGGGTCTGCTCCCCCTCCCCGTAGATGGTGAGCGGCTCTCCACGAAGGGCCTGCACGATGAAGTTGGACACCACCCGACCGTCGCCGGGGCGCATACGGGGACCGTACGTGTTGAAGATCCGGACGATCCGGGTGTCCACCCCGTGGAAGCGGTGGTAGGCCATGGTGAGGGCCTCTGCGAAGCGCTTCGCCTCGTCGTACACCCCTCGGGGCCCCACCGGATTCACATTCCCCCAGTACGATTCCGGCTGCGGATGCACCAGGGGATCCCCGTACACCTCCGAGGTGGAAGCCAGGAGGAACCGGGCGCCCTTGGCCAGGGCCAGCCCGAGGGAGTTCAGCGTCCCCAGGCTCCCCACCTTCAGCGTCTGGATGGGGAGCTCAAGGTAGTCCACAGGGCTGGCGGGAGAGGCGAAGTGGAGCACCCCGTGGAGTTCACCGGTGACATACAGCGGATTCGAGACGTTCTGCTGGATGAAGGTGAAGCGGGGGTTCTCCTGGAGGGCGGCGATGTTGTCCCGGGACCCGGTGAGGAAATTGTCCACCCCGATGACTTCGTCCCCGGCAGCGAGGAACCGATCGGCCAGATGGGATCCCAGGAATCCCGCGGCGCCGGTGATGAGGATCCTCACAGCGCCACCTCCGGTTGCACCGGCCGCCGACCGATGGAATGGTACTCGAAGCCGAACCCCGCCATCCGCTCCGGGTTGTAGAGGTTCCGGCCGTCGGCGATGAACGGGGTCCGCATGACATCCCGGATCCGCTGGAAGTCCGGGCGCCTGTAGGGGAGCCACTCGGTGTGGATGATCAGGCCGTCCGCCCCCGGAAGGGTGTCGTAGTTCCCTTCCCGGTACTCCACCGCCTCGGAGAGGATGCGCCGGGCCTCGTGCATGGCCACCGGATCATGGGCCACCACCCGGCCGCCCCTGGAGAGGATCCCCTGGATCGTCACCAGACTGGGGGCCTCCCGCATGTCGTCGGTGTTGGGCTTGAAGGCCAGCCCCCAGACCGCGAAGGTCCGCCCCTGCAGGTCCTCCCCGAAGCGGTTCACCACCGCCTGCAGCAGACGGCGCTTCTGCTCCTCGTTCACCGCCTCCACCGCCTTGAGGATGGCGGCGTCCTCGCCCAGCTCTTCGCTGGTGCGGATCAACGCCTTCACGTCCTTCGGAAAGCACGAGCCTCCATAGCCCACACCGGGAAAGAGGAAGTGGGGCCCGATGCGGGGATCCGACCCCACCCCCAGGCGGACCCACTCCGCGCTGGCGCCGGTGGCCTCGCAGAGGCGGGCAATGCTGTTCATGAACGAGATCCGGGTGGCCAGCATCGCGTTGGAGGCGTACTTGGTGAGCTCCGCCGAGGCGATGTCCATGATGAGGATCTGGTTCCCGGTCCGGACGAAGGGAGCGTAGAGATCCCTCAGGAGCTCCGCGGCATAGTCCGACTCCACACCCAGCACCACCCGGTCGGGCTTCATGAAGTCCTCCACCGCCGCCCCTTCCTTCAGGAATTCGGGGTTCGAGCAGACGTGCACGGGGATGTCGGTCTCCGCCTCGATGGCATCCCTCACCTTCCGGGCGGTCCCTACCGGCACCGTGCTCTTCGTGATCACCACCGTCTCCTGCTCCATGGCCTGGCCCACGGCCCGGGCCACCGCCAGCACATGCTGGAGATCCGCCGAGCCGTCCTCACCCGGGGGGGTGCCCACGGCGATGAAGACCACCCGGGCCGGACGCACCGCCGCCGCCACGTCCGTGGTGAACCCCAGGCGTCCCTGTGCGGCATTCTGCTGCACCATCGACTCCAGCCCGGGCTCGTAGATGGGAATCTCTCCCCTCTGGAGTCGGGAGATCTTTCCTTGGTCGATATCCGCGCAGATGACGTCATTTCCGGTCTGGGCGAGCCCGGCCCCCACGACCAGGCCGACATATCCGGTTCCGATGACAGCGATATGCATGGATGTCCATATCCAGGAGAGGGTGGATGAACCTTGGTTGTCGCTCGGAAGCTACGGCTTCGACGGGACCCTTCCAAGTCCGTCGGCACAGAGTGGACAACCTGCGTCCATCTCGACTCTCGGTTGTATCGTTTCGTGCCATGTCGTACCTTGGATTGGCCGCATCCATGCCTCGTTCCGTTGCACGCCTTCCACCGGGTGGCACGAACGATGCGGGCAGTATCCCCCGGTGCAGGAGCCTGTCCCTGAATGGGTGGATTTGTCCGGGATCCCTTCGGCACCCGGAATCCCTTTCCCATCAAGCGGACCACCGCCGACGCCCCGGAGCCGGGCGCCCGCGGATCCGCCCACTGTGGTCGGCCCATGAGATCCATCTTCGCCCTGCTCCTCGCCGTGACGGTACTGGGGATCCTGCTCCCGGACGCCATGCGGGCCCAGACCCCTCCCGGGGAGGCAGCCCTGCCGCCCCAGATGCTCCGGCCGGGGGACGTGGTCCGGTTGGCCATCTGGAGGGAGCCGGATTTCTCCGGAGAGTTCACGGTGGATCGCTCGGGGGCCATCGTCTTCCCCCGCCTGGGTGAGGTGCGGGTGGTGGAGTTGGGACCGGAGGAGCTGGAGAAGACCCTCCTGGAGCAGTACCGCCGCTACCTCGTGAATCCCTCCATCGAGATCACGATCCTTCGCCGGGTGAATGTGATGGGTGCGGTCCAGCGCCCGGGGCTGTACCCGGTGGATCCTACAGTCACCATTGCAGATGTCCTCGCGCTGGCGGGGGGGAGCACCCCCATCGGCGACCCTTCGAAGATCCGGCTGATCCGGGATGGCGAGGTCATCTCCACCACCCTGGGGGAGGGAATCCGCATCGGGGAGTCCCCCATCCGCTCCGGCGATCAGATCGTGGTCCCGGAACGGAACTGGATCACCCGGAACGCCGGAGTCGTGGCGGCCAGCATCAGCGCGGTCGTGACCCTCATCGTCGCCTTCACACGGTAGAGCCGACCCACCAGCCATGACCACCTCCATCCAGCCGCCCCCTCCCCGTCCCGACGCCACCCCCGGGGGAGACGACGAACTGCACCTCCGGGAGGTCTGGGACCTCCTCCTGCGGAACCGTCTCCTCATCGCAGGCTGCATTGCGGCAGTGGTGGCGCTCGCCCTGGTCTATACGGTGACCCGGACCCCGGTCTACGAGGCCCGGGCCTCCATCCGCATCGACGAGGATCAGAGCAACGTCCCGGTCCTCGACATCCTCCAGAGCATCTCCTCCGGGAGTCAGGTGGAAACCGAGATGGAGGTGCTCCGGAGCCGGAGCCTCGCAGAGGATGTGGTGGACCGGCTGGGGATCCAGCTCCAGCTCCGCTCTCCCGCCGAGCGGTCCCGGGCAGAGTTCCTCGAGGGGGTCCGGGTGGAGCCCTGGGCACCGGCGGGAATGGTCCGCCTGGAGCGGCAGGAGGACGGGAGCTTCCTGGCGGAGAGCGAGGGGGCGACGCTGGATGGGACGCGGGTGGAGATCGGCGAACCCGTGGCCCTTTCCGGCGCCACCTTCACCCTGAAAGAGAGCGTGGCGGAGCTCCGGTCGCTGGAGCTGGAGTTCGTCCCCTTCGACGAAGCGGTGGAGAGCGTCATGCAGAGCATGTCGGTGACCCGCCCCAACCGGGATGCCAACGTGGTCCGGCTCCGGTACGAGTCTCCCGACACCGCCCTCGTGCGGATGGTCCCCGACCTGCTGGCCAACCGCTTCATCGCCCGGCGGGCCGACGTGCTGAAGACCGGGGCCCGGAGCACGGTGGAATTCCTGGGTGGGCAGATCGACTCCCTGGCGGTGGAGCTGGCGCTGGCGGAGGACGCCCTCCAGGCCTATCGGGAGGGGGAACAGGTGGTGAGCCTGGAGGCCGAGAAGGAGGCCCAGGTGACCCAGTTGGCCCGGATCCAGGCGGAGCGGAACCAGTTGGATGCCGAGCGGGCCGCGCTCCAGCGGCTCCTCACGGGCATCGAGGGGGAGGTGGCCGCCGCCGGACCGGAGGCCGTTCCCCCCTCCCCCTACCGGCGGATCATCGCCTTCCCCTCCCTTCTCCCCATTCCGGCGGTCTCGGAACTGCTGCGGTCCCTGAACGAATCGGAGGGTCCGCTGAGTGAACTGCTGGGCCGCCGGACCCGGGAGGATCCCGACGTGGAGTCGCTGGTGCGCCGGATCCGGGAGATCGAACAGCAGCTCCGGGGGATCGCCGAGACGTACCTGGAGGGCCTCACCAACCAGGTGGAGGAGCTGGATCGCACCCTGGCCCGGTTCAGCCGGGACCTGGAGCAGATCCCCGCCCGGGAACTCCAGACCGCCCGGCTCATGCGGCAGGCGGTGGTCCTGGAGGACATCTACACCCTGCTCCAGACCCGGCTGAAGGAGTCGGAGATCGCCCAGGCGGTGGAGGACGCCACGGTGCGGGTGGTGGATCCTGCCCTCCGGACCCGGGAGCCGGTCCGCCCCCGGCTCCTCCTGAACCTGCTGCTGGCCGGGGTCCTGGGGACGATGCTGGGTGTGGGGGTGGCCTTCGGCCGGGAGTTCATGGACGACACGGTGCACACCCGGGAGGACATCGAGAAGGCCACCGGCGGACTGTCGGTCATCGGGATGATCCCCCGGATCCAGTTCCACGGGGCCCTGGCCAACGGGAATGGCAATGGCCGCAGGAACGGCCGGGTCACCCGGATCCCCGCCGACGGCCTGGGCCATCTCGAGGAGCGCCTGGTCACGGGGAGGGATCCCCGGAACCCGGTGTCCGAGGCGTACCGCTCCCTGCGGACGAACCTCACCTTCGTCACCCCGGACCACCCGCTGAAGACGCTGGTGATGACCTCCGCCATGCCCCAGGAGGGGAAGTCAACCACCTCGGCGAACCTGGCGGTGACCCTCTGCCAGATGGGGCTCAAGGTGCTCCTGTTGGACACCGACCTCCGGCGGGGGGTGCTCCACGCCCTCTTCAAGGTCCCGCGGGAGCCGGGGCTCTCCAACATCCTGGCCGGACAGGCCACCCTGGCGGAGAGCATCCGGCGGGTGGATCTGGGGGAGAACGGGATCCTGAACCTGATCCCCACCGGGGTCCTTCCCCCCAACCCGTCGGAACTCCTCAGCTCCCACCGGATGACGAAGCTCATCGCCGAACTGGGAGAGGCCTACGACACGGTGATCCTGGATTGCCCGCCGCTGAACGTGGTCACCGACGCGGCCATCGTGGGGGCCCGGGTGGATGGGGTCATCGTGGTGGCCCGGGCCAGCACCACCGAAAAGGGTGCCCTGGCCTTCGCCACCGACCTCCTCCGCCGGGTCCGGGCCCCCGTTGTGGGGACCGTGCTGAACGACCTGGACCACAAGCGGGACAGCCGCTACTCCAAGGGATACGGGCGGTACGGCTACTACCACGAGGAGTACTACGGGGAGAGCGACTGAGGGGGTGGCTCCGGCCCTCCGTCACTCCCGGGAGGACCGCCGGGACACCCTGGCTTCCAGGAGGAGCGCCCCGACGATCACCGCCAGGGCGTAGCCCCCGATGGCGGCCATGCGAGGGAGGCCCGGCTCCATCCAGGTCACCGGAAGCGCCGCAGCGGCCGCCCCCGCGTACAGAGCCGTCACCCGGCCATGTCCCCATCCGCCATTGGCCAGCCGCTGATAGAGGTGGGAGCGGTGGGCCTCCCAGATCCGCTCCCCCCGTCGCCAGCGCCGGAGCAGGGTCCAGGTGGCGTCCAGGAAGAGGGGGGCCAGGGGAAGGAAGGCGGGAACCAGGGAAACCCCCACCTCCCGCATCAGGAGAAGCCCCCCCGCCACCGCCAGGAGGCCCAGCGTCCCGGAGCCCACATCTCCCATGAAGATCCGGGCCGGGGGCCGATTCCAGAGGAGGAAGCCCCCCGTGACGGCGGCCAGTAGGATCCCCCAGTCTGCCGCCATCCCCGGGTGCGCCCCCCCGGGGACCAGCCCCGGGCTCCCCGACACCAGCCCCCCCCCCGCCAGCGCCAGGTGGATCCCGAACAGCACCATCTGGCTGGCCACCAGTCCGTCGATGCCATCCATGAAGTTGACGACGTTGATGGCGGACACGCCCCAGAAGGCCCACCAGAGGAGTGCGGCCATCCCCATCCACGCAGGAACGGGCGCGGGGAGCATGGCCATGGGGAGAAGGGTTGCGGCTGCGGCAAGATGGACCCCCAGCCGGAGCCTTACCGGCACATGCCCCCGATCATCCCACCACCCCACCGCCGCCACGGCCGCCACACCCAGGAGCAGGGGCCAGACCACCCCCCGCCACCCCGGCATGGCAGAGGCCACCAGGAGGAAGGCCGCCACCATTCCCAGCCCTCCTCCCCGGGGGGTGGGGGCCTGGTGGGAACTCCGCTCGTTGGGATGGTCCAGGATCGCCCGGGCCAGGGCGTAGCGACGGACGAGCCCCACCCCGCTCCAGGCCAGGAGCAGGGCCAGGAGAGGCATCGCCACCGCCGGGATCAACCCGCCACCTCCCCCGGTCCCACCCCCCCCGTCTCCCCCCGCCACCAGGCCACCGTCTCGGCCAGCCCCTCGTCCACCGTGTAGGGGGGGCTCCACCCGGTCTCCCTCAGCGCCCCGTCATCCACGGTGAGGGACCCCAGGACCCGGTCGGCCTCGGCACCCCTTCCCATCAGGCGGGCCGCCCCCCGGAGAAGGGGGGTGGGACAGGGGAGCAGGCGAAGGGGCGTTCCGGCGGCGTGACCTGTCCGCACCAGGAGCTCCGAGGTGGAGAGGGGAGGGCCGTCGGCCACCAGGAAGATGTTCCCCGGGGCACCTCCGGCACCACACAGGTGGATCAGGGCATCCACCAGGTTCCCCACGTAGACCATACTCCTGGCATTCACGATCCCCCCCAGGGGAAGGGGAATCCGGGCCCCCAGCTCCGCCAGTCGGAGGAGTCTCCTGAAGTTTCCCCCCACCCCGGGACCGTAGACAAGGGGGGGGCGGACCACCACCCACTCCATGGGGCCCGCCTCCTCCTGGAGCCGCACCTCCCCCTCCCGCTTCGACCGACCGTAGGGGTCCGCCGGGGCCGGTGGATGGGAGGGACGGTACGGTCGGTCCGAACCCTCTCCATGGACCTTCACACTGCTGAGGAAGAGGAAACGGGCCACCCCGGCCTCCCGCGCCGCCCGGGCCAGCCCTCCGGTCCCCTCGACATTCACCGCACGGAAGGCGGCCAGCGGGTCGGCGGCGGACTCCTGCATGACATGCACCCGGGCCGCCGCGTGGATGACGTGGGTGATCCCCCGGAGTCGCTGCGGCGGAGGTGCCTCCTCCGCCAGGTCCCCCATGGGGAAGGGCTCCACCCCGGGAGGGAGGGGAGCGTCCCGGCGCCGGACCCCCGCCAGGACCATCGTCCCCCTCCGGACCAGCTCCCGGCAGAGGTGCGTTCCCACGAACCCCGAAGCCCCGGTGACCAGGACCCTCATGTCCCGCTCCCCTCCCCTTCCCGTGCCACCTGCTGCAGCAACTCCATGTAGCGGTCGGCAATGGCGCTACGGGAATACTCCCTCCCCACGTACTCCCGGCCCCGGACCCCCATCTCCCGGAGGACGGAGGGCTCCTCCTCCATCACGGCGCGGATGGCTGCGGCCAGCTGTTCGGGGCGTCCCGGCGGAACCACCCACCCACCCCCGCTCCCCTCCACGATGCGCCGCCCCTCGCCGTCCAGACAGGCCAGCACCGGCCGGGAGCAGGCCAGGATCTCGAAGAGCTTCGAGGGGATCGTCTCCTGGAAGACGGGGATGGGGGCCAGGGGGACCAGGACCAGGTCGCAGTGGTTGTAGAAGGCCCGGGTCTGCTCCTTGGGGATGGGGGGGTGGATGCTCAGGTGTTCCAGTCCGGCCTCCCGTGCCCGCACCTCCAGCTTCTCCCGCTCCGGGCCGTCTCCCACCAGGACAAAGCGGGCCGCCACCCCCTCTGCCGCCAGAATGGAGGCGGCATCGATGACCTGGCTCAGGGCCTGCCCGGCACCGAAGTTCCCCAGGTACCCCACCCGGAAGAGCCCGTCCCCCCCGGCGAGGGGCGGGATCGGGGGGGGCTCTTCCGGAGACGGGCGGTAGAAGCCGGTGTCCACCCCGTTGGGGAGGACGTGGACCCGCTCCGGGGCCACTCCCTTCTCCTCCACCCTCTTCCGGAACGACTCCGTCACCACCGTCACCGCCCTCCCCCTGGCCAGGAGGTACCGCTCCAGGGCGAAGAGGGCCCGGGCCCCCCTCCCTCCCTCCGGAAGCACCTCCATCCCCACCAGATAGTCGGGCCACAGGTCCCGCACCTCCAGCACCAGGGGGATGCGCCGGAGCCGGCTCACCAGATCCCCCGCCAGGTGGGGAAAGAAGGGGGGTGAGCTGGCGATCAGGACATCCAGTCCCCCCCCCCGGAGCACCCCCTGGAGGGCGCTGGTGGCCATGAAGGTGACGTTGTTCAGCACGGTCCTGGCGAAGCCGGCCCGGGGGCTGGCGTAGAGCCATGAACGCCGGGCCATGATCCCGTTCCAGTCCTCGGAGAGGAAGAGTTTCCCCCGGTAGCCGGGGTGGATGCGCCCCTCCGGGCGATTGGGCATCCCCGTGAAGACCGTCACCTCTGCCCCCCGCTCCATCCAGCGGGAGGCCATCTCCGTCACCCGGGCAGGACCGGCTCCCACCTCCGGCGGGAACTGCTGGACCAGGTAGCCGATGCGGAGGGGCCCTTCCGCCCCCCTCATTCCCGATCCTCCCCGGGCCCTGCCCCTTCAGGGGAGTCTCCTTCTCCGCAGGCGGAGTGGGCCAGCAGGGCGTCCGCGGTGAACTTGGCCGCCCAGTTGGGATAGCGGAAACGCATGTAGGAACCGGTGAGGGGGAGGGAGCCGGGAATCCCTCCCCGGATCCCGGGTCGGCGGCTGTCCAGGGACTGGGCGCTTCGCACCACCTGCAGGAGCACCGTTGCGGCGTCCAACAGCCGACGGTCCCCGGTCCTGGCAGCCTCCCGCAGAAAGATCAGCGCCACCTGGGCGTTGCCGGTGAGGCAGACGAAGCGGTGGTCCGGCCTCCACTCCAGGTCGAAGGCTCCGGGGAGCCTCCCCCCGCTGGCCTCCACCTCGTGGAGAAGCCGACGGATGGTGGGGGCGACCACCTCCTGCAGCTCCGGGTCATCCAGTAGGCGGGCACCCTCCTGGATCCCGCTGATGGTGTAGGCGATGGTGTGGGTGAAGGCCTGCTCCCCCCTCCCGAACCCCCACCCTTCCACGGCGCCGTTCTCCCGGATCCGGCTTGTGAGGCGAACCAGTGCCCTCCGGGAGAGCGCCACCCCCTCCCCGTCCCCGGACTGCTGTGCCACATCGATGAGGGTCGAGAGCACCTCCGTGTAGTACGAAGGAGTGCCCCGGACCCGGTAGTCCCTCCCCCTCCAGAGCCCTCCGGGGACCAGGCCGCTCCAGGCCCATTCGGCTCCCTGTCGGGCACAGTCCAGCCACTCCTCCTCTCCGGTCCAGCGCCAGAGGGCCATCATCCCCTTCAGGACCTGTCCGGTGTTGAACACGCTGGCTCGCCGCCGCAGGAAGGGGGGGTGAAGTCCCGCGTTCCAGGCGCCGTGTGGGTTCCGGATGGACTTCAGCCAGGCCCCGGAACGGAGCGCCAACGCCTCCAGTGCCGGCTCGCCCCCCCGGGTCCGGAGGGCCAGGAGGGTGGGGATCAGGTAGCCGGTGGTCTCCGGATAGGCCCGGGCCCACCCCAGCAGGGGAGAATAGAAGGCCGAAGATCCTCCCCCCCGGCGTTCGGAGCGGAGAAGCCACTGCCCCACCGCCCGGAGATGCACCGGGACAACGGCGGAGGATGGCCTGTCTCCCTTCACGAGGGGGAGCGCAGTGCGGCCCCTGTTCATCCCACCCTCCAGGAGCGCAGTCGGAAACCGGAGGGGTGCCCGGCCCCCAGCCTGGCCCTTCCCACCACCACCGAGGAGGGGTGTGCCTCTCCCATGGCCGGGAGATACCATCCCTGCACCGGGTCCAGCCGCCCTCGCAGCACCGCCACCTCATCCATCCCCAGCGGGTCGATGTACAGCTCCCGCTCCCCATCCCATCCCCGCACCCCGTCACCGTCCGACTCCAGCTCCCAACGGGGGTGGAGGTGCAGGAAGGACTCCATCCGGTGCCCCTCCCCCCCGTGTATCTCGTCCAGGACGAGAAGGATGCCGGCCTCCAGCCTGAAGCGCCGGACCTGCCGCAGCTTCCGGGCATGGTAGGGGGTGCACGCACCCGTGAAGCGGAAGAGGGGATCTCCCTCCTCCTCGGCTCCACGGGGGCCATCCAGCCGCTCCACCTCCGCCATCCGGGCCACCCGGAAGAGCCCCCACACCTCCGACTGCTCCTTTCCGTCGATCATGACCGTGCTGTGGGCCCGGGTACTCCGGGAATACTCCCGGAAGGGGTCGCCTCCGTAGCCATGGACTCCGGAGTCCACCACCACCGGTACGCCATCGATATCCAGTTCGAAGCTGAGGGCATCGCAGTGCCCATGGGCCGGCTGATGCCTCGGGCCGATGGGACCACAGTCCACCACCAGGCGGTGGTGGGGACCGGTGTAGCCGTAGAACCCCGCATCCGGGAGGGCCCAGACACCGTCCTCCACACGATCGCCGGGGGGGGCGATGGGAGAAGCCAGCCGCCAGATCCGCTCCGGGGGAGGGGCGCTGCCGTTGGCGGAGTCGCCGAAGAGGAGGAACGAGCCGTCGGGGCGGGTCATTCGTTCCATGGTGTGTAACATCGACCCGAGAATCCCATCCATCCCTTCTGCTCCCGGATCACCCAACGCCACCCTCAGCAACCGGACCTCCAGCAGATCGTGCAGCACGAGCTGGTGGTAGGCGGGAGACCTCTCCTCATGCATCCCGTCGGGAAGCACCTGTCGCTCCACCTCCCTGGCCAGGCGACGGATCCACGGCTCCCCCTGGAGAGCCGGGTCCGGGGCGTCCAGGAGAAGTCCGGCCCACACCAGGGCGCAGAGGTTCTTCAGCAGGTGGTTGGCCGCCAGATCCCGCTCCAGGTTCCGGGCCAGGTGGAGGGCCTGTCGCTGGAGGCTCCGGAGCATCCGATGGCGGAGTTCCCCCGGGAGAAGGGGCTCCCCGGCCTCCTCCATGGCCAGGACCTTGAGCCACTGTACCATCCGCACCGAGATGGGATAGGAGTCCCACCCCACCCCCCGTCCGGGCTCGGTGGCGTCCAACCACCCCTCCAGCAGTTCGATCGTGCGGGGAGCGGCGCCATCCTCCCCATCCTTTGCCATGACATGGAGGGTGGAAAGCGGTTCGAAGTAGTGGAGGTGGTAGGCCCAGAGTTGGCTCACGGGTTCGCCCGTCCAGTCCACCTGCTCCAGGGGGAGGCCCCGGCCCAGGGCATACACCTCCCCTTCCACAAGGCGACGCGCCCGGTCCTGGAGCTGTGGGTCCGGGGTGGAGGCCTCGATATCCAGCCAGCGGACTCCCAGGGAAGCGGCCCCGGGGGCCAGCGCCACAGGACCCGTCGGCGACCCCGGCGTCCCCGGGGACACCAGGGTCCGGCGGAG
>Ga0076930_100644_pt1 | contig 20280 bp, 18 predicted proteins | sample HotLakConsoUCCRE_FD_71149 | JGI IMG/M metagenome (GOLD analysis project Ga0076930, IMG submission 71149) | Hypersaline microbial mat communities from Hot Lake, Washington, USA - Hot Lake Consortium UCC-RE (version 3) (version 3) ...
CCACGCCGGCAGCGGCCCCTCCGAGCCCACCGGGGTCGCCGTCCACTTCGGGATCGTGGTGGGAGGGGTGCCCTCCGGGGAGGCCACCCTCTGGATGGATCCCCAGACCCGGGTCCCCCTCCTCCGGAGACAGGAGGTCTCCTTCCCCGGCGGGAGCATGCAGGTCACAGAGCGGTACGAGGACCCCATGGCGGACGTGGAGGTGGCGGACTCCCTCTTCGTGGTCCCCTCCGTGCTCCCTGCTGCCACTGCGCCCTTGCCCCCGGGGAGGGGCTGGGTCTCCCACCCCATCCTCCTGGAGGCTCCGGGGACCCCGGATGCCCCCGGTGTTCCCAGCGGGCGGGAGCCTGCGGGGTCCGCCCGCCCCCTCCACTGACCCCTGGATTCCCGTGCCCCGTTCCGCCTCCCTCCCCTTCGTCCTGACCCGGAGAAGGGACGTCTATACCGACTCTGCCATGACCACCACGAAGGAGCGGGTCCACGGCCTCCTCCGGCTGGAGGGGGAACAGCTCACGATCCAGTGGCGGGTGGGTCGCACCACCGAGCGATACGGGGCCACCGAGGTGCGATCGGATGATGAGGTGGAGCCGGTGCAGGAGGTGGTGGTGCCCCTGGAGCATGTGGCGGGGGCCATGGTGAGGCAGCGGTGGTGGGAGCGGTGGACCGGACCCAGGCTGGTCCTCACCGGTCGGGATCTGAGAGCCTTCGAGGGGATGGCGGGAAGGGACGGACTCCAGCTCTCCCATCCCGCCGAGCTGACGCTCCGCCTCCGGAAGGGAGATGGTCTGGCGGCCTCGGAGTTCGCGGGGGAGCTGGCCATGGCGGTGGCGGAGCTTTCGTTCGGAGGGGGATCCCGGGGGAGGGCCCTCCCGGGGGAGGGAGAGCCCGACCTCCCCCCTCCACAGGATTGACCCCGGAGGACCCGGACGTACCTTCGAAGAGTGCTCCAAGGCCCGGGAGATCCGGGCGCCTGCCTCCGATGCCGGAAGGGAATCGCCATGCCATTCGCTGCCACCCTCTTCGCCGCCGCCCTCTCCCTGGCCACGGCTGCCCCTGGCGCAGTTCCCACCTCCCAGGGCATGCCCCCCCACGATGCCGGATCGGTCCCGGCGGTGGAGTACGTCCTTCCAGGTGACGGGTCGACGGACCACCGGCCTTCCGCGGCGGATCGCCTCCGGGCCGGGGCGGCCACCGGGGCCCTCCTCACCATGGGACTCCAGGAGGCGGCAGAACTCCGGACCTCTCCCGATGCGCCGGCCCTCCAGGAGATCCGGAGCCGTGGCGCGGTCCCCCTCATGGCAGCCGGGGGAGCGCTCTTCATTGCCGGTCTCCTCATCGGGGACGACCTGGGAACGCTGCTGGCGGTGGGTGGGGCGGTGGTGGGCTCATACGGGGTGTACCTCTACTTCTGACCGGCGGCGTCCGCTGCCGGATCCGCAAATGGACACCGGCACCCTGGTTGGCCCCACGAGGCTTCCAGCGCCCCTACAGCCGCTTCGAGGGCCCCGGACGGTCTCCGGGGCCCCGTAGGCCCTCCGCGGTTGCTGAAACCCCCTTTCCGACGTTATTTTACAGCACGTTGCAGGGTTCCTGCCTGACCATTCCGGGATGTCCGGGAGCCCCTGGCTCCTGCCGCATCCCACGGGTCGGCACTTTCCGATCCCGGATCCCCATCCCCCCCGTTCGACCCCTGCCGGCACCGAAGCCGGGAGTGCGTCGCGGTGGGGCCATGTCTCTCGAAGGAAACCGACCTCCATGGACCAGAACAACGACTCCGGTCTCCCCCCCGAGGACTCCCTGGACGGCCCCTCCGACCTCCCCGCCGGGGACGGCGGTGAGGCGGATGTTCAGGGCGACGATCTCCCCCGGGAGACGGGGGAGCCCTACATCGAGGGGGCGGGGACGGACGCGGAGCGGGTCATCGCCTCCGATCGGGTCCAGGGAGGTGGTGAGGTGGAGGCCGGTGCCGGGGGCGGAGGCGGGGGTGCCGGGGGGCCCGGTGGTCCAGGGGACGGCGATCCCCCGGACGATGACGACGAGGAGATCGAGGGGGAGCGGGACCCCAACGACCGGGAGGACGGCGGCGGCCCCCGGGTGATGTTCCGGCTCCTGGAAGAGGAGATGCGGGAGTCGTTCCTGGACTACTCCATGAGCGTCATCGTGCAGCGGGCCCTCCCGGACGTCCGGGACGGCCTGAAGCCGGTGCACCGGCGCATCCTCTATGCCATGAGCGGGCTGGGGCTCTCGCCCGGGCGGGCGTACAAGAAGAGCGCTTCGGTGGTCGGTGAGGTGCTGGGGAAGTACCACCCCCACGGCGACTCGGCGGTCTACGACTCCATGGTCCGCATGGTTCAGTCGTTCTCGCTGCGCTACCCCCTGGTGGACGGGCAGGGGAACTTCGGCTCCATCGACGGCGACTCTGCGGCGGCCTACCGGTACACCGAGGCCCGGCTGACGCCGCTGGCCATCGAGCTCCTGGACGACATCGAGGCGGAGACCGTCCGCTTCATTCCCAACTTCGACGGGCAGCGGGAAGAGCCCACGGTCCTTCCCTCCCGGGTGCCGAACCTCCTCATCAACGGTTCCTCCGGGATTGCGGTGGGGATGGCCACCAACATCCCCCCCCACAACCTCCGGGAAGTCGTGGCGGGGACCGTGGCCCTCATCAAGGATCCGGATCTCCCCCAGGAGATGCTGGAGGCGCTGATCACCGGCCCCGACTTCCCCACGGGGGGGATGATCTGCGGCAAGGAGGGGATCCGGGAGGCCTACCGCACCGGCCGGGGCCGGATCGTGATGCGTGCCCAGGCGCACGTGGAGCAGATGGAGAACGGCAACCGGGACCGGATCGTCATCACCGAGATCCCGTTCATGGTGAACAAGTCCCGCCTGGTAGAGACCATCGCGGAGCTGGTCCGGGACAAGAAGATCACCGACATCTCCGACCTGCGGGACGAGTCCGACCGGGACGGGATGCGGATCGTGGTGGAGCTGAAGCGGGACGCCATCCCCCAGGTGGTCCTGAACCGGCTCTACAAGCACACCCAGATGCAGTCCACCTTCGGGACCATCCTCCTGGCGCTGGTGGACGGGGTGCCGAAGGTGATGGCGCTCCGGGAGATGCTCCTCCACTTCGTGGACCACCGCCACGAGGTGGTGCAGCGGCGGAGCGAGTTCGAGCTCCGGAAGATGAAGGAGCGGGAGCACATCCTGGAGGGGCTCCGGATCGCCGTCGACAACATCGACGAGGTCATCCGCATCATCCGGGCATCCCCGGACAGCGCCACCGCAGGGGAGAGCCTCCGGGAGCGCTTTGGCCTCACGGAGCGCCAGACCGACGCCATCCTGGCCATGCGCCTCTCCCGCCTCACGGGGCTGGAGCGCGACAAGCTGGAGTCCGAGCTGGCCGAGGTGCAGGCGCGGATCAAGGAGCTGGACGAGATCCTGGGCAGCCGGGAGATCCGGATGCAGATCGTCGCCGACGAGCTGGAGGCCATCTCGGCGAAGTACGGCGACGACCGGCGGACGGCCATCGTGGGCGAGACCTCCGACTTCTCCATGGAGGACCTCATCGCCGACGAGGAGATGGTGGTCACCGTCTCCCGGAAGGGGTACGTGAAGCGTCTGGCGGTGGGGACCTACCGCTCCCAGAACCGGGGTGGCCGGGGGCTCCAGGGGGCCGGGGTTGCGGACGGCGACTGGGTGGAGCACCTCTTCACCGCCTCCACCCACCAGTACCTGATGATCTTCACCCGGTCGGGGCAGTGCTACTGGCTCAAGGTCTGGGAGATCCCCGAGGGAAGCCGCCAGTCCCGGGGGAAGCCGCTGGTGAACCTGGTGAACATGGATTCCACGGACCCGGTGGCCAGCGTGGTGCCGGTGCGGGAGTTCGCGGATGATCGCTACCTCCTGTTCTGCACCCGCCAGGGTGTGGTGAAGAAGACGGCCCTCTCGGCCTACGGAAACGTCCGGGCGGTGGGGCTGAACGCCATCAACATCCGGGCGGGGGACGAGCTCATCGACGTCCAGATCGTGGAGCCGGGGAACGAGATCATCCTGGCCACCCGGGACGGCATGGCGATCCGCTTCAAGGAGGAGGACGCCCGGCCCATCGGGCGGGCCACCGAAGGGGTCCGGGGGATCAACCTGAAGCCCGAGGACGTGGTGGTGGGGATGGTGGTGGCCAACACGGACGGGGCGCTGCTGGTGGTGACCGAAACCGGGATGGGGAAGCGCTCACCGGTGTCCGAGTACCGGCTGCAGACCCGGGGTGGCCTGGGGGTGAAGAACATCCGGATCTCTGAGCGCACCGGACGGGTGGTGGCCATCAAGTCCGCGCTTCCGGGCGAGGAGCTCATGATCATCACCCGGAAGGGGGTGATCAACCGCCAGAAGGTGGACGGGATCCGGATCATCGGTCGGGCCACGCAGGGTGTGGGGCTCATCAAGCTGGACAAGAACGACAAGGTGATGGACGTGGCCCGGGTGGAGCCCGACGAGCTGGACGATGAGCTGGGCGGTGAGGGTCTGGAGGACAGCGAGGCTTCGGCCGAACTGGCCACGCTGGGTGGCCCCGAGGAGCCGGTGGACGGCGACGAGCCGGATGCCGAGGACGTAGGAGAGGAGGAGTGAGCCCGGGTGGGGAGGGCACTCCCGGTCCCGGAACAGGAGTGGCCGGGGTGATCGCCGACGCCCCGCTGGTGTCCCTGACCGACATCCAGGCGGCCGCCCGGACCATTGCCGGGAAGGCGGTGCGGACCCCCCTTCTCTGGTCGGCGGAGCTCACGGAGCGTACCGGGGCGGCGGAGGTGCGCCTGAAGTGCGAGAACCTGCAGCGCACCGGGTCGTTCAAGTTCAGGGGGGCATACAACTTCCTCTCGCAGTTGTCGGCGGAGGAACGCTCCCGGGGGGTCATCACCTACTCGTCCGGGAACCACGCCCAGGCGGTGGCCATGAGCGCCCGGCTCCATGGGATCCGTGCGGTGGTGGTGATGCCCACCACCGCCCCGGCCATCAAGCGGGAGCGCACCATCGAGTACGGGGGTGAGGTGGTGATGGAGGGGACCACCTCCATCCACCGGAAGCTCCGGGCGGAGGCCATCGCGGCGGCGGAGGGGCTGGTGATGGTCCCCCCCTTCGATCACCCGTGGATCATGGCGGGGCAGGGGACCACCGGGATGGAGATCGCCGCCGACTTCCCGGAGGCCGACCTGGCGCTGATCTGCGTGGGGGGCGGGGGGCTCCTCTCCGGGACGGCGGCCGCGTTGAAGGCCATCATCCCCGGCATCACCGTCGTCGGGGTGGAGCCCACCGGAGCCGCCTCCATGCGGGCCGCCTGGGATGCGGGGGAGCCGGTGGTGCTGGACGCCATCGACACCATTGCCGACGGGCTGGCCCCGGTGCGCACCGGGGACCTGGCCTTCCGCCATGCCCGGGCGCTGGTGGACGACATCATCACCGTGGATGACGACAGCATCCGGGAGGCCACCCGCTTCCTGGTGCTCCGTCAGAAGTTGATGGTGGAGTTCTCCGGGGCGGCCACGGCGGCGGCGGTGCTGTCGGGGCGTGTGGATGTGACCGGGCGCAACGTGGTACTCATGGTGAGCGGCGGGAACATGGACCCGTCGGTGCTGCGGGAGCTGGTGGGGTAGGGTGTCCATGACCCCTATCATCCCCCTCTCCATCCTCGAACTCGGCCGTGTCCGGGAAGGCTCCACCCGGCGGGCCGCCCTGGAGGAGGCCCGCACCCTGGCGCAGCATGCCGAAGGGTGGGGATACCGGCGGATCTGGGTGGCGGAGCACCACAACTTCCCCTCGGTGGTGACGGCGGCCACCGCCGTCGTGGCAGGGTACATCGCCGCCGGCACGGAGCGGATCCGGGTGGGAGCGGGGGGTGTCATGCTTCCGAACCACGCCCCCTACGTCATCGCCGAACAGTTCGGCACCCTGGAGACCCTCTTCCCCGGGCGGATCGACCTGGGGCTGGGGCGGGCGCCGGGGACGGACGGGGTGACGCTCCAGGCACTCCGCCGGGACGTGCATGCGGCGGAGTCGTTCCCCCGGGACGTGCAGGAGCTCCAGTATTTCCTCGGTCCGGTGCGGCCGGGGCAGCGGGTGGAGGCGGTGCCAGGGTCGGGGACGGAGGTTCCCCTGTGGATCCTGGGGTCCAGCCTCTTCGGCGCCCAGTTGGCGGCGGAGTTGGGGCTTCCCTACGGCTTTGCCTCCCACTTTGCCCCCCAGGCGCTGGATCCGGCGCTGGCCCTCTACCGGGAGCGGTTCCGCCCCTCGCCGCAGCAGGCCACGCCGTATGCCCTGGTGGGGGTGAACATCATCGCCGCCGAGTCCGACGAGGAGGCGCAGCACCTCTGGACCTCGCAGCAGATGTCCTTCCTCGGCATCTTCCGGGGAGCCCGGCAGGCGAGCCAGCCCCCCGTGGAGAGCATGGAGCCCATCTGGTCGCCGGTGGAGAAGGCCCGGGTGACGCAGATGCTGGACTGCAGCATCGTGGGGGGGCCGGAGACGGTGCGGGCGGGGATCCGGGCCCTTGTGGAGCGCACCGGGGCCGACGAACTCATGGTGGTGTCCGACATCTTCGACCCTGCAAGGAGGCTGAGGTCCTTCGAATGGATCGCGGAACTGGTGGAGGCGGCCCCCGCCGCCCGATGACGACCCTGGGTGTCGGGGCGGATTGAAGAGCGGGGAGCCCAGCTCCGTAGGAGAAGACGCACCGACCCGATCCCTCGCCCCCCCTGGAGGCCCCGTGACCAGACCCCTGCGGATCCACCACGAACTCCTCCTCCTGGCCCTCCACGACAGGAAGGGGACCATGGCCTTCGGGACCATGGTGGAGCTGGGGCTCGGGGGGGCGATCCTCATGGAGCTCCTGCTGGAGGGGCGGGTGCGGATCGTGGAGGAGGGGACGCGCTGGAAGCGTTCGTATGTGGAGGTGCTGGATGCCTCCACCACCCACGATCCGGCCATGGACGCGGCGCTGGAGAAGCTGAAGGGGCTGAAGCGGCGGGGGAATCCCCGGGACACGGTGACCCGCATCGGACACCTCCGGAAGCTCCGGGCGCTGGTGGCCCGGGATCTTTGCCGGAAGGGGGTGCTCCGGGAGACAGAGCAGGAAATCCTCCTCCTGTTCCGGAGGAAGGTCTACCCCACGGTGGATCCGGGGCCGGAGCGGGAGCTGATCTCCCGGGTGCGGGGGGCGCTGGAGGGAACGGGCCCCGTGGACGACCGGACCGCGTCCCTCGTCGCCGTGGCGGACGTGACGGACACCCTGGGGGCCATCTACCCCCGGAAGGACCGGAAGCGGCTGAAGGTCCGGATCAAGGAGGTGGCGGGCTCCGGAGGAGGGAAAGCGACCCGGGACGCGGTGGAGGCGGCCCGGGCCGCGGTGGCGGCAGCGGTGACGGCGGCTGTGGTGGCCAGTACGGCGGCGGCTTCCAGTTGAGGGCCGGGCCCTCGGCCGCTTCCCAGTGGAGGGCCGTCAGGCCCCGCGGCCGTGTCCCAGTGGAGGGCGGGGACCCTTCAGATCAGGTGAGGACCGCAGCGCAGGCTGCGCAGACGCACGTCTCGGGGATGAGTTCCTGTCGTCCGGCAGCGATCTCCCGGCCGCAACGGGCGCACTCCCGGTAGGTCCCCTCGTCCAGCCGCGCCAGGGCCAGCTCGATCTCCTCCAGCCGCTGGTGGGCCAGCATGTCCAGGGCGTCGATGAGATCGTCGTTCCGGGTCTGGAGAGCCCGCTCCGTGGAGTCCTGCTCCAGCGCTTCCACCCCCCGGCGCTGGTGCAGATCCAGCCGCTCCGCCCGGGTGGTGACCTCCGCCTTGAGGGTCAACAGGCGCTCCTTCTGTGCAGCCAGATCGATGCCGCTCATGGTGCCTCCTCGGCGCTGGACCCGCTGCGGGATGCTCTCGGACGCTGCGGGATCGGGGTTTTCGGAGACCGGTGCACCGATTCGCCCCGGTGGCGATCGTGGGTCCCCCTATCAATATAGTGTCACGCCTCCCGGGGGTGGCGCCTGGGGACCCCGCGGTAACCCGGTGGAGCTCCCCGCGAAGGATCTGCAACAGGGTGCCATCAGCCTTCGTGATTGCGTCAGAACACGAGGGGGAGACGGCCGCGCCGCGTCCCCGTGGGGTCGAAGGTGCCCGGTCCGGGGAGATGGGGGGGGCGGGGTTGAACGCCGGGCCCGGGACGTGCCCTACCGGAGCACCATCACCGAGACCGTGCAGCTCCGGAGCATGTCCCGGGTGGTGCTCCCCACGAAGAGCCGTCGGATCCGAGAGTGACCATACGCCCCCATGATCAGGAGATCGATCCCCTCCTGCGCCTGGTAGCGGGGGAGGACGTCGGCGGGGGAGCCGGGGAGGATGGCGGTGGGGGCCTGGAAGCCGGCACCCTGCAGGATCGAGGCGGCCTCCCGCAGTGCCTCCCGGGTCTCCGGAAGGTCGGCTCCGGCGTGCACCAGGTGACAGGGGATCCCGGCGAAGAGGGGGCTCGCCGCCACCATCCTCACCCCCTTCCGTGCGGTGGCACTCCCGTCGAAGGCGAACATGATCCGCTCCGGCGGGGTGAACGCCTGCTGTGCCACCAGGATGGGTACGGAGAGGGTCTGGATGACCCGCTCCAGGTTCCCTCCCAGGTGGCCATGGGCGGAGGCCGACTTCGTTCCCCGCTTCCCCAGCACCAGCATCCGGATCTCCGTCTCCAGCGCCATAGCAGCGTCCACCAGCTCGCCGTGGCGCTGCCGGGTCTCCACCGGCCCCCCCACCTGGGGCTCGGCCCTCACCCGGGCGGCGTCCAGGAGGTGGCGCCCCCGCTCCATCTCCAGCCGGGACCTCTGCGCGTCCAGCTCCGCCAGTTCCTCCAGGAGCTGTTCCTGGGCGTCGAAGCCGATGGTACCGGTGAGATTCCTTGGACCGGAGACCGCTCCGAGGGGGGAGACGTCCAGGACGTGGAGCAGGCTCAGGGGGGCGCCCATCCGGGCTGCGGACCAGGCGGCGTAGTCGCACACCGCGCCGGCATAGGGCGATTCATCGATGCACGCCAGCACCTTCCCGGTGGGGCCGGGGCCGGGATGGGAAGAGGCGTGGGCGGGGCCGGTGGAGGGGTCGGGCCTGGAGGTGGAAACCATGGTCGTCGATCCGGCTGCTGGCGTCGTCAATGGGCCACCACCGCCTCGAGGGCCCCCGGTCTGTCGTATTCGGCGAAGCGGTCCACCATGGTGGCACTGGCCTCGTTGAGCCCCACCAGCTCCACCACCGCTCCCTCCCGGCGGAACTTGATCACCGCCTTGTCCAGCGAACTCACCGCCGTGATGTCCCAGAAGTGGGCCCGGGTCAGGTCGATGGTCACCCGTTGCAGCGCTTCCCGGAAATCGAAGGCCGCCACGAAGGCTTCCGCCGAGGTGAAGAAGACCTGACCTACGACATGGTACGTCCTATGCAGCCCATCCGGCGAGAGGTGCGACTCGATCCGGAGGAAGTGACCGACCCTCCGCGCGAAGAAGAGGGCACTCAGGAGCACCCCCGTGAGGACGCCCAGGGCCAGGTTGTGGGTGAAGACCACCACCACCACGGTGGCCACCATGACCACGCTGGAGCTCTTCGGGTTGGTGCGCATCCGGCTGAGCGAAACCCAGCTGAAGGTCCCGATGGAGACCATGATCATCACCGCCACCAGCGCCGCCATGGGGATCCGGGCCACCCAGTCCCCCAGGAAGACCACCATCACCAGGAGCACCACCCCCGCCGTCAATGATGAGAGCCGCCCCCGGCCGCCGGACTTCACGTTGATCACCGACTGGCCGATCATGGCGCACCCCGCCATCCCCCCAAGCAGCCCGGAACCGATGTTGGCCACTCCCTGCCCGACGCACTCCCGGTTCCGGTCGCTGGAGGTGTCGGTGAGGTCGTCCACGATGGTGGCGGTCATCATGGACTCCAGGAGCCCCACCACCGCCAGCGTCAGCGCGTAGGGGAAGATGATCTGGAGGGTCTCGAGGGTCAGTGGGATCTGCGGGAAGAGGAAGACCGGGAGGCTATCGGGAAGCGCCCCCATGTCGCCCACCGTCCGGAGATCCAGCCCCAGCAGGACCGCCACTCCCGTCAGCGCCACGATGCAGACCAGGGGCGAGGGGATGGCCCGGGTCAGGTAGGGAAGGCCGTAGATGATGGCCAGCCCCGCCAGCATCATGCCGAAGACCAGGGGGCGGGCGTTTGCTCCCGTGATCTCCGGGAGCTGCGCCAGGAAGATCAGGATGGCCAGGGCATTCACGAAGCCGGTGACCACCGACCGGGAGACGAAGCGCATCAGAACCCCCAACCGGAAGACCCCGGCCAGGATCTGCAGTAGCCCGGTGAGGAGGGTGGCGGCCAGGAGGTACTGGAGCCCGTGGTCTCGGACCAGGGAGACCATCACCAGCGCCATGGCTCCGGTGGCGGCGGAGATCATCCCAGGGCGGCCGCCGGCGAAGGCGGTGATCACCGCGATGGAGAAGGAGGCGTAGAGCCCTACCTTCGGGTCCACCCCGGCAATGATGGAGAAGGCGATGGCTTCGGGGATCAGGGCCAGAGCCACGACGAGCCCGGCCAGGATATCGCTACGGGGCTGGGAGAACCATTCCCGGCGGAGGGTACGGAGCATGGGTAGGGCGGAGTGCAGGGCAAGCAAGGATCCACGGTACAGCCGAGGACGGATCCTTCCACTGCAGGCGGGGGAGAAGTCGTATGGTAGCGGAACCATTGGGGCATGGGGAGGGGCGGGATGCGGCTTGAGAGCCGCCGCCCCACCCGCTAGCCTGATGGAGGAGGGGGTCATCGGCCCCCAGTCACACGGATGTCCCAGCCCTGGAGAACCCATGTACAGCAGGCCACTGTTTCCAGCCCTTGTGTTCTTCGCCCTCCTGCTGGGAGGGTGTGGAGGGGGAACCCCCGGAGAGGGTGCGGCCGCCGGGTCCGGGACGGCAGCATCGGCGCCGGCGGCGAATGCCGGGGCCACCTGGAGCGAGATGAGCGTGGCCGAACTCCAGGCCCGGATGGACGGGAAGGACTTCCCCCTCATCAACGTCCACATCCCCTTCGAGGGGGACCTGCCGGGGACGGACGACTCCATCCCCTTCGACCGGATCACGGACCACCTGGACCGGCTTCCGGAGGACAAGGATGCCACCATCGTGCTCTACTGCCGGACGGGTCGCATGAGCATCGAGGCCGCGGAGGAGCTGGCGGGGCTGGGGTACACCTCGGTGTACAACCTCACCGGCGGGTTCCTGGAGTGGACGGCGGCGGGATTCCCCATGGCGGGGGGGTGAGCGCAGGGGGCGGCAGGAGAGCCGCCCCCTGCTGAGGGCGCCACTGCGGCCTGACCCCTAGTGCGGTCGAGCCCGTACGTCGGTGGTGCCCTTGGCACCCTCTGAGAACAGGGTCCGCCGCATGGCAGGCGCGGCCGGCGGGCCCCCGGCGGCGTCACCCCGGACCCGGCGCGCCCCCGGCTGCGTCACCCGGACCCCGCGCGAGAAGGATTCGACTCTCGAGGGTGCCGGAGACGTCGAGAGTCGAATCCTTCCCGGATAGCGAGAACAATTCGGCTCTCACGGCGTGTTCGGCCCCCGAGGGAAGAATTCCTCTCGCGTGGCGAGAGGAATCATGACCTCGAGCTTTCGGCGAGTGCCGAGGGGCGAATGTCTATCGGATGCCCGTCGATCGGAGCACGTGATCGGAGCACGTCGATCGGAGCACGTCGATCATGTCTATCGGAGCATGTCTATCGGATGCCCGCTGGTCGCGGGCCCATTCACCGGTGGCTGCGTCCGATTGGTTGATCACTATCCATCACGTTCCGGGCACCGGCCGCCGGGACCGTCCCAGGGCCAGCGCCTGACCCACCTGCACGGCCGCAGCCAGGGGCTCCTGCGTGATCTGTCGCCAGGTGAGGCGGACCACCTCGATGCCGCGGCCTCGCAGCCAGTTGTCCTTCCGGCGATCATTCTCGAACTGGGGGCGCCTGCCGTGGAAGGCCCACCCATCCACCTCCACCGCAACGTTGGCATCCGGCCAGAAGAAGTCGAGTTCGTAGGGCCCCACCGGGACGTTCGTGTGTGGGAGGGGGAGGCCGGCACGGCGCAGGAGCTGCAGGCACCGCACCTCGGCTTCCGATCGCGTGAAGACGCGGTCCGCCTCGGGTTGGGCGAGGGTGCGGAGGAGCGTCATCCCCCGGCGGCCCCGGTAGCGCTGGGCCACGTCCGTCAGCTGAGCGGGAGTGACCAGGCCCATCCGCTCGGCGGAGGCGAGGGCCTGCGTCACCTCCCGGCTCCCAGATGTGTGGGCCGTGTCGATCAGGGACCGGAGGGGAGAGGTGATCGGTACCCCATCGAGCATGGCCCGCTCATCGTCGTCCAGCCCCCGCGTGCGGTGGAATACGATCCCCGCCCGTCTCCGGCCACACGGTCCGGAGACCGTGACGTGGACCGGCCGCCGGGGGCCTGAACCGAGCTTCCATGCACGGAGGGCGCTCCCATGGCTGAGCAGGGCCGAAGGCCCGGCGGCCAGCACCGCCGCCATCTCGATGGCCAGGGCGCCCTCCACGGGCCCGACCTGGTAGACCCCGGAGTGCAGGGGCCGAAGCCGCCCCCATGACACACGTCGCGCAATGGAGGCCGGGGAGAATCCGAGCTCCATGAGCTGGGTCCTGGAGACGACCCCGTGCTGGCGGGCGGCCAGCGTCTCCAGCGGGGGGGCTCCTCCGGTGGAGGCACTTTGCGCCATTCACGGCCTCTGGTTCGATCCTCGAGGGTCGCTCTTCCGACTCGCCTGTCACGCGTGCGTGAACAGTCCAAGAGAATCGGGGGCGGAGCCATGGCGCGTTGGGTCAGGCGCGCCGGGGAGCCGGCGGACGCCGAGGCGCCGCGGTGCGGATCCATCGGCCTACCACGTGAGCCCGGGGAGGGCGGGGGCCGGCGTTCCCCCTACTGCGGCCGCCCCCTCTCCCGCTCCCTCTGCGCCTGCTCCAACTCCTGCAGTGCCGGGACGACCTCTTCCTCGAACCAGCTGCGGAGCCCCCCTTCCAGGCGGCCTCGCATGGGGCCCAGGTCGGCGCTCCCCTCCTCCAGCTCCTGGGCCAGGTCCTCCAGCAGCTCCCGGACGACCTCCCCGCCGTCCCGGGCTCCCTGCCGCAGCTCCCTGAGGGTCTCGTCCACGGACCGCTGGAACTCCCGGGCGGCCTGGTCGGCCTCCCTGCGGGCCCGTTCCACCTCCCGGCGGGCCTCCCGGAGCTCCTCCTCCCGACGACGGGAGTCCCGGCGCTCCTCCTCCTGTCGGCGAACCTGCCGCCGCTCCCGCTCGCTCGACCCCTGGACCCGGTCCCGGTCCCGGTCCAATTCCCCCTCCAGGGTGATCCGGCCATCTCCGCCGGACTCCCGGGCCATGCGGCGAGCCTCATCCTGCCGCCGCGCGGGGCCCTCGCCCCGGTCCTCGGCGTCATCCCCCCGGATCCAATCGGCGAAGCGGCCGAACCAGGAGCGCCCCGACCCTGCAGGGCAGACGGTGTCCGGAAGACGGCTCGCCAGGAAGATCTCCCGGTGCGGGGGAACCCCACGGGGAGAGCACCCCTCCGCCAGGGGACGCCCCGACGCCGGGTCCACCGCCACCTCCACCACCGACGAGGGCATGGGCCACGCCTGGCCACCCCGGTCGATCCGGCTCATGATCCGCCCCCACACCTCCGCCGTGACACTTCCCCCGGTGGCCCCGGGAGCGATGGGACGGGGGTGGTCGAAGCCCATCCAGACCCCGGCGAGAAGGCCGGGGGTGTAGCCCACGAACCAGGCGTCCGCCCCCTCGTTGGTGGTCCCTGTCTTCCCGGCGGCATGCCCCCGGAAGCCGGCCCTGCGCACCGAACGACCGGTGCCCTGGTCCACCACATCCCTCAGCATGTCGGTCACCAGCCACGCCACACCGGGATGGAGTACCGCCTCGGGGCGAGGGGCCTCCGGGACCCACACCACGGCCCCGGCGGGATCCTCCACGCGGAGCACGGAGGTGGGCGTGACGGCCTCCCCTCCGTTGGCAAACACCGCGTACGCGGCGGTGAGCTCCAGGGGGCTGACCTCGGTGACGCCCAGGGCGCTCACGGGACTCCGGGGCACCTCCCCCCGGATGCCGGCGCCCCGGCTGATCCGGGCCACCTCCCCCTCCCCCACATCCTGGATCAGGCGGACCGTGGGCACGTTCCGGGACTGGACCAGCGCTTCCCGGAGGGTGAGATCCCCCACGAAGCGCCCGTCGAAGTTCTCCGGCTCCCACGTGTTGTCCCTGGACATGGCCAGCCGGAAGGGCGAGTCCTCGATCCGGTCGGAGGGGGACCAGTCCCGGGACAGGGCTGCGGCGAACACGAAGGGCTTGAAGGCGCTCCCCGCCTGTCGCCGCCCCTGGGTGGCCCGGTTGTAGGCGGAGTGCCGGTGATTCCGCCCTCCCACCAGGGCCCGGATCTCGCCGGTGGCCGGGTCCATGACCACCGCCGCGCCCTGGACATAGGCGGTGGTGGCGCTCCCCGCGCCGTGGTCTGCCATGCGGGGGGCGGAGGAGCGGCCGAAGGTCCCCGCCTCGATCCGCCGGAACTGGCGCTCCATCTCCTCTTCCACCGCCTGCTGCGCTTCCACGTCCAGCGTGGTGTGGATGCGCAGGGGCTGGGCGTAGAGGGCGTCGCCGAGTTCGTCCTCCAGGAGGGCCCGCACCATCTGGACGAAGTAGCCCGCCCGGGCCCCGGTGGGCTCCGGCGAGGCCGCCCGGCGGGTCACGGCGGTGGCCTCCTCCCGGGCGCCGGCCGCGGTCACGCTGTCGATGACCCCCTGGGCCGCCATGAGCCCCAGCACCACGTCCCTCCGGACCCGGGAGCGCTCCGGCTGCCGGCGGGGGTCGTAGTGGGAGGGGGCCTTGGGAAGGGCCGCCAGGGTGGCGGCCTGGTCCAGCGTGAGTTCGGAGGCCGGCTGCCCGAAGTAGTGCCGGGAGGCCGCCTCCACCCCGTAGGCCCCCCCTCCGAAGTAGATGTGGTTCAGGTACAGCTCGAGGATCTGATCCTTGGTGAAGCGGTCCTCGATCTCCCGGGCCACCCGGGCCTCGACGAGCTTCCGCCGGAAGGTGCGGTCCTGGGCCCGGATCCGGTCCGGGAAGACGTTCCGGGCCACCTGCATGGTGATGGTGCTGGAGCCCTGCCGGACCCCTCCCGCCCGGACGTTGGCCACGGCCGCGCCCACCACCCGCACCCAGTCCACGCCGCCGTGGGAACGGAAGCGACGGTCCTCCACCGCGATGAATGCCAGGGGTACGTGCGCCGGGAGATCCGCCAGTGACACCACCTGCCGCTGCACGGGCAAGAGGCGGGCCAGGACCACCCCGTTCCGGTCCATGACCACCGGGGCGCCGTCCGGCTGGAACGACACCAGGCGGCCCACGTCGGGGCAGCCCATGATTCCGCACCGCTCCCAGAGGGTGAGGGGAGTGCCGACGACGACCACCACCACCAGGGTGCCCCGGACCAGCCGGGTGCGTCGGGGGAGGGCCGCCCAGCGGGTCCGGGCGGAGGTGATGACCCTCCGGATCCGGCCGGCGGTGGAGGTGGCGAAGTCGCGGATCCGGCCCGCCGTCAAGGTGCCGAAATCCCGAATCCGACCAGCGGTCGAGAGGCCGAGATGCCTGAGCTTCCCGCCGGCCCGACGAAGGGCGGCGGAGGAGCGGGCGAAGAGGCCGGGCGCGGGAGGCTCTCCCCCCGGGTCGCCCGCGGATGGCTGGCCCGGATTGGAGGCGTCGTTCGGTGGCATGACGGACCCGGTTCGAGACACGTGCACCCCGGGGACGGCACACCCGCAGGATCGCCCCCGGGGGGGCAGCCCTGCGGGCGCTGTCGCTCGTCCTCAACCTCATCTACGGATCAGACCGGGATTCCGTTTCGAAGGTTGCTCGGGGGGAGGCGGGGATGCAGGGGGCTGGCCGGAGCCGGTGCCTCCCGGAGGAAATTCTTGACAGGCAGATGACCCCGGTCGGATGGTGCCTGAGGCGTCGGAGGCGCAGGGCCGACGCCCACCGGCCCGCCACCGGAGGCTTGCCATGTCATCGACACCCGGGCTCCCCGACACCGGGGGGCGTGGATACCGGCCCACCCCTCGCTCCGCCGAAGCCCCGTTGTTCCGCCGCGCGCTGGGCGGAGGCCCCGATGAGGAGGCTCGCAGGGATCGTCCTGGGGCTGGGGCTGCTGACCCTGGTGGCCGTTGGAATCCGCCAGGAGACACCCGTGCCCGGGTGGGTCGGGGCAGATTGCCGGATCCAGATGACGGAGACCCTCCAGATCGACGACACGATCCACGGGCCTTCCATCGCCACCGCCTGGGTGGATTCGGATGGTCGCCGTCTCTTCATGGTTGATCTGTTCGATCGGCAGAGGATCGCGGTCTTCGATGCCGGCACGGGGGAGTTCCTTGGACGGGTGGGGAATCCCGGGCAGGGCCCCGGCGAGTTCATGGCGATTGCCGGGATCCGCGTTGTCTCCGACTCGCTCCTGGTGGTGGACCAGCAGAACCAGCGCCTGACGGTCTTCGGTCCGGATCTGAGGCCGGCGCGTCAGTCTCCGCTCCCCATCTGGCCCATGGGGGCGCTACAGCCCCTGAATTGGGCACCGGACCTGGGTCTGATCATGAACGGCTGGGCATACACCTCCGATGCCGCTGGAGCGCCTCTCCACCGCCTCTCCACAATGATTCGCGTTCCATGGAGGCTCGTTGCAGTTCTATCCTGTGGACCCACTTGAACGGGGAAGGCCCCTCATGAGGAGACTCCTTGCAGCGATCGCAGTCGTGACGGTGCTTCTCATCTTTACCCGCCCAGGGGCATCAGCGGGGCAGTCTCATGTCGACATCTACGACGCGTGCCTGGAGCAAGCAGTGGAGAGTGCCGACAGCAGGGCCTCTGCCGGCGAGGGTTCCGTGGCTACGCGCTTCGTCTGGTTCTCACTTGATGTTGCAGCATGTACCTTCAATTTCGCCAGCCCCTTCAAGCTCTAGCCAGTCCTTGGTGTCTTGGGGGTTCGGTGCCTTCCCTGCGGGGGCCCCGGGGCTTGAAGGCGAGCGTCCTGGGCCCCCGCAGTGCGGAGGCCTCCCCCCTCCATGGCCGGACTGGGATCTCCTTACATGACGTCCTCGCCGGTTGGCCCGGACCATCCTCCCCGGCTGTTCCTGTTCGTCACCACACTCGCCGTCATTGTTTCGGTGGTCTGGAGCGGATTCGAGATCCTGGATGCGCGCGGTAGTCTGCCGGTATCCGCCGGGATCGAGCCTCCCCCTGGCGTGCCCCTGTATACCACGGTGCTTTCGCTCACCGACGCCGCCTCCGACGGGCGGACATGGTACCTCCTCGACGGGCAGGCCATGGCGGTCCACCGGATCGTTGCTGACAGCGGGGTGGTAGGGAGTTTCGGCCGCAGGGGACCAGGTCCCGGAGAGTTCCTGGACCCACAGGCACTGACGGTCCACGGCGATACCGTGGTCGTCGCGGAGCGGGATGGGGGATTGAGTCTGTTTGATCTGTCGGGAAGGCATCTCCTCGACCGGAACCCGGCGTCTGGAGGTTGTATCGCGCCAGGTACAGCTCAATTGGCGTCCACGAGGGGAGGACTGGTTCTCCTTACCGTCTGTATGGTCGATGGCATGGCTCTGGAAGCCAGACTCCTTCTCCTCTCCCCCTCGGGTTCGGTGCAGTCCCTGGCCATCAGCAGGACCAATCGTTCCACAGATGGCCTTCTGGATCCCTACTTCGTTCCCGTGATTGCGGCGGCAGACCGGGACGTGGCCTTCGGGCTCGTCGGTGACACCTGCATCACGAGGTTTGGACTCCAGGGCGATACCCTGGGGAGCATCTGCCATGACTGGCTGGAGCGTCTTCCGCTTCCAGCAAACGAGTTGAGGGATCTGGAGCGTCTCCAGGAGCGGGCCGCAGCAGCAGGGGGGCGTCTCGCAATGCCCACGCGACTCCCTCCCTTCGAACGGATCTTCCGGGACCCGGACGGTACGATGCATTATCGGGTCCCCGCCCGAGGCGTGTCCGGTGCCAGTACGTTGCGCTGGGAGGAACCGGACGGTACCAGGGGAAGCCTGGACCTGCCCGGTGCGGCGCACCTGTTCGTGCATGATGGCATTGCGTTGTTGGCTTGGAGCGATCTTGAAGGCACCCGGATCGGATTCCGCCCAGTTGGAACGAGGCCGCCCCATGACTGAGCCAGGCGTTCCCGTCCTCGTTGAGGGCCTCTGGGCCTCATACCGGAGACGCTTTGTTCGGCAGGTGGTGCTCCGGGGGGTCGATCTGGAGGCACGACCTGGAGAGGTCACCGCAATCATCGGTCGAAACGGAGTGGGGAAGACCACCCTATTCCGGTCCTTGCTGGGACTTCAGCGGACCGACCGGGGCCAGGTCACCATTGGCGGCCTGCCGGCTCGGGCGTACCGGGAGCGCTACGGGATAGGGTACGTCCCCGAGGCGCTGACACTCCCGGCCTGGTGGACCGTGGGTGACATCCTGGGGCACGGGGTGGATCTGGCCGTCGAGCCTGGGGGGCGGGGAGAGGCCTTCGAGAGAGCGGTGGACAGAGGGGGATTTGATGCCGCGACGCTGGGCCGGGCCGCCCGGAAGTGCTCCAAGGGGCTCAAGCAGCGGCTGCTACTGGCGTATGCCTTGGTGGGGGAGCCCCGGGTACTGCTGCTGGACGAGCCCTTCTCCGCCCTCGATCCCCCGTCCCGGATCGCCCTGCGGACGGAGATCGAACGGACGGCAGAGCGGGGTGTCACGGTGCTGATGGCCAGCCATGAGTTGCACGAGGTCGCTCGCCTGGCCGACAGCATCTTTGTGATGGAGAGAGGTCAACTGCATAGGAGGGAGCACTCTCCCGAGGGTCGTCCCCCCTCCGATTCCGACCTCGAGGCTGATTTCCTGGAGGAGCGGTCATGAGCGCCACCCTGACACCGGCGTGGCGACGGGCCCAGCGGCTGCTACAGGCCCAAGCCACCCCGCTGGTGATCCTGATCGGCGCCCTTGGCGCTATCACAATCCTCATGGTGCGTCTGCGACCGGAAGAGCTGTCCGCTGCGTTGGGCGCGGGGCTTGTTGTGATCACGGTGGTGGGAAGCGTGCTCCTCTCATCCGACCGGGTGGCTGGGGACTTCAGGAGCGGTGCGGTCCAGCTCTGGCTCCAGAAGGCGGGATCCCCGGTGCGGTACTATGCCGCTCGCCTGGGGGATTCCCTCCTGGCCGGAGTGATCCTGGTCTCCTGTATGGTGCTGGTCACGGCCCTGGGAGTCCTCGCCACCGGCTCCCTCGATCCGAGCCCATTCCTTCAGGTGCTACCGCGGATGCTGCTGACCATGCTCCTGGTATCGTCCATCTCCTTTGGGCTTTCAGGTTGGCTGAACCGGGGGGCCGGTCTGGGAGCCTTCGCGGTCTTCGCCACCGGCCTTCTTCTGGAGCGGGACCTGGAGTTCTACCACGGTGATATCTGGGGCTCCGTGGGAACGCCGCTGATCCAGGCACTACTCTTCCCCGAATCCTCTCTCATTCACGTGTACGCCTTCGCCTCCGGCGAGGCGGCCCCGGTGGGCTTTGCCCTCCTGCGGGTCATGGCCTATGCCACGGCATGGGTGGGGCTGGGACTGTGGGGAGTGAGGCGAGGGGTAGCCTCCCAGCGAATGGCCGCCGCCCAGGGGGAGTAGAGGCTCCCTGGCATCCAAGGTGCGGCCTCCGTCCGCCAGCCGAAGCGACCTCAGGAACTGGCCGTGAACACCCAGTTGACCCAGATGGCCTCTACATTTACGGAGGTGTCGTCGCCCACCGGCGTCATCCTCGCCAACGGCGATCTGGTTCTGAACGACGTCTGGTCGAGCCAGGTCCGGAGGTACGATTCCCACGGCGCCCTGGTCTGGGTAGCCGGCGGGGAAGGGGGGCACGTGCACTCCGGGGACGGCACACCCGTAGGATCGCTCCGGGGGGGCAGCCCTGCGGGCGCTGTTGCTCGTCCACGACCTCTCCACGGGGGAGACGGGGATTCCGTTTCCGAGGTATTGCCCGGCGGCATGACGGAGGGGGCAAGGGGGGCCGGAGCCGCTGCATCCAGACGGAAATGCTTGACAAGCAGATGACGCCGGTCGGATGGTGCCTGAAGTGTCGGAGGTGCTGGCCCGACGCCCACCGGCCCGCCACCGGAGGCTTGAGATGTCGCAGCCACCCCTCTCCCTGGCCGAT
>Ga0076930_100916_pt1 | contig 20194 bp, 15 predicted proteins | sample HotLakConsoUCCRE_FD_71149 | JGI IMG/M metagenome (GOLD analysis project Ga0076930, IMG submission 71149) | Hypersaline microbial mat communities from Hot Lake, Washington, USA - Hot Lake Consortium UCC-RE (version 3) (version 3) ...
CTTCGAGCGGGCCGCCCACATGCCCATGCTGGAGGAGCCCGGGCGCTTCCTGCTGGCGCTGGTGGAGGAGGTGCTGCCGCTGGCGGGAGGCGCGGCGGCGTTCGAACCCCGGCCGGACCACGTGCGGGCGCGTTGAGGGGGGCGGGGGCTGGCTCCTCCGGCAGTCTCCCCGGGCAGGTCGGGCGCCAGGAGCCCGGGCGGACCGCTGGGAACCGTACGGCCATGCCAGGGGCGAAAGCCCCGGGCCGATCCGGCCCCGCATCATGGACCGGCCGGCCCCATCCTGATAAGGGAGGCGCGAATGGATCGCAGGAGTGCTCTGTCGGTGCTTGTCCTGGTCGGTTTGCTCTCCGGATGCGGGGAGGCCGGATCCGACAGAAACGCCCCCACCCTGGTGGCGGACACGCTGGAGTCCGGGCGGGTCATGGTGCAGGTTTCCGGCGTGGACCGGGCGCCCGTCTGGGAGCTCCGCGAAGTGGTGAGGCTCGGGGCTGCGGGTGGGGACGGTCCCGACCTCTTCGGGGAGATCCGGGATGTGGAGCTGGGCCCCGGGGGCGAGGTGATCGTCCTGGACGGGCAGGCGGCGGAGGTGCGGGTCTTCGGCCGGGACGGCACGTACCTCCGCACCCTGGGTCGGCGGGGGCAGGGCCCGGCGGAGCTGAATGCTCCGGCGGGGATCGCCCTGGACCGGGGGGGGAACGTCTGGGTGATGAACTGGAGGAATGCCCGCTACACGGCCTTCGATCTCCAGAGCGGAGAGCTGTTCCAGGAGCATCAGCGTCTGGCGTCGTTCGTGGCTTTTCCCTGGCCCGGGGCCTTCGATGCGGAAGGGCGGCTGGTGGACGTGGGACTCGACCGGAACGGCGATCCTGCCATCCTCCTCCTGGATGGGTCGTTCGTCCCGGGTGACACCATGCCATTCCCCCAGGCGGATCCTGGATTCCAGATCGTCATCCGGAGGGGCGACACTCCGGTGATGTCGGCCCTGGAGCCGTTCGCGCCGCAAGATGCCTGGTCTCCGGCGCCGCAGGGGATCGTCATCGGGGAGGGTGGGCGCTACCGGCTGCACTCCGTGGGGTTCGACGGGGATACGACCCGGACCGTGGAGGTGTCGGTGCCCGGTGTGCCGGTGAGCGCTGCGGAACGGGACTCGGTGCTGGCGGGGTTCCGGGAGCTTGTGGAGTCCACCGGTGGCATGCCGGAGCGGCAACCCCGGGTGCCCGACGAGAAGCCCCCCATCGGGGCGGTTCTGGTGGATGGGGACGACCGGATCTGGGTGCGGCGGGGGGTGGCGGAGGGTTCAGCGCCCCGGTGGGATGTGATCGGCCCGGACGGTGGCATCCTGGCCCATGTGGGCCTTCCCGACGGGATGGACGGGACGCTGAGGGCCGTGTCGGGAGGCCGGGTTGCCGTGCAGACCAACCTGGAAGGAGTACCCACCGTGATCGTGTACGAGATCGTGGACGGGGGCGGCTGAGGCTGCCTCAGCCGGGAGGACCTGAGGCGGATCCCTGGGCGGGGACAGCCTCAGGCCGACCTTCACCGATCCCCGAACCCGTCTCCTTTTCCCGCGCCACCTTCCGCGCCTCCCGCGCCACCCGGGTGCTCCGCTTCTTCCACCAGACCACGGTCCCCGTGATCACCAGCAGCACCCCGATCAGGCAGCTCACGAAGTAGGCCAGCTTCACCCAGAAGCCGCCGAAGCTGCCGAAGTGCCAGGAGTGGGCGACGCTGTCCACGAAGCGGTCCACGCTGCCGTCCTGGCGGGGATCGATGACCTGCAGGATCTCCCCTGTGTATGGGTCGTGGGCCACCCGGATGGTGATGCCGAAGGGGGGCGGATCGTAGCCCACCTGGAGCCGGGTGTGCACCACATCCTGCGGGTCCTCAGGCGGGGGGAAGGCCAGATAGAAGCGATGGTGCTCCCCGGGCACCGCGTCTTCAGCGATCCGGAGGAAGTCCCCCGGCTCGAGGCGCTGAGAGGGATCCCACCCCTCCGGGGGTCCGGCGGACCGGACCGCGCCCCAGTCCACCCGTCCCGAGGGTTCCTGCCCGAGCATGGCTTGGAGGGTGGCCCGTGAGGCCTCGGGGAACGCCATGACCACACCGGTGACGCACATGATCAGGAGGGGGACCGTGGTGATCATCCCCCCCACCTGGTGGAGGTCGTAGTTCAGCGGGTACGTCCCTTTCCGCCAGCGGATCCGGAGCCCCCGCCAGACGTGCTTGATCCCCGGCCACCAGAGGAACATCCCGGTGATGAGGATGGGGATGGAGAGCGCCGTGGCAATGGCCACGACCCAGTATCCGATGGTACCGGCGAACAGGGTGGTATGGAGGGTGGCCAGCCACCCCGTGAGTTCGGAAGGCTCCGGCTCGACCATGGCTCCGGTCCCCGGGTCCAGATAGACCGTCCGCCCCTCCTCCCCGCCCTCGATCCATGCGTTGTAGACCGGCACCTGCGGCCGGGGCCACCAGAAGGTGACCACCCGCTCCCCGGCCCGGAGGTCCCCCTCGATGCCGGCCAGGGCCGCCTCCCACCCGATGTCCCCCGGCGTCGTCTGGTAGGCGTCCGCCGAGAGCCACCCGTCGATCTCGTGCTGGAACACGAGAGGTGCAGCCGTGAGGACGGCCACCCCGAAGACGAGGCCCACCGCCAGCGAGAGCCAGCGGTGGACCACGACGAGGACGTGCCGCGTCCTCCCCCGGATCATCTCCATTCCGGCGCCGACGACCTCAGAAGGTGGTGGAAAGGGTCAACATGAAGCGCCGGGGCGCCTGCGGCTCCCAGACTCCGAAGCCCCCCAGGTAGCTGACCCGATCGGTGACGTTCCGCACCACGCCCCGCACCCGCAGGGGCCCCCGCTCCCACGCCGCCGAAAGGTCGATCTGGTGGTTGGCTGGGACGAGGCCGTCGGCAGTGTTGTCGTCGGAGCCGTAGAAGTCCCCCTTGTAGAAGACGCCGCCACCCAGCTCAACGGACTCCAGCACGCCGGCTGGATCCCAGTCCGCCCACAGGCTCAGCGTCTCCCGGGGGGTGTTGGAGAGCCGGTTCCCGGCCTCGTAGGCCGGATCCTCGACGATCTCCGCTTCCGTCAGCGCTGCCGAAGCCACCAAGGACACCCGCTCCCCCACCCGGCCGCTCAGGTCCAGTTCCACCCCGCGGCTCTCGTGGATGCCCCCGGTATAGGTGTACCAGTCCCAGTCCGCCGCCGCCGGATCCGCGGCATTCACATAGGCCCAGCCGTACACGTCGTCCTTCCGGAGGTTGAAGGCGGCCAGGGTGAAGCCCAGTCGCTCACCCAGCAGGTCGCCCTTGAGCCCCACCTCGTACTGCGTGGCGTACGTCGGGGGGATGGCCACCGTGGGGTCGATCCAGTCGAAGCCGTTCACCTCGTAGGCCTCCGAGTAGGAGGCATAGGTGGAGAGCCAGGGCCGGGGCTTGAACACCACCCCCAGGCGGGGGCTGATCACCCGGTCCTCCACGTCCACCGGCATCTCCTCGGGGAGTTCCGCCCCCTCGTCGTAGCGCCGTCCCTGCAGGAAGTCGTTCCAGCGCAGTCCCACCAGGAGGTGCATCCGGCCATCCATGAGGCGCACCTGGTCCTGGATGTACACGCCGCCCCGGCGGGTGAGGAGGTAGTTGTCCTGCTCGAGCCCCTCATCGAAGGGACGCAGGGGGGCCGAGCCATACTGGGGATTGAAGAGATCGAAGCTCTCGGCCAGGGCACCCCTCTGGGAGTCGCCCTGCCGCGAGGTGTGGGTGGACCAGTCGGCTCCCACCAGCACCTCGTGGGCCACCGGACCGGTGACGAACTCGCCCACGAGCTCCAGCGATCCGGTCAGGGTCCTGCGGAACTGCTGGAAGTAGAACTGCCGCCGCACCACCTCGGTGCCGTTCCGGACCCCATCCGCGTAGATGTTCAGGGGCATCCGGTCGCTGTGGTTGTAGCCTCCCAGAGCCCGGAGCCGCCACCGGTCCGCCACCCACCGCTCCGCCGTGAGGGAGACGTCCCGGTCCTCGTACCCGTACGTGGCGGACGGCTCCCCCAGGAAGCGGGTGATGGGGAGCTGGCGGAGAGCGGCGACGCTTCCGTCCGGGGAGACCAGGCCGGGATCGCCCACCAGGTCGTCCGTCTTGTACGACGCCTCGATGAGGAACGAGGTCTCCTGGTCCGGCTGCCATGAGAGGGAGGGGGAGAGCATGATGGCCTCATTCTCCACCTGGTCCCGGAAACTCTGCCCCCGCTCCGCGGAGAGGTTCAGGCGGTAGAGGAGCCGCCGTTCATCGTCCAGCGGACCGGTCAGGTCCACGGCGGGGCGCACCAGCCCGAACTGGTCCATGGTGAGGGAGACCTCCCGCCGGGTGAACCCCAGCGGCTTCTCCGTGACGACGTTCAGGATGCCGCCGGGGGTGACGTCCCCGTAGAGGATCCCCGCAGGGCCCTTGAGCACCTCCACCCGCTCCACGTTGTCCGAGAAGAGGCGACCGAAGTTGGGGAGGAGGAGGCCGTTGCGGCGATAGTTGGCGACGTTGCTCATGAAGAAGCCCCGGGAGCTGAAGTACTCATAGCCCCCGTTGTACGTGCCGGTATGCGTGACGTTGCTCACGTTGCGAAGGGCGTCCGACAGCTCCACCACCGCCTGCTTCTCGAAGACCTCCTTCCCCACCACCTGTATGTTCTGGGGGATGTCGATCAGCGGGGTGCGGGTCCGGGTGGCCGACACCACCGGCGCCCGCTGCCCGGTGACGGCGACGCCTCCGACCTCGACGGCCCGCTGGGAGAGGGTCACGGTGACCACACCCCCGGAAGGGGCCCTCAGGGGCTCCTCCAGGCTCCCGTATCCGATACGCTCCACCACCAGGGTGTACGACCCCTGTGGCACACCTCGCAGCGCGAAGCGCCCATCGGGACCTGAGTAGGCGCGGTAGGGGGTGTTGGCCAGGCGGATGGTGGCGTCCTGGACCGGTTGCCCGTCTGCGGTGATCACCTGACCGGACACGGTGCTGGATTCCTGGGCCCCCACGGGTGGGGCAGCAAGCACCAGGGCCAGCGCGAGGGCCAGCGCAGGACAGGATCGGAGGATCGGGATGAGCATGATCGGGAGGCGTCGCATGGAAGCTTTCGGGGCGGATGTGGATGCGCTTGAGAATCGTTCTCAGGCATGGTCATGCTACATGGCGTTCCCCCCAACGTCAATATCGGGATTCGAAGGGGGGCGAACCCTGCCCGCAGGGCGTAGATTCGACCCGGACCGGAGCCCCGCCTCCATCTGGTCCGCACCTCCCGTCGAACAGGCAGGTCCCGGATGCTGACCGGTTGGGGCTGGGATGACGGATGGGCCCGAACGCTCGCCGCCCTCGGCGATCCCGGCGTTCCCGCCCGGGTGTTGGGGCAGGAGCGGGACCGCTGGGCCATCCAGATGGAGGCGGGGGCCGGAGTGGCCCGGCTCACCCAGGGCCTTCGCCTGGCCGCGCTTCCGGTGGTGGGGGACTGGGTGGTGGTGGAACCCGGACCCCTTCCCCCGGACCCCTGGTCGGTCCGCGCCGTGCTCCCCCGACGGACCGCCTTCTCCCGGGGCGCGGCAGGCACGGGCGCATCCCCCCAGGTCCTGGCCTCGAACGTGGACCGCGTCTGGATCGTCCACGGGCTGGACGCGCCCCTGAACCCCCGGCGGCTGGAGCGGTACCTGGCCATCGCCTGGGAGAGCGGAGCGATTCCGGAGATCATCCTCACCAAGGCCGATCTCTCTGAGGATCTGGAGGCGGCTGTGGCCGAGGCCGGGGCGGTGGCAACGGGCGCCCCGGTGCGGACCGTGTGCAGCGGGGATCCGGTCGCCGTCGACGCCCTCCGGAGCACCCTCCCCCCCGGCTCCACCGTGGTCCTGCTGGGACCCTCCGGCGCCGGCAAGTCGACCCTGGTGAATCTCCTTTCCGGCGAGGATCGCACCGCCACGGCGCCGGTGAGGGAGAAGGACCTCAAGGGGCGGCACACCACCACCCGCCGGGAGCTGTACCGGATCCCCGGCGGTGCCCTGCTGATGGATACCCCTGGAATCCGGGAGCTCCGGGTATGGGAGCTGGGGGAGGGGTTGGAGCAAGCCTTTCCCGAGATCGCGGAGCTGGCTCTCCGCTGCCGATTCGGGGATTGCCGGCACCAGACGGAGCCCGGGTGCGCCGTCCGGGAGGCCGAGGAAGGGGGCGACCTGGATCCGGAGCGTCTGGCCAGCTACCGGAAGTTGGAGGCCGAGGCCGCGTACCAGGCGAAGAAGACCGACCATCTCGCCCGCCAGACCGCCCTCTCAGACCACAAGTCGGCGCTGAAGACGCTGAAGTACCATCCCAAGTACAGGAGGGGCACGTGAGGGTGTCTGGCCCCCGCCGAACCTCCCCGCACGGAGGGTGATCGTTTGGGAAGCCTCCTCCTCCTGGCCTCCCTCGCCCCCTTCCGGAACGCCTACCTGCTCCGGGGGCTGGTGGTGTGGATGGCCGTCCGCATGGCCCTGGCCTTCGGGGGCGTCCCGGAGGTGGCCGGCCCGGTGGGGGTCGTGGTGGCGGGCGTCGCGGGGCTGGCCGTGTGGCTGGACGCCCGGCGACGGGCCGAGGACCTCTTCCTGGGGAACCTGGGCATTCCGGGGTGGACCATTGCGGGGATGGCCACCCCCCTGGTCCTTCTGGCGGAGACGCTGGTTCCGTGAGGCCGGTGGATGGGGGGCCCCAGGTGGTGCTGGAGGCCGACGGTGTGGGGAAGTCGTTCAGGGGGACGGCCGTCCTCCGGTCGGCTGGGGTCCGGGCCCGGGAGGGGCGGGTCACCGCCCTGATGGGTCGAAACGGCTCGGGGAAGTCCACGCTCCTGCGCATCGCCTCCGGACGGCTCCGGGCGGATCACGGCCGGATCCTCTTCCGGGGGAGCTGGGTTCCGTCGCCCGCCCTGGCCCGACTGGCCGGGGAGGGGCTCTTCTACTCCGCCCAGGACTCCGCCCTCACCGATCTTTTCACCTTCCGGGAACAGCTGGATGCCGTGCAGCGGGTGTGGGGAGGGGGGGAGGACCGGACCGGGATCGTGGAATCCCTGCGCCTCAACGATCTCCTGGACCGCCGCCCCCGGAAGATGTCCGGCGGCGAGCGGCAGCGGGCCACCCTGGCCATGGCCCTGCTCCGGCGCCCCCTGTGTCTGCTCATGGACGAACCCTTCGCCGGCGTCGCGCCGAAGGACCTCCCCCTGGTGTCCCGGGGGCTGCTGGCCCTCCGGGATACCGGGTGCGCGGTGGTGGTCACCGGGCACGAGGTGAACGAGCTCTTCGCCCTGGCCGACGAGGTGGTGTGGGTGGTGGCGGGCACCACCCATGACCTGGGCTCTCCGGAGCAGGCGGCGCTTCACCATCAGTTCCGGCGGGAGTACCTGGGGGCGGGGTGGAGGGGGGAGTGATCGGACGCCCCTTCCCGGTTCCGGGTCCCGGATGGCCACATGCTGCTGGCGGCTGTCGATCCGGCGCCCGTTCGCAGCGACCAGGATCGTGGGAAGGGGTGGCCGCCTTCCGTCCTCTCACGCAGACCAGGAGCCCCACGCCATGGAGAACGAACGGACTGCCCCTCTGCTTGCCGCCGTCCTGGACGGCTGGGACCGTCACAACCGGGTGCTCATGAACCTGGCGGAAGCGGTCCCGGAGGGCGGCTTCGCCGCCCGAGCGCTCCCGGGAAGCCCCACAGTGGGGGAGATGTTCAGCCATGTGCACCACGAGCGGATGGTGTCGGTGGCCGAGGAGGTGCCGGAGCGCGCGGGGCGGGTTCCGGACGGGGAATGGGTGCCCGCCGCCACGGTGGACGAGATCGTGGGGATGCTGGAGGAGAGCGGACAGGTGGTCCGGACGGCAGTGGAGGGGCGGGTCGCCGCAGGGCGGCCGCTGGATCTCCACTTCGCCCATCCCGTGGTCCTGATCCAGTTCCTGATCTTCCACGAAGGGTATCACCACGGGCAGATCAAGCTGGCGCTGAAGGCGGCGGGCAGGCCGATCTCCGACGAGGTCGCCGGCCCGCTGGCCTGGGATGTGTGGCGGGGGCGGGACTGAGGCCGAGGGGGTGGGCAGGGGCGAACCAGGGCGCCCAGGGAGCGACTCGGTGGGCGGGGGGGGCGGGGCATTTCCAACGAGATGGTGGCCGATCCCCCGGGGCGTGTCGAAATTCCCGGGGGCCGTTCGTCGCGGAGGTGAGGCAGGCATGGGGCCTGCCCGACCGAGGATCCACCAACACCACCGGAGAGCATCATGCCCCAGTTCGTTGCCCTCATCTACGAGCCCACCTCCGCCCGCGTCTCCCCCGAGAACCCGGAGTTCGCCTCCTACATGCAGGGCTACTCCGACTTCGGCGCCGTGGCCGGCCACGCCATCCGGGGGGGCGCGGCCCTGGACGTGCCCGAGCATGCCACCACCATCCACGTGGAGGGGGGCCGGGAGGGGCGGGTCGTCATGACCGACGGCCCGTTTGCCGAGGGGAAGGAGTTCCTGGGCGGCTTCTACATCCTGGAGGCGGAGGACCTGGACGCCGCCGTGAAGCTGGCCCGGCACATCCCCGCCGCCTGGCGGGACGGCGGCCGCGTTGAGGTGCGCCCCAGCATGCCCGGGATGTGATCGAGGAGACGATCCGGGTGGAGGGTGGCCAGGTTCTGGCCACCCTCACCCGCCTCACGGGCTCGCTGGACCGGGCCGAGGACGCCCTGGGGGAGGCGGTGCTGGTGGCGCTGGAGCGCTGGCCGGTGGAGGGGGTGCCGGGACGCCCGGCGGCGTGGCTCACCACGGTGGCCCGGCGGAAGGCGCTGGACACACTGCGCCGGGAGGCACAGCGGGACGAGCGGGAGGCGCTGGCCGTGGAGGAACTGGGGCGGGACCTGGACGAACCGATCCCTTACGGGGTGGTGCAGGACGACCTGCTGCGCCTGGTGTTCACCTGCTGTCACCCGGCGCTCTCGCCCCCGGCCCGGGTGGCGCTGGCCCTCCGGCTCCTGTGCGGCCTTACCACCGAGGAGATCGCCCGGGCCTTCCTGGAGCCCGCCCCCACCCTGGGTCAGCGGATCTCCAGGGCCAAGGCGAAGATCGCGGCGGCGGGGATCCCCTACCGGGTGCCCGAGGCGGAGGACCTGCCCGAGCGCCTCGATGCCGTCCTCGCGGTGGTCTACGTGATGTTCACCACCGGCCATCACGCCCCGCTGGGGGAGGCGCTCCAGCGGGTGGACCTCTCCCGGGAGGCCATCCGCATGGCCCGGCTCCTGGTTGATCTCCTTCCCCGGGAGCCGGAGTGCGTGGGGCTCCTGGCCCTACTGCTGTCGGCCCATGCCCGCTCCCACGGGCGGGTGGACGAGCTGGGGCAGCAGCGGCTGCTGGCCGATGCGGATCGGGGCCTCTGGGACCGGGAGGCCATCGCCGAGGCGGTGACTCTGACGGGGCAGGCGCTCCGGGCGGGGTGCCCGGGCCCGTACCAGCTCCAGGCCGCCATCTCCTGCCTGCATTCGGTGGCGCCGTCGGTGGAGGCCACGGACTGGCCGCAGATCGTGACCCTCTACGACCTGCTGCTGCGGCAGGTCCCCACCCTGGCGGTGCGGGTCAATCGGGCCGTGGCGGTGGCCCAGGTGGAGGGGCCCCTGGCGGGACTGGTTCTACTGGATGCCCTGGCGGGCGACCCGGCGGCCCGGCGCTGGCACCTATTCCACGCGGTGCGGGCGGACCTGCTCCGCCGGTCCGGGGAGCGCCCGGCGGCGGCCGCGGCCTACCGGGAGGCGCTGGCGTGCGACCCCAACGGGGTGGACCGGAGATTCCTGGAATCCCGGCTGGCCGAGCTGGGCTGAGGGGCCTCAGTCCTCCCGGTACCCCCGGCTCCGGAGGAAACGGGCGATCTCGGCGGCGTCGTCGATCACGTCCACTGTTCCGGGCTTCACCCCGGTGCGCACCAGGAGTCCGCTCCCGGCCGCGGTGGCCACCACCACGGCATCCGTGGTGACGCAGACGGCCGTGGCCGATTCGTCGATCTGCAGCAGGCTTCCGCTGAAGAGGACCCCACCGCCTCCGCCCCCTGGAGTGGCCCCGTTTCCGTCATCCACCGGGGCGGCCTCTCCCCCCACCCAGGTGGCCCCGGAGAGGAGCACCACATCGTTTCCCCCCTCGGCGAAGTCCCCGGGGCCGGCGTCGCCCACCGGCGCCTCCCCAAGGACGTCGGCACGGAGCCGGGCCGCCTCGAAGTCTGCCTCGACCTTCGCCTCCTCCACGGCGATCCGCACCGCCCTGCCGTCCTCCAGCCGCACCGTCAGCGCGTACCGGTCGATCTGCAGGCCCATCCACGGACTCCGGAGGAGGCGCAGCGCTTCCACCGTCTCCTCCGTCGCCTGGTAACTGTACTGTCGCATCCGACTCTCCTTCCTACCTCTCCAACGGACGAGGGGGGGGCGTCTCCACGCCCCCCCCTCCCACATCACTCCGGCCGGGAGGAGGTCTGCCTCCTCCGGATGGCCCGCTCCTACTGCTGCGCCGAGATCCCCCGGAGCGTCCGGGCCAGCGCCTGCATCTTGTCCGCATCCCCACCCAACTGTCCGGCGCGGATCCGGGCCACATCCATCTCCAGCGCCTGGGCCACCCGGGTCATCTGCGCCCCGGTGGCGCTCCCCCCCAGCACCTCCTCCACCTGCCGGGCCCGGTCATCCAGGATCCGCCCCTCCCGCACAAGCTGCTCCAGGTAGGCCCGGGCCACCGGCAGCGCCGAAGGCCAGGTGAAGCGAGGCTGCATCTGGGCGTTGAACTCGTCCAGGCGGGCCAGCTTCGCCGCCTCGATCTCCGCCTCCGAGAGGTGCTCGCTGGGCACCAGCTCGAAGACGTCGATCCCCCGGGAGATCTCGGCACCGTAGACGTTCCCGTTGTACCAGTACGTGGACCAGTAGCCGCCGGTGTAGAGCTCCGTGTCGCTCAACGGGCCCCGGTCGAAGTACGCGATCTCGAAGGCGTTCGCCGGATCGGTGAAGTCCAGGATGGAGACGCCCCCCTGATACCAGGCCTGCACCATGATATCCCGGCCGGGGACGGGGATCAGCGACCCGTTGTGGGCCACGCAGTTCTCGGTCTCCCCCTGGGGCACCGGAAGCTTGTAGTACCCCGCCAGCTCCATCTGACCATCCTTCACCTCGAAGATGGCGTTGGCACCCCAGGTCTCTGGATCCGTGGCCCGGCAGCGGGGAGCGGAGCCCCCTCCCCACTCGTCGGTGAAGAGGATCTTCGAGCCGTCGTTGTTGAAGGTGGCGGAGTGCCAGTACGCGAAGTTCGGGTCGATGACCTCGTGGATCCGGGTGGGGTTCGTCGGGTCGCGGATGTCCAGAAGGATTCCGTTTCCGGCACAGGCACCGGCGGCCAGCCCCAGCTCCGGGTACGAGGTGATGTCGTGGCACTGGTTCGTCCGACGGGACTCCTGGGTCCCGGGGCCGTGGTCACCACCCCCCCAGAGGCCGGCGATCTCTCCGGTCTCCGCGTCGGAGAAGATCCGGGGCATGTTCACCACCTCCGCCTGCTCCGGGTTTTGCAGCGGCACCCGCACCACCTCGATCCGGAAGAGGGAGGTGTTCTCATCCTCTTCGGGCTCTCCTGCCGAGCAGCCGGGAAGCTCGTCCGCAGGGCGCACCCGTCCGGTCCCCTGGATGTACACGAAGACGTGGTCGGGGTCGTTGGGGTTCTCCACCAGGGTGTGGGTGTGGGAGCCCCGGCACGACTGCACCGCCGCCACCTGCTTCGGGTTCTGCAGGTCGGAGATGTCGAAGATCCGCACCCCCAGCATCCGGATGTCGCTCACCGTCTCCTCCACCCCGTCCACGCCGCAGTCCAGGCGCCCCCGGTTCTCCTGGGCGGACATCACCAGGAGGTTTCCGTAGACGGACACATCCCCCTGTCCACCGGGGCAGACCACCGCCACCTCCAGGCGGGGATTCACCGGATCGGAGATGTCGTAGATCTTGAAGCCGTGGTAGTTGCCCTGGAAGAGCCGGTTCCCCTGGAAGGCCAGGTCGGTGTTGCTGAAGCGTCCGTCTCCGGGGGTCTCCGGATTCAGGAAGCCCTCGGGGCGGGGGAGGCTGGAGATCAGGTTCAGGTTCCAGCTCGCCTCTTCCGCGTCCATCCAACCGGCAGCCAGGCCGGGGCGGGGATCATTCGGATCCCAGGTCATGCGGGGTTCCTCGGACTGCATCTGCCCCTGGACCGCTCCCACGGGGAGGGCCAGGGCCAGCAGCAGCGGAGCGGCCCACCGCAGGAAGGGCGAGGGGCGGCGGAGGAACGGAACAGGGGATCTCTTCATCGTAGGGCTCTCCGGATACTGTCCTGGTTGATCGTGGATATACTGCGGAACGGCCATGCTGCGCCCCCGGGCGCCGGATGCCCTCAGGGGAGCGTCTGCAGGATCTCGAGCATCCGACGGATCTCGATGTCCTGGTCGGCATCGACTTCGCTGGCGAAGTGGTAGACCAACGACTCCTGGGCGGCCCCGGGGGAGTTGTACAGATCCCGGACCATCACCAGCGCCCCCTGATGGTGCTGGATCATGAGCTCCAGAAAGAGGCGGTCGAATTCCACCCCACGGGCCGCAATCAGTTGGGTGAGCTGCTCCGGGGTGAGCATGCCGGGCATTCCGGGGCCGTGGGCCCCATGATCCATGGCGGTGTGGTCCATGGCCCCGGGGTCGGCGTTCGCATGCCCGGCAGCGGTGTGCCCGGCTCCGTGCCCGGCGGTGTCGTGCCCGGCGGCATCGTGCCCGGCGGCATCGTGCCCCGCCCCATGCTCGGTCGCGGCCGCATCTCCCACCCGGCGCCAGGTGGGCACCTCCAGCCCCCGGTCCCGGAGCCACCGCTCCATGAGGGCGATCTCGTCCGTCTGGGAGATCTCCATGCGGAGCCCCATCTGGCGGATGGCGGTGGAGGTGGTGCGGTCGGGGATGAGGGCGGTCATCTCCAGCGCCTGGGCGTGGTGGTGGATCATCCCCTGCATGAAGGCCACGTCGGCGTCGGTGTATGCGCTTCCTTCCAGCTCCTCCAGTGAGGTACCCTGGAAGGTCCGGGAGGCCTCCCCCGGGGCTCCCGCCTGGACGATCCGGGGGGCGTCGCTGGGGGCAGGGGCCGGAGATGAGGGGGCCGGGGAGGGGCTCCCGCCGCAGGCTCCGGCGGCCAGGAGGGCAAGACCGGTGGCCGAGGCGGCCAGGAAGCGGCGAGGGACCCGGGAGGTCCGATACGTAGCTGAAGTCATGTGGAGACTCCTCAACCCTGTGGCGAACGGTTCCAACCGGAACAAATACCCCGGATCCGCCCAGGGATCCACCTGGAGGCGGAAAGGCGTCCGGGCGCCACTCCCCCCGTGGCTCCGGCGACCGCGGGGATGCTGAGGAGATGGACCGGTACTCTGCCTTGACGGGGGTCATTCGGACGCTAGAGGTTCGACCGTCAGGTTCAACCGCCCCAACGGGAAGCAACCCGTCCCCCAGGAGCCCCCCATGCCCGGATCCTTCGCCCCCGCCCGTGCCCGGAGCCGTCCGGTGCAGCACCTCCGCTCCGGATCCGGGCTCCCGGAAACGGGGGGCGGGCCCCGCGCGGCGTGGGGCACAATCCGGTGGGCATCGGCTCTCATCCTGGCTGTGCTCACCGTCTGGACCCCCAGGCTCGCCGCACAGGCACTCCCCTCCTTCGCCGAGCCGGGAATCTCGCCGGATGGGGCGGAGATCGCCTTCGCCTCCGGGGGGGATATCTGGACGGTCTCCGCGGAGGGGGGTGCGGCCCGGCTCCTGGTGGCCCACTCGGCCCACGAATCCCGACCCCTCTACTCCCCCGACGGCACCCGGCTGGCCTTCAACTCCAACCGGAATGGCGGGGAGGACGTCTTCCTGATGGATCTGGCCACCGGGGAGGTGACCCGCCTCACCCACGACTCGGGCTCCGAGCAGCTTGCCGGGTGGTCCCGGGACGGGGAGTGGGTCTACTTCACCTCCGGGGCCCAGGACATCAGCGGGCGGCACGACGTGTACCGGGTCCGGGCCGACGGGGGCACCCCCATGGTGGTGGCAGGGGACCGGTTCGAGTCGGAGTTCTTCGCTGCGGCCGCCCCGGAGCCCGGGCTCCTGGCCATCTCCACCCGGGGGAACATGGCCCGGGGGCAGTGGTGGCGGAACGGTCACTCCCACATCGACGAGGCGGAGATCTGGACGGTGCGGGCGGCTTCATCCTCCGGGGCCGCCCCCGTCTACACGAAGGTCTCGGTGGGAGGGAAGAACCTCTGGCCGATGTGGGGGGGCGAAGGGGCGACGCTGTACTTCATGTCGGACCGGAGCGGGAGCGAGAACCTCTGGCGGGCCGGTGTGGACGGCTCCGGCGAGGCACAGCTCACGAACTTCCAGGCGGGGCGCCTCCTCTGGCCTTCCATCACGAGCGACGGCTCCATCATCGCCTTCGAGCGGGACTTCGGGATCTGGCGCTACGACGTGGCAACGGGGACGCCCCGGCGCCTGGATATCCGTCTGCTGGGAGCCGTGGAGGGCCCCACCGCCGAGGTGTCGGAGGAGTCCCGGGGGTGGAGCGACATCGTGGTCTCTCCCGACGGGGAGAAGTGGGCCTTCACCCGGGGGGGGGAGGTCTTCGCCACCACCCTGGAGGGGGAGGTCCCCGCCACCCGGGTGACCCGGACCCCCGCTGCGGAGGGAGGGGTGCTGTGGAGCCCCGATTCCCGGCAGGTGGTCTACACCTCCTGGAGATCCGGGACGCCGAAGATCCTCGCCCATGACTTCGTCACCGGCGAGGAGCGGGAGCTCACCCGGGGGGAGGGGCGGGACCAGGTGGGGGCCTTCTCCCCCGACGGGCGCTGGTTCGCCTGGTTCCGGGTGGTGGACGAGGAGTCGGAGCTCCACGTCATGGAGTGGGCCACCGGGGAGGACCGGCGCCTGGCCATCGATGTGGTGGGCACCTCCATGGCCTGGTCCCCGGACAGCCGGTGGATCGCCTACGGCGCCGAGACCGACGAGTTCACCAACGTGATGGTGGTGCCGGTGGCGGGGGGGGATCCCCGACAGGTGAGCTTCGTGGCCAACAGCAACTTCGGGTCGTTGCAGTGGAGCGCGAAGGGGGACTACCTGGTCTACCGGAGTGGGCAGCGGACGGAACCCAACCGGCTGGTGAAGATCGACCTGATCCCGCTGCCCCCCACCTTCGATGAGGACCGGTTCCGGGAGCTGTTCAACCGCCCTGAGGAGGAACCGACTCCGGGGTCGCCCGGGGAGGCCCGGGAGGGAGCCGCAGGAGCGGCGGGAGGTGGCGGTGCAGTGGAGGTTCCGGAGGAGATCGAGATCGACTTCGAGGGGATCCGCCGCAGGGGGGGCTTCGTGGAGGTCCCCTTCTCGGTGGGGACCGTCCTCCTGAGCCCGGATGGTGAGAGCGGCATCCTCTCGGGGGACAGTCTCCTCCACAGGATCACCTTCGGGCCCAACGGCGATGTGGAGCTGGACCGCCTGGATGTCCGGGGGACGCCGCTGGGCTTCAACGGCGACGGAGATCGCCTGTACGTCTCGCTCAACGGCGAACTCCGGGTGGTGACACTCCCGGGGGGAGCCACCCGCACGGTGTCCACCACTGCGCAGGTGGAGGATGATTTCGAGGCCACCAGGGTGGCGGCCTTCCTCCAGGGGTGGGGGGAGATGCGGGACGGCTTCTACGACGTGGCGTACCACGGGGTGGACTGGGAGGGGGTGCGGGACACCTTCCGACCCCGGATCGAGGGAGCCCGGACGCGGGCGGAGTTCAACCGCCTCATGAACCTGATGCTGGGGGAGCTGAACGCCTCCCACCTGGGGCACTCCGGGAGGACCGCTCCGCCCCAGGGGGGGGACGGTGCCTCCACCGGCCGGCTGGGGCTCCGCTTCGACCGCATCGCCTACGAGAACGACGGCCGCTTCGTGGTGGCGGAGGTGGTCGACCTGGGCCCCGCCGACATCTCCGACGCCATCCAGCCCGGGGACCGGGTGCTGGCGGTGGACGGGGTGCAGTTGGACGCCTCCAGCGACCTGGACCGGCTCCTCCGGGACACCCCGGGGAAGAAGGTGATGCTCCGGGTGCAGCGGGGAGGGGGCGAGCCCCGGGACGTGGAGCTCCTGGCCACCTCCGGCGGCGCGGAAGGGCAACTGGTCTACCGGAACTGGGTGGAGAGCCGCCGGGCCTATGTGGACTCCATCAGCGGAGGGAGGCTGGGCTACGTCCATATCGCGTCGATGTCGGAGGGGGCGCTGGCCCAGCTCGTCTTCGACCTGGATCAGCTCAACCACACGAAGGATGGGGTGGTGGTGGACGTGCGGCACAACAACGGTGGCTTCGTGAACGTCTACGCCATCGATATCCTGGCCCGGCGGAACTACTTCACCATGCAGGGGCGGGCCAGCGAGGTGGAGGCCCCCTCCCGGGTGCGGCTGGGGCAGCGGGCGCTGCTGGCCCCCACGGTGCTGGTGACCAACCAGCACACCCTCTCCGACGGGGAGGACTTCACCGAGGGATACCGGACCCTGGGGCTGGGGTCGGTGGTGGGGGAGCCCACGGCGGGGTGGATCATCTTCACCGGGAGCCGGACCCTGGTGGACGGCACCACCGTACGGATGCCCGGCACCCGGATCCGGGACCTCCAGGGGCGCGAGATGGAGTTGGTGCCCCGGCCGGTGGATGTGGAGGTGGAGCGCCCCGCCGGCGAGGAGTACCTGGGGCGGGACAGTCAGTTGGACCGGGCGGTGGAGACGCTCCTGGGGGAGCTGGCGGGGGCAGGGAGGTAGTGCCGGGAATGTGGGGGTCGAGGATGTCCGACGACCGCGCCGCCCGCCGGCTGGAGCCCCTCTCCGGGGTTTCCCGGTGGCCGGGGCCCCGGGGGCGGGTGGCCCTGGCCCTGCTCCTGGCCTGGGTCCTTTCGGGGTGCGGAGAGTTGGGATCCGATGATCCGCTGGGGCCCCCTGCAGTGGGCCCCGGGACCTCCCGGGGGATGGCGGACGACCCGCAGCTCCGGAACATCCCCGCCGGGGCCACCCGCATCTTCTTCGCCGGGACCACCCTGGAGAGCAGCGTCCGCCCCAACGCCCTGGGGGACCTGCAGGTCCTCTACTACGACCTGTATCCCCCCCTTGGGGACCCCAACGGCACCACGGTGCTCTACCTCCACGGAGGGGGCTACAACGTGGGGTACGCCAACAACGCCGGGGTGGTGGAGGCGTGCCGGGTGCTCCGGGAGCTGGGCTCCTGGTGCATCAGCATGGAATACCGACGGGGGTGGCACGGGCAGGCGGACGGAGCGGTGGCGGGAAATCCCATCACGGAGGAGGACAGCCGGCGGTTCGACCTGGCGCTGGAGCTGGCCCGCACCGATGTCCTGGACGGCTGGCGGCATGCCCACGAGGTGGCCCGGGGGACCCACGGGTTCCCGCCCCTGTATGTGGTGGCCGGGGAGAGCGCCGGGGGATCGCTGGCCAGCCGGGTGACCCTCACCAACCCGACGCTCTCGGTGCCGGTGGCGGGGGTGGTGGTGGGGTTCGGGACCCATGCCCTGGACGAACCGGTGGTGCAGGACGGGTTTCCGGTGGTGATCCAGGGGGGGCTCTTCGATCCCATCCAGCCGGCCTTCGACGGCCGGGTGTACTTCTCCCCCCGGATGCCCCCCACGAAGGGGCTGGTCTCCCTGTACCGGGAGGTGCGGGAGAGGGGGATCCCGGCCAGGCTGCTGCTGGGGGCCCAGGATGGCCACGGCTTCGGGGTCTACGCGCTTTCCACGGGAGGCGGTGACCACTACGGGGATGCCCTGGCCTTCTTCCGGGACGTGGGGGCCGGGGGGGGCGCGGCCTCCTACCTGGAGTACCGCTTCCGCCGCTCCGATCCCCGGGTTCCCGAGGCGGGCCCGGGGGTCCGGATCCGGAGCACGGAGCGCCCGGACTTCCGCTATGACCCCTACCAGGCCGAGCTGGAGGCGGGGGTCCACCCGGACACGGTGAAGGCCCGGTACGGACTCCGCTGACCCCGGAAGCCCGCCCATCAGCGCACCGGCACCTCTCCGTAGCGGTTGTATCCGGAGCCCCCGTCGGAGCCGGCGTCCACCACGAAGCCGTAGACCGGGCCGTCGGGTCCCCGCTCCAGGAAGGCCCCCCGGATCCACTGCCCCTGGATCTCCTCCAGGACCGGAGTGGGGGAGCCCCACCCGCCCCCCTCGGGACGGGACACACCCCACAGGCTCCCGGTGGCCTCTTCCACGAAGAGGACATGGACGGCGTCCCCCACCGCGATGGCGTCGGCGGTGACCTGGTCGGAGTCCACCGGCCCCGAGGCCACCGGGGTCGTGGTGACCACCACCGGAGCCGAGAGAGCCCCGGTGGGAGCCCGCCGCCGCTCCAGGAGTCGCCCGTCGGCGGTGCGGTAGAGGGCCGAGAGGGTCCCGGAGCCCGGAAGCCAGACCAGGGGGAGGAGAGCGACCCGGTTGTTGTCCCCGGTGCCCAGCCCGGTGGCCAGGAGCACCCGGGGGGTGAGCGTCCCGTCGGGGAGGAACTGCCTCAGCCACCCGTTCCCCCGATGATCCACGTATGCGATGTGCACAACGTCACCGGCGCCGGTCACCGCCACCGGGCCCGACAGGGTATCGGGACTCCCCGGATCCAGGCTTCGCTCCTCTCCCCAGCCTCCGTCGGCAGCCCGGACCCGGAGGTGGATCGTGGTATCGCCCCCGTAGAGGGCCACCAGGCTTCCGTCGGAGCGGGGGGCCAGCGCCGTCACCTGGGTCGGCGGGTCCAGCTCCCCCGCCACCAGCTCGTTCCGGACCCCCCACCGGTCGGGGCCTCCGGCGTGGTCCGAGGTGTCGAAGCGGTAGTACCAGGTGGAGTCCGCCTGGTGGATCATGTGGATGGATCCGTCCACCAGCACTGCATCCACCGCCTCCAGGTCGCCGTTGGGGGGACGGTTGCCGACGTCCACCTCCGCCCAGCTCCGCCCCCGGTCCGTGGACTTGAGCATCATGAAGACGTTGTACGTCTCCGTAGGCTCCTGGATGAAGTAGAGGTCGCCGTTGGAGGTCTCGAAAGGGCCGATCCGTCCGGGGGTCTCGGCGAAGGTCCCTCCCAGGTGGAAGTCCGGGACCTCCAGCGTCACCCGGGCGGGGGGCCCGGCCAGGGGGTTTCCGTCGGCAGCCACCACCCGGTACTCGAAGGTGTCCCCGGGATCCAGGCGTATGGCGCCATCCGAGAAGTACCGGATCACCAGCGCCCACTCCCACTCCGTGGATCCCGGAGGCCACGCACCCACCGGAGGCGAAACCCGCTCCGCCACCCCCACCCCCCCGGTGAAGGGGGCTGGAGCACCCGCCAGCAGATCCTCCGTCCTCTCCCCGTGGGTGTACCCCTCGGTGGAGACGATGCTGGTGATGGGGCTGGCGATTCCATCCGGGTAGGGATGATCCATGGCCTCCACCGGGACCCAGCCGTCTCCGTCTCCCTGGGCATCATCTCCGTTGCGCCGGGCCTCCAGGCGGTAGGGGAGCACCCCCCCCTCCTGGTGGTGGATCTCGAACCGGATCCGGAAACGGCGATCCACGGTCACCGGGGCCGCCGTGTTGACGGGGGCAGCCCAGCCGGAGTTCTCGTTCAGCTCCACGGTCTCGTCCGCGCGGATCCGCCACGCGGTGACCTCGTCCGTGGGCGGGGCGCAGGCGGAGACCGCCACCAGCAGCAGGGGGAGGGATCGAAGGAGGGTCATGGGGGCGGGTCCGGGGGAATGCATCAGCGGGACAGAGAAAGGGACCGTTGAAGCGGGGGCGGGGCAACGGGCGGAAGCATCGGTGTGCCCTGTTCGTGACCGTCTCGGTACGAAATGGTGACGTCCCGAACGGACATGGTCCCAGGGTGGGGGCGGGTGTACTGTGGAGGGTAGCCCCGGATCAGGGGGGGTGGGTGCGGGAGAGGTGCGCTTCACGGCGGAGGTCGCGATGGAGGAGGGGGGTCGCGGGTGTCTCAATGGTCGCCGGGGGCACGGTCCTCGTCGGGGGAGCCTGGGGATCCCCTCCGGAACCGCGGGACTGACGCTCCTGGTCCTGGTGGCGGCCTGCGCCACCGGGACCGGGCCGGCCGCCCCGATGGCGATCGTCGATACCTGGATCGTCAGCGGTCCCGACTCCATCCCCCTCACCGTGG